>ERZ779941.776-NODE-776-length-12175-cov-2.794389_pt1 | contig 12175 bp, 8 predicted proteins | sample MGYA00511952_ERZ779941 | MGnify/ENA primary metagenome ERZ779941 (study PRJEB29588, sample SAMEA2142846) | human gut metagenome | biome: human gut; feature: human-associated habitat; material: faeces | place: Denmark | collected 2008/2010 ...
CAAGCATGGCAGCGGTATGGGCATAGGTGTCTGTTACTGTACCCATGTCTTGCAGCATGCGCATCACCAACTTCATGATTTTCTCTGTTGACCCCAATGCCTTTACCTTGGGCAAGAGCGAGAACTGACGTTCCTCGGCGGCTTCAAAAAAATTCTGGAACTTGTCTTTTGTTACAGGCTTCTCAGCGAGAGGCTGCTTTGTCGAGTGTTGCCCGGATGTCGAAGACGCAGTTTCTTGCTGTGGATGTGGAGCGAGAACCGGCTTGTAGGCGGCTACCCGCACTTCGTATCTTTCAACCGTTTCATCATTAGGGAACACGCCATACCAGTCGTAAACAAAGTTTTGGAAGTCGGTTTCGTAATTCTGTTTTTCTCCTTTTTCCAAGACACTTTGGAAGGTGTGATAGATCTCGAAATAGAATTGCGTGAGCCGCTGCCGGATGAAGTTCTCATCGGTATCTTCGCACAACTGCTTGATGGTGGTGAAGAGCTGGGAGATCTCCGTGCGTATGATCCCGTCGTCGTGCATGGTAAGGACAAGGTCTCTGAGACACATCATGGTGCGCCTGCATTCCAACTCGAGCAGCAGGTGGCGGAAGCGGTCAGTGGGGGTAAGCGGCTGGAAGGGGGTGAAAACCCCATCCAAGCAGAGCGGCTTACCCACCCGTGTGAAGTCAGGATTGTCGGGCAACATCCCTTTTTCCCTTGCCATCTCCGCCCCCTGCCGCATTTCGAGGTCGTTATTAAAGACCTCTGAAACCTTGACCAGCCCACTTTTCTCGACAGCATCAACGAGAGCTTTCTCGATGCCTCTCAGTGAGCCATCGCCACTATTCTCCCATTTGTGGAGGATTCCCCAGAGCCTTGAGATTTCCTGATGGTCTTTCAGTTCTGCAAGGATGTTTGGGCGTAGCTCGCCTCTGAGCATGCTGTCTGTGATCGGTAGTGTCATTGTATCAACGGTCTAAAGCATCCATAAACTATGTTTTCCGAATTCGGGTACCTTGTTGTCCTTGAAATGCGGAACAAACTGTGTCAGCATCTCGGGATACGCCACAGTGATGGGCTTGTTTTGCATGGCGACCGATTTCCAGTACAACCTACAGAACTGATAGACCTGCGTGATGATGTCCTGTGCGTCGTCATAGGTTAATCTTCCACCCGTGTTCGTGTTGGCACTGGCAATGGTCAACTTGATGGGGAAGAGGACTCTTGCCGAGCCATTGTCGGAATACTTCTCATTGCTGTAGAGCAAAAACTGCGTGTCGCGAAGATGGACGATGGTTCCACTGATGGGCATGAGATCTTTCTGACTTGTATCGAAGGCGATGAGGTCGTCGTTGACGGCTGTCACCACGTTGACCACGTATACCGAGCAATTGACATTGACCTGCAAGAGTAGGTCCTCGATACGTCTGCTCTCACGCTGGTTAAGTTTTTTATAATAATGAATGATAAGCCGCTGCGGCTTGCCATAGGTTTGGCAGAATCGGATAAGAGCCTTTTTTAGACTGGTAGCGAGGGCTTCGACATCACCGGCCTCGCAGCAATCGAACTCCCGGAACTGTCCTGTTTGGTCGAAACAGAAGGCTGTGCCGAGGAAGGACTTCATGCCTACTTGTCTTGACGCTCCGATGCCTACAATCATATCGTTGTGCTGCGTCAGTTTTTTCAGCCCCCAAGGCATACCGTTCTGCTTGGCGACAAGGGCTGCTGCAATGTTGGGGAGGAAATATTTGAAACTGGACGAACCGATCTTCGGTGCATAGATAACCTGCGAGGTAACCCCGTACTTCATCAGCTGTTCCTTCATGCGGTAATAGAGCTCATGAGCCTTTTTGTCTGTATAATCTTTTGAAATATCGCTGATGATGATAGCCGTATATTTCTTGTCGGGCTTGATGCGATTATTCTCAGATAAGTGTTTCTTCAATTCTTTCAGGGCTGTATCGTTCGTGTGATAGGTAAGACTTAGGTTCTTTTCCCAATTAAGAGGTTGATTCAGTAGGTTGGGCAAGGGAGTGAAGGTGCATAAAGAGCCGTGCTCTACGCCTTGTCCATTGATGAGGGTAGAGTCTATTCCGTTTTGCAGGATGTTGTACAGTCGGTTTCTCCACTCCTTATTCTTTTCGCTGCAGATGATGAAAAAGATATGCGGTTCAGGCATCTTGTAAGGTCCATGATGGGTAAACTCGCCTTTGGGAGAGGATCCGACATATTTCTCTCCATAGATCAGATGGTGAGCCTCATCATCAACTTTTGTGATATTTTCCTCTTTGACTGCGATGAAGTTGCCGTTGTTCAGGATGTTGATGTCCAGCGCATCCTGAAACGCTTGTGTCATGAGATAGGTCTGGATGAACTGAGTGATTTTATCTCTCTTGGTGACAAGCTTGTCGCGGTCGTAAGTCTGTTGCATCGGGATATGCAGCTCCCGTGAGATATATGTGTTGATGACGGGATGCCCGCCTTGGAACTTCTGCATGTGGTATTGCTTGACATCCTGCCTGTGGAGTACTTCCGTTCCCGCAACCACCAAGAAGCCATTGTCTTCCAAGTTGGTTTCAAAAATCGTCTGCTTGCTGCACCGTGACGTCCCGACGTGTGCCACGTCGATTTGCCAGCCATCGGTGACATCTCGATAATAGGGACGCAAGGTGAAGCGATCGTATGTGTTGAAGTTTGATAAGACGGGTCGGCTTTCATCCCGTCGAATCCAAACCTCCACCCTGCCGATAAAATCACGGCAGACAGGGCATCTCAATGCTCTGAAATATCGCACGATTTTCTGCGTCATCTCAGCCCGTCCCAATTGATAGAAGTTGTTTAGGTCAACGTTCAGCGTGAATTTCTTGCCAAGTTGCATGTCACGCAGCTCCTCCTCCCAGTTTGGCAGGAAGAGTTCGTCTACGTCCTTGAGATCCTCGTTCGTCTCCCAAAGTTCAGGGTGCTCCTTCTTTGTTATCCTGAAGGTAGATCGTTTCCAAATAGGGAGTTCGCTGCAGCCGGCGAACAAATCCACTAATTTGGTAATGTGTAGTTTCTCAACAGCAATACTGTTCATACATAAATGGTTAATAGCTTCTTTCATTAAATTTAAATTTTAGTAAAACATAGTGAGACGGTTTTCGCTACCATCTCGTCATTATGAGTCTGCAAATTTAAAAATAAAAAATAAAAATTCAAATTTTTTTTAGGAAATCTTCTTGCCTTCGACATACTCTACGTCAAGACTGATGGATCTTCTTTCGGCAAGTATTACGACAGCTGGGTGAATATTTCCTCTATGCTGCCTTTGGCTGCCAGCCAATGAGTTCTTTGTATATAAGGAAAGAAAGATGGCCGACCAGTTATGAGAGTTTCACTGCTCCTGGCAACGGTAAAATTCACCAAACCGAGTCTTTCCGATGAAAGCGAACCAATAAAAATGCAGTACATGGATCGATCATACGAAAAAGAGGATGAATCAAATTGATCACCCTCTTTTTTCATTGAATATTGTCTTATCGCCCTTATTTCTCGTTCTCTGGATCAGAGATGGTGGTAAGGACTTCCGTGACGGACAGTTCCGACAATGCAACCCAATCGCTTCCTGATGTAGAGGAATCGATACGGAGCCACAAGTAGCGGAAAGGAGTTACACTGACAATGTGTGGCGATTCATAAGAAGCACCCTTCGTGCCAGGAAGATCGGAAAGGACAGTCAGTTCGGTGGCACTGCCTAAGGCATCCAATGACTGGTTGAACTCATTGCTGCCAAATACGGTGATCTGCTTGGGGTTGTCCTTGTTGTTGTGGTTGCGGCAAATATAATGGAACATCACGCCGCTCACCTCTTTCTTCAGGTCCAGCACTAGATAGTGTGGGAACGGACTCGGTGAGCTCCAGAGCATGTGGAAGATCGTGCTGGTCTTCCCGTCAAACAGGTTGCTCAGCGGACCCTCACTAACCTCATGGCTGTCTGTCCAGACATCACCATTGCCTGTCATGGCTATCGCCTCGCCCAGACCTGCGTCCTTTACCGTGGCAGGTACAGCCCCTGCCTGTGCGCTCACCGTGAATGGGGTGGTCTCCCCACCGTCACGGCTAACCCCCGAGAACTGGAAGTCGATCTTGCCATACTTCGCGTACAGCCCATCAATGGCGATGGAGTCGGCGTATGCACTGGCATTCTTGACAATCACTCCCCTGGCAGGGTCGTAGAATTTCACCTTAATATAATAGTAGTCAGGGTTGGTAGGCCTCGTCCAATGGAAGACGACCTCGCCAGGCTTGGCTACGGAAGTCACCGTGTTCTGGTCGATCATCACGCTTGGGACGGTCTTGTCATCGTCTGAGCATGAGCTGAAGCCTGCAAGCACGGTGGCTGCCAATAAACTCACGATTATCTTTTTCATTTCTTCTTGCATTAATATTAATACCCAGGGTTCTGAACAATGTGCGTATTCCTATTGATGTCGTCCGTAGGAATAGGCATGAGGTAGTTGGCAGGCGATGTGAACTTACGCTCGAAGATCACCTCTGTTGGGTTGGCGAACTCCTCTATGGTAGTAGCATCGATGTTCATGCCCTGTGCTTTCACGTTGAAATACTTCTCAGCCAGGAGCCAGCGACGCATGTCCCAGAAGTTCTGGTTCTCCAGATACATCTCGTTCATGCGCTCGTTGCGCACGATCTCACGCAAGCCATCCTGTGTGTTGGGATTGTTGGGATTGGTAGAATAGTTAGCCCATGCATCTTCTACATTGGGGATGCCGGCACGCTCGCGCACCTTGTTCACGTACTCACGGGCAGTAGCCAGATCACCGGTCTCCACGCAGCACTCCGCATAGCCCAGATAGAGATCCGCCAGTCGGATAAGAGGCCATGGAATCTGCTGTGCCACGGAGTTGGTCTTAGAGAGGGATGAGAAATGTTTGTATCTGAATTTATCTCCGTTTATCTAAATCTATCATAACTGCCTGGTTATTAACCGACAAATGATAAATTGAGATAGAAAAAGACAAACGGAGATATAAAAGGTTCGAATATTTTGGCTCAAAAAAGTGGGTCAAAAACCGGGTCAAAAAGTGGGTCAAAAAATAGGGGTTTCGAAAATTCCGGCATTTTTGAACCCCCTCGTTATTTTGTTTATAAATGTTAAAAAGTGGGTCAAAAGTTTGTAAATGGGCTATAATCATTGATTTATGATTATCCAGATGCTACGGCACGAAAAATTATAGATAATTTCTCGACAAACTTATTACATTTTAAAATAATTGTAGTAACTTTGTACACAAAGAAATTACTTATGGTCAATTCAACGAATAGAATACATGTTAACACGTTCACAACTTCTTCTAACGTGATGGAGAATGGACGGAAAGCCTACTACCAACTGCTGGAGAAGGCACGAAAGGGAGAAGTTGTGCGTATTCGGCGTGGGGTTTATGCCGACAGCGACCAACTTGCTGATACGATGATAGACCTTAATGTTGTAGTACCGGGTGGAGTCCTCTGCCTGTTCTCGGCATGGAATGTTTACGGACTCACCACGACTTTGCCACAAGCTTATCATGTGGCAGTAAAAAGAGGACGGAAAATCACTTTGCCCGCATATCCTAAGATAGAATTGCACCACCTGACTGCCAACCTCTTTATCATCGGGATAGAGGAACGTGTGGTCAGCGGTTACCGTATCAACATTTATGATGTAGAACGCTGTGTGTGCGATGCGGTGAAGTTCCGCAACAAGGTTGGTATGGATGTTTGCGCTGAGGTCGTAAACAGCTATCTTTCCCGGCCAGATCGCAACCTGTCACGTCTTATGGACTATGCAAGGAAATTGAGAGTCGCCAATATCCTCGAAAAATATCTGGAGATAAAACTATGAGCGAAATAAAGAAGAACTATGGCAGGTCTGTCCGTGCCTGACTACTGAACATTTCGAAAGAGCAGAACACCTACTATCAGACGATATTGACACGCTCCTAGGAGCGCCTGTTACATGAATATGCGGGTGATGTTTTAGCCGCGAACTAAACGGACTGGACGAAAGACGTTCGTTATGTTCGTTTGGTCCGCGGCAATAAAATATAGCGGAGCTAGCAGAATAGTTTGTTTCACTTCCGAAAGTTAGTTATAAACATAAAAACTAATTTGCCAACTTCAGACCTTCTACGGGCTTGTTTGTAGTGATGAAATCAGCACCTGCCTTGATGAAATTGTTGAGGTCGTCCAGGTCGTCGATAGTCCAAACATTGACCGTGAGGCCGAGGTCGTGGGCCTGCCTCATCCAGTCGGGGTGAATGGCAAAGAGCGGCCCAGAATAGTCAATACCCGTCATGCCCAGCTCCTTAACCTGTTTTGGCGAGAGATCACCATTCAGATAGCTTACCTTGGCTTCCGGAACTTTTGCAACTAAGCGTTTGCAGACATTAAGACTGAACGAAATATACTCTACCTGATTTTGTACGCCTTCATCGGCTACCATCTTCACAACGGCATCTACACAACGATTCTCGTTCTTCTCCTTCGAGTGGGGCTTTATTTCAAGGATTAGTTTGGTGTCGGGCTGCTTCTTTCCCGTCTCCAAATAGCTTTTCAAAGTGCAGAGCGACTCGCCATTCGCCAGTTGCTTATCCTTTAGTTGACTATAGTTCGCAGTCTCAATAGTTATGCCGTCTATTTTCGAATTATGATTTACCACCAACATATCGTCAGCAGTTATCCAGACATCGAACTCCGAGCCGTATGCGCCGATATTATGCGCCCCAATGAGGGCAGCAAGAGAGTTTTGAGCGCTTCCGGCAGGTGTCCAATAGCCGCGGTGAGCTATGATGCGCGTCTGAGCAGATAATGCTGTAACTGCTATTAATGCCAGCGCACAAATAATTGTTCTTATTCTTTTCATATTCGTTTATTTAAGTACTTATATTTTTTTCTCAGGCCATTACCCGCGAATCGGATGATGATGACCATATTAGCGCTATTAATAGTTCTTGACTATCTGCTTAGCTTTCTCCCTGTTCATCGTAAAGATGTTGTGGATACGCTTCATATCGAACTTTGTTTTGCGCTCATAAGTGTAGACGCCATTCTTCTCCTGTTCTACATCTGTGAGCTGCGTGTAGCAGAAGCCGCAGATATTGTCGAGGCTGACGATGGCTGCCGTGAGACCTTCCAGACGCGTATAGTATTCTTCAAGAGTTTTGGGATTATCGCCATAGCCCCACGAAATGCTGTCCTTATGCTCTATCCATCCAATGCCACCGTATTCGTCGATGATATAGGCTTCGCCCTTGTAAGGAGCCGAGAGCTTTGAATTTTGAATGTAGGGCTTGCCCTCCTCGATGCCTTTGAGTTGATTGTAAAATTTTGCAGGATCCTGAGTGTAGCAGTGCTCGGAGTATATGTCGGTGAGTCCGGCATGAAAACCACCGCTGGTGGAAACCACAGGGCGCGTGCGGTCGAGCTTTTTCGTAAGTTCATAGAGATCGTTGGTCAGACGTACGCACTGATTGTCCTTGTCACGCATCCACACCTCGTTGAGCGGTGACCAGGCTATCACGCAGGGTGCATTGTAGTCACGATCCACAAACTCACTCCATTCGGAAATCATGTTGCGGGCAGCAACGGGATTGGTATAGTCCATTCCCCAGCTTGGTGATTCGCCCCAGACGATGTAGCCCAAATGGTCGGCCCAGTAGAGATAGCGCTGTTCAAAGACTTTCTGGTGCAGACGCGCGCCATTGAATCCGGCCTCCTTGCCTAGTTCGATGTCGTGGCGCAGAGCCTGGTCGGAAGGTGCTGTCCAGACGCCGTCGGGATAGAAGCCCTGGTCGAGCACCAACCGCATGAAGTAGGGCTTATTGTTCAGATAGAATTTTTTTCCCCTAAGTTCCACCTTTCGCATACCGGCGTAGGAGGCCACCTCGTCGATGACTTTTCCGTTCGGATCTTCCACGCTGAAGTTGATGGTGTAGAGATGAGGATCCTCAGGCGACCAGGGATATACCTTTGGCAATTTTACAGTAAGAACGGCACCGTCGGAAGCTGTAGAAGTGATACGGCCCACGGTCTTATTACCGTCCTTCACACTGATGCTCAACTTGCCGCCGCGCTGATGGCCCACAAAAGAGGGTTCGAAGGTGAAAGTGCTCTCATCGAGCGAGGGCGTGATACGACAACTGCCCAAACCGCCATCGGACACAGGCTCCATCCAAACCGTTTGCCAGATGCCAGTGGTGCGGGTGTACATGCAGCCGTATGAGTTGAGCCTTTCGCATTGCTTGCCCGACGGCTGGAGCTGACTGCGCAGGTCGTCGCGTACGCCAACCACAATGTTGCACTTGCCGTTGGCAGGAACAAAAGAGGTGATGTCGAAACAGAAGGAAGCGTTGCCTCCGAAATGCTCGCCCACATAATTGCCGTTTACATAGAGCTGGGTGCGATAGTCGCAGCCTCCAAAGTGGAGCAGCACCCGCTTACCCTGCCACGTCTGCGGAACGATCACAGAGCGCTGATACCATATTCCCTCAATGAAATCGGTATGCTGGACACCTGATAGCTTACTCTCGGGACAGAAAGGCACGGTGATTTGCTGGGCAAAAGATGTGGCTTGGGGATAATTCTTCTCCACGCCTGTCTGCTCGTTGTCCAGCTGATAGTTCCACGTTCCGTTTAGATTCATCCATTCGGAGCGTTCAAACTGCGGTCGCGGGTATTCGCTGCGGGGTTGTGCAAAGGAGACCGCAGGCAGCAGGAACAAAAAGCAAAATAAGATTTTCTTTATTTGTTTCATTCTGATTATAATTTAAAAGGTTCAAGTTAAAAGATTGTTTTCAGCGAATGCTATAAAGAAACCGAACGATCTCCAAAAGCAAAATTACAAAAATTTATTATATGTAAGATAATTTTTTTGCATTTTTTTGTAAACCTTAATTCCGCAAACTGTTTGCGGAATTAAGGTTTATATGAAAAATGTCCCCATTAAAGGCGAAATTGATGAGTTTAAGCGTATAAATGACATTATTTGAATTAGAGATAGATGAGGGTTACCTCAGTGTTGCCTTGATCTATACGCACTTTGCGCTTTCCCACGAGCGTCGCGGTTGGGGATCTTTCCTCATCGAAGAATCCTCGGCAAATGTGTGAAAAGTATTTTGTTGATGCAGGGATAAGTCTTGCTTTTTGCATCGTTGATGGAGAAAATAGGCAGTTATGTCTATAAGAATAGGTCCTGTTTCACCCTTGGAAATGTTAAAACCTTAGATTTTAGACGTAAAAAATGCGTATAAATATTTGCTATATAATATTTTTTAGTAATTTTGTACCCGATTTAACATGTATGCCTCACAGGTCTTGTGCCTATGTCGGGATGACATGAGGTGATGTACGATCAAACAGTAGAGTCTGTTTGCTGCTACTTGCAGCGTAACAATCTATTATTATTGATATTAATAAAAACTTAATTTTTAAAGAAATGATTCAATTCATGAAGACGGAGCTGCGGCTTTTTGCGCTTTGTGCCACCTTGCTCACGTCTATTACTGTTGAAGCGCGAATCTCTGGCGGCTGTCATTATTATACCAATGAAGGCGTAGAAACGACTTGGGGGGGGCAAGGCTGCGCCTATGGACTGTCGTTTACCGACAATGAAGACGGCCAGAATACCATCACTGTCTATGACTTCACCAAGGGATCTGACAACAACGTGAATAGCAAGATTCATCTCGTGATCCCAGAAAAAGTCGTTGAGAATGGTGTCACCTACACCGTGACGAGCATAGACAATCAGACGACTGAGGAAAAGAAGGGCGTCTTTGCCTCCACGTACGACATTCAGTCGGTGATTGTTCCCAACTCGGTGACTACGATTGGCGCAGATGTCTTTTGGTCATGCATGGGTCTACAGGAGATCTCCTTAGGCAACAGCGTGGCTACAATCGGAGACAATGCCTTTCAATACTGTGCTGCACTACGCAGCATTTCCTTGCCCAACACGCTCACTTCCGTGGGCAATCACTTCCTCTGCCACTGCAACAAGATTGAGGCATTGGTCATTCCGGAGAACTTGGTAAGCATTGGCAACTATTTCCTGCATGGTTGCGAGAGCCTGCGCAATGTCTACTTGGTGGGCAACAAATACCGTGCTTTAGGCAATTATCCTTTCTGCTCTCAGAAAGAGCATGGGGATGAGCCTGTGCACGACTGCACCTTTTGGGTAGAGAGTGAGGCGATTTATCATTCTAACTACGAAAAAAATGGCAACTGGCAAAATGTAGACGTAAATTATACCGGCTCCTACGATGCCTCTTGTGATGGCACTTACACCAACCAAGGAAACCATTATGCATGGAAGGGGAAGGAAAATAAACCGGTAGACCCGATCTTTTATCCTTACAAGCCGAAGTGGACTACGGCCTGCTTCCCCACTGATGTGGACGTGAAAGCTGAGTTTGGCGATGGGGCCCAAGCTGCCATCCTCACCAGTGCGGAGTACGACAATGCGGCTTCTCAGCAGGATGTGGACCAAGCGAACTTCTATCATCTCTACTTCGAACTCGTGCAACCGGATGCAAATGGCCGCGTCATCATGAAAGCGAATACACCTTATCTATTAAAAGCAGACCCGAAGAACACGGGTTCTGCCTATATCGTGAAAGTATCGAAAGAGGATAAGACCCGCACGGATATACAGAATTCCATCACGGTAGGCATTAAGAATGACAGTGATGACAAGTCGGCCACGAAGACAGAGGTGCGCATGCTCGGCACGTATGCTGAGAACGGTTACCATCTTGGTGCAGGTGAGTTCTTCTTCTCGAACCCGGACCCTGCGGACGGAGGTGAGTATAACCAAAACATGAAGTTCTATAAGAAGGGTTCTTACGACCGTGTGATCCCTGCCTATCGCTGCTATTGGCAAATCATCAAGGATGGGACGCAGGATGTGAAGGCGAAATTAGGAATTGTCTTGGGTGACAGCGGTTCTACGACGGGCATCCAGATAATGAAGAGGAACCAACAGTCAAAGGATCCTCGTGTCTATAATTTACAGGGACAATGCTTCGGAGTGGTATCTCTTTCCGACCTGCCTGCAGGTATTTATATTGTGAATGGCAAAAAGATTATCAAACATTAAAAAACAGCAAGTCATGAATCAAATGAAAAGACCATACGTCTCTCCCCTGTTGTCGGTACTGATGTTGGAAGAAATCAACCCACTCTGTGGCAGCCAGAACAAGTCGGCTGGCACCATTGGTGGCAATGGCTCACAGACAAGTGCAGGTGCCGAGCATGCCAGTTATGGCGGCACGGATCCGGGTGAGAATGCTTCTGTAGACGCAAAGTCCTGGGGCGGCTCGGATTGGGATGAATGGGAATAAAGGATTGACATCCTATCAATGGACGAAAGGGTGGGTATCTCAGTGATGAGTACCTGCCCTTTCTTTTTCTTTTGTAAGATTCACTAATTTTAGGTATTGCGGGAAACGGGCATTCTTCCTACCTTTCCTCTATGAAAAGCGAAACCTCCTGACACGGGGACTGAACCTTCGGTTGTCGGCGCGCTATGACATGACGACGACAAACAATGTTGATACGCTCAGTCGCACCTATAGTTGGACGGGAGAGTGGATACCCAAAGCCTCGCAAGGGGAGGGAGCCACGTCGTTGGCAGAGTATACGGGGAATGCCCAATGCATCAATCTTTTCAATGCTCTGCTCAACATCGGTAATAGATTTCTGCACATTATTTCGGAATTTTTGCAGCTTTTCTTTAATTCCAAGAAATTCTGACACCTTATTTAAGGCTTTTTTCCCTTTCTGCTTTACTTCTTCCACAATCTCAGAAGCCTTCCCTCTCACTTCTTCCTTGATTTCAAATAGCTGTTCCTTCATCTTATGGCATTGCTGTTCTAAGGAATCCACCGACTTTTTAAGGACAGCTTTCAAAGATTTATTTGCTTTTTCCTGCTCCATTCTTTCAAGCTGCTTTCGGACACTTAAAAGCTCCTCTGTCACAAGGTCGAGTTTCTGTTCCATTCCATCAATTAAGGCTGCCATCTCAAATACGCTGTTCGCTGCTTCCTTTTGCTGGCTCTGATTCAGAAGGGCAATCAGCTCCTGAATAATGGCATCTTTTGTCATTCTTTTATTTTGTTCCGGTTCCATATCTGTCCGGATCTCTATG
>ERZ779941.779-NODE-779-length-12170-cov-2.660586_pt1 | contig 12170 bp, 7 predicted proteins | sample MGYA00511952_ERZ779941 | MGnify/ENA primary metagenome ERZ779941 (study PRJEB29588, sample SAMEA2142846) | human gut metagenome | biome: human gut; feature: human-associated habitat; material: faeces | place: Denmark | collected 2008/2010 ...
ATAATTTTTCCTCATTTTTGGCGAAAAACCGACAGCCACTGTTGAAAGTTACCTTACCGTCAGTAACAACTGAAGATGAGTTGTCATAAGTATTGATTACATAGCTGCCGTCTTCCCAAAGAGTTGAAACATCAACAGTTACGCTTGAATTTTTGTTACAGCCGATTACTGCAGCTGCCTGATCTGTTACGCCGTTCTTATCGTATGTACGGCCGAAAGCAACACCGCTTGTAGCTGAGAGCTTAACATTTGAGCCTGCACCGATGGATACATGCTTGTTACGGAACTGACCAACCTTCTGCCACTGAGCAAGAAGAGTTTTGTCCATGTTGTTCCAGTTCATATCACTTCTGAGTGCATGACCCGATCCGCCGTAACCGTCAAATGCAACGCCGGGATAGAGAGGACGGTTGGTTTCGTCACCGTAGAAAATCTGAACTCCGCCCGGGAGAAGGAGGAATGCAGCCGCATTGTAAAGCATTGTGTTCTCATCGCCACGGGTAAGTGTTTCATCGTGTGATGACATAAATGAAAGAACGTTAAAGCCTTCCTTTGTGTTGATCTGGTCTGCATAGCCCTGATATGTGTTTGCAACACTACCGCTTGCAAGAGCACCGCCGCCTGTAACTGCGAAGTTAATCATTGAGTCGAAGCCGCCCTCGGAATAGTATGTGTCGTAGCCTACACCGTGATCCCAATGCTCGCCTGTCATCCAGAAATCTTCTTTCCAGTCAGCACCTGCTTTGCCCTTGTTGTTGGATCTCCACTCTCTGAGAGCAGAAACACAAGCCTGCTTGAGCTGGTTCCAAGAAGCCTTATCAACATGCTTTGCAGTATCGCAACGGAAACCGTCAACACCGTACTCCTTAACCCACTCTGAAAGCCAGGTTGAAAGGTAGCCTGTTACTGTGTTTGAATCACCGTATTTTGCGAGCTTCTGAGCATATGTACCTTCCTGCTTCCACTTTGTTTCGAGGATCGGAGGAATTGTAACTTTCTTTGTCTGCTCTGTTCTGAAGTCGGGAAGTCCGCTGAGTGACATTGTAAGATCACCGCCGGCACCCTCTGTATATCCGGGAAGACCGCTGCGGATCCAGTCATTGCTCCACCATTTGCCCCAGTCTTCTGCTGATGTTTTATAGTCAATGTGGTCGTTTACTTCACCTACATCTGTGAGCTTGTATTTGAAGTCTAACGCACCGTCAAGGAGAGTACCGAAGCCGAACTGCTCCATATCTGCAACGGTGTTGTAGCCTGTGTGGTTCATTACGATATCCATGATAACTCTGATACCGTGCTCATGCGCTGTGTCAACGAGAGTTTTGAACTCCTCTTTTGTACCGAAGTTTGCATCGGTTTCGGTATAGTCAAGAACATAGTAGCCGTGATATGAGTAGTGAGCAAAGCCCTTACCTGAATCACAATAGCCGTGAGTCTGCTCATACGGAGCTGAGATCCAAATTGCGTTTACACCGAGGTTATCAAAATAACCCTCTTCAATTGACTGAGTAACACCTGCAAAGTCGCCGCCGTGGAATGTACCGGGGTTTGTATCCCAGCCGTCAAGCGGTTTGCCGTCCTTGTCAAGTGTTCTGCCGTATGAATGGTCATTTGCGGTGTTTCCGTTCTTAAAACGGTCGGTAAGCAGGAAATACACATTGGCATTATCCCATGTAAAGCCGTCATCTTCAACAAGTGAACCTGCGGCAGTTGATGATGCAGATGTGCTGCTGTCATCGGAAACTGTTGCAGCACTTGCCGAACCAAATGCTACGGAAGCACCGGGGAGAGCCATACAAAGTGTCAAAACGGCACTGAGCGCTCTCTTCATACTTCTTTTTTTCATTGTTTGATTACTCCTTTCAAAGCTTTTAAAACGTAGGGTCAAACATCCCTAGACAATTTGATTTTATCACAAAACTCTCACAAAAACTACACATAATCCTTTTATTTTGTAAAAATAGCAAGTTACACAATCTTTACACTGGAATTTTATGCAAAATTACCCTTGTCGCTCTTCTGTTTTTATTTATAAAGACAGTTTCAATTGCCCCCCTGCCGAAAATTACATAAATACGGTCGGGAATAATAAGATTTGTACTTAACAAAACTTTATTCCCGACCGCAATTTTCGCTTTTTAATTTTTATCTTATCTGAGTCTTACATTCAAAAATCTGAGTTTAAAGGTTGAGCCGACGCCGAGTTTGGAATCTGCGGTAATATATCCGCCTGTTTTTTCAACAATTGATTTTGCAAGCGACAGACCTATGCCGACGCTTGACGGGGATGAATTTCGTGCTTTATAGAACCTCTCAAAAATGTGGGGCAAATCCTTCGGGCTGATTCCGCAGCCGTTGTCGCTTATGATGATTTCCGAATACATACTGTTCCTTTCGGCAGAAATTCTGACATAACCGCCGTCGGTATGCTCAATACAGTTTTTTACAATGTTTGAAACCGCTTCGCAAATCCAGCGAAAATCGCAATTAAGCATAAAATCATTTTTGACCGTTTTTTCAATTCTCACATCACGGATATCGGCAAGAACCTCTGTGCGTGAAATGCACTCGTCAATTATTTTTTCAACCGACACATCTCCGAACTTCAATTCAACAGTTCCCGAATCAAGCATTGAGAGCGTAAGCAGACTTTTTACAAGGAAATTTATCGAATGGGCATTATGCGCTATATCCATAACAAAATCCCGTCTGATTTCAACGGGCATATCATCGTCATCAAGGATATTTTCGGTTGTAATCAAAATTGAAGTCAGCGGTGTTTTGAGCTGATGTGAAATGTCGGCAAGCGAATTTTTGAGGATTTCTTTCTCTCGCATTGAATTGTCGGCATACTCACGAAGCATTACCGTTGTTTTTTGAATCTCCTGCTTTAACAGCGACATATCGTCGTCGGTTGAGCCGTCAAGGTCGAGATCATACTCTCGGTTGTTTATTTTTTCAAGACATTTTACAATTTCAAGTCGCTGTCGCTTTTGCTTTTTACAGTATCTTATGAACACAATGCAGAGCAAAATTCCGAACACACAAACACCTGCGGTTGCAATCACAATTGTAATCGTTGCATAACTTCCGCTCTGAATGTCAACCCAGCCGCTGTCGGATTTTATTCCGTACTTTGCAAAGTCTCCTTTTATGCCGGCAGTGTCGCTGTTCAAAATTTGAGCAAGCTCCTTTTCCGAAATGTCGGGATATTGTTCCCTAACCTTTTCCGCAACGGCAATTATCTTTTTATCCGTGCTTTCACGAACAGCGTTAAAGCCTGCACCGATGCCTACTGCAACGGCACAACAGAAAAGCCCCGTTATCGCAAGCATTACCGCAAGAAATTTTGATGTGTTTTTCATTATACCTCCAGCCTGTAACCAAGGCCCTTTACGGTTTTAATCATATTTGTATCAAGTTTTTTGCGAAGTCTTTTTATGTACACGGTCAGCGTGTTGTCCTCAACATAATTCCCCGACAAATCCCATATGCGTTCAAGAATCTGTTCACGGGTCAGCACCTTGCCGCTGTTTTTGGCAAGCATTGCAAACAGACGGTACTCAAGCGCCGTAAGCACAACGGGATTGCCGTTTTTGCAAACCTGTTTTTTGTCAAAGTCAATGCTGATGTCGCCAAAATTCATAGCCATAGTTTTGTCGAGCTTTTTGGTAATTCGTTTAATTCTTGCAAGAAGCTCACGGCTTGAAAACGGTTTTGTTATGTAATCCTCCGCTCCGAGGTCAAAGCCTTTTACAATGCTGTCCTCATCGTCAAGTGCGGTGAGAAAAATCACGTGAGTTTCGCACACTCTTTTTATCTCGTCACAAAGCTCAAAGCCGTTGCCGTCGGGAAGCGATACATCAACAATAAAAAGGTCAAAGTCACCGCCGAGAGAGTTAAGGGTTGATTCGGCATTTTCACACAACGCAACCTCAAAGCCGTTTTGTTCAAGAGTGTAAACAAGTCCTTTTGAAATTGCACGGTTGTCCTCAATAAGAAGAATTTTCACAACAAGTCCTCCAAAATGAAATTCGGGCGGATTAAATCAATAATCCGCCCGTCAGCAATGAAAACATACAAAATATTGTGGTATCTGTTGTTACAACTACATTATAACAGAGTGTAAAACTATTGTCAACAAATTTCAACAAAATGCAGTCTGTTGACTGAGCTCAGCACTTATATGTTGTCATTTCGGATTGTTTCGATAATATTTTGCTTATTAACCTTTGAGATTGAGTATTTCATAATCAGCCATACTACAATAATTACAGCCGCAATACTAATCAATATAGCTTTCCACGGGAATACAAAGCTCATTGGAACACTTCCTCTTGAAAATGCGGAGAAGATTGCAAATACACCGAGAACGCCGATAGGGATACCTATAAGCAATGATTTTATGCCGTACATAAGGCTTTCAAGGCGAATCATACGGTTAAATTCCTTCTTTGTCATACCGATAGATTTAAGCGATGCAAATTCCTTGCTCCTCAACTGCATATTGGTTGAGATTGTGTTGAAGATGTTTGTAAGTCCGATGAGCGAGATAACACCGATGAAACCGTAAACAAATATTCCGACAATCAGCATAACGGCATTGAACTGTCTTACGTTTTCTTCATAGTCAACAATGTAAATGCTGTCGTCTGCACCTTCCATAGACTCAATGCGGTTTGTAAGCGAAGTGTGATCTGATGTATTGGCATAGAGAGTAACGGCACATCCGTGTTCACCAAGCTGAGGGGAGATTACACCCTGTTCGCCGATTATCAATCCCTGACCGAAAATTGTTCCTTCGCCGATTACAGAATCAGCCGACTTTGGAATTTCATCAAACACTGACGAAACCTTTAATTTGCCTGTTATCAAGGCGTTTCCTTCATCATCATTTCCGTGAACGGTAAACTTTGTCGGAGCGGTTTTGTCGAACAGTTTCATTGGCTTGGAAGAGTTGCCACTCTCACTGTTATCGGGGGTTACCTGAGAATACACAAGTACACCGCCCTTGACCTTGTTGTAGTCAAGTTCCAATTCCCTGCAAATCTGAACAAAGGTATCGTGTTCAAATTCAAGAAACTCTGCACCAAATGACTTTGAACCGTCAGGTTCATCATAAAGGAAGTTCTTGCCACATTCATTAACAGGCACATCTGCCGACACATAACCGTACTGCAAACCGACTGTCAGATAATTTTCGATTTCGGGCATTTTTTCAATTGTCTGAGCCTGCTTTGAATCAATTCCGACAACCATATAGCTGTAATCGGCATTGCCGTAGTAATGGTCTGTAAATGTCATTCCGTAGTCCATAAATGCCGAAACTGCAATGAACATTGCAACGCTGACTACAATTGAGATAACCGTTGTGCGGTACTTTTTCCTACTGCGTTTAAGACTTTTTGAGGCGATTTCACCACCTACACCGAAAAGCTTTTTCGTAAGCTTGGATGTGCGGTACGGTTTATTATTCTTTATCTTGATATCCTTGTTGCCTCTGATTGCAACAAGCGGTGGGATTCTTGACGCACGCAGTGCAATGAAGAATGATGAGCAGAATATAGTAACAGCCGAAAGAACAATTGCACAAATAATCGGAATTGTCGGAGTTACAAATACAAATGTTGCTCCGTTCAGCATATCACCGAGAACGCTGTTGAGTATTGCAATAAGAATTGCGTTTACACCGAGTCCGAGAAGTATGCCGAGAGGAATACCGATTAAGCCGAGAATGAATCCCTCAAAAAGCACATTCCTGCGGATTTGCCTTTTGGTTGCACCGACCGACGCAAGCATACCGTACATACTCGTTTTCTCTGTAATTGAAATTGCAAAGCTGTTGCGGATTACAAACACGCTCGCAAGCATTACTATAATAATGATAATAACGGCAAGGCTAAAAATCATTACATTTGTACCGTCACTTTCGCCGTAGCCTTTCATGCTGAGAAGTATGGAATTGAATTCGTATGCATTTATTCCCGAGGTCTGCTGATCTTCAGGTGAAATTTCATCGCTGATTACATTACTCATATCATCAGCTTTAAAGCCTAAAATATCTGCTGTATTTTGAAGATAATTGCCTTCGCTCTGAGGCGTATAGGCGATATACAGCTTATTCATATGCTTTGTCCTGATTGCCTCGATAGGTGCTTTTTCATCAGACACGGTATATATCATAGAAAGATTTGACGGATCATAGAGTTCGCTCGTTTTCGGTCTTTCAATAATACCCGTTACGGTATAGGTTCTTTTTGCCGTGTCAATAATGCTGCACTTATTAAAATCTTTTTGCAACAAATTATGAATACCTTCCTCATCAAGGACATTGCCGTCCTTGTCGGTAATCACACCGACATCAAGTGTGATTTTGTCGCCAATTTTCACATCTTTTCCGTCCTGTGTTTTAAACGATTTTGTAACAACAGCCTCACCCGAATTTGTGGGGAACTTGCCCTTTATAAGGTCTATCTTAAAACAGTTGCCGTAGGTATTTTCGCTCATGGCAAGAACACTGTAATCGCAGATTTCGCCGTCAGCATTTTTTGTCCTGGCATATCCGAGCCTTTCCTTATAAAAGGCATTTTCAACATTGCGGTTATTGCGAGCCGTTTCAATTACTGAATTGTCTATAATATCAAGTGCAACATCATAATTGCCCGACCATGCCGCCTGTGCGTCAATCATAGTCTGTCGTCCGCTGAGTGCCATTCCCGAAACAACCGTAATAAGTGCCGCCGAGAGCATAATTCCCACGATTGTAACAATTGTACGCACCTTGTTAAGTCGCAGATTTTTAAGCGTTAGCTTGTTGAGAAGTTTCATAAAATCAAACCTCCTCAACGATTTTGCCGTCGCTGATTGTTATGATTCTGTCAGCCTGTTTTGCAATGTCGAGGTTGTGCGTAATCATTATAACAGTCTGTCCGTAACTCTGATTGCACATTTTGAGCATACTCATAACCTCTTCGCTTGACTTTGAATCAAGGTTGCCTGTCGGTTCATCGGCAAGCACAAGAGACGGATTGTTAATGAGCGCTCTGGCAATAGATGTTCTTTGTTGCTGACCGCCCGAAAGCTGGTTTGGAAGGTGTTTTCTTCTTGCACGCAGTCCGAACGAATCAAGAATCATCTCAAGTCGTTCTCTGTCAACACCTCTGCCGTCAAGGTCACAGGGGAGCGTGATGTTTTCTTCAACAGTCAGAATCGGGATAAGATTGTAGAACTGATAGACAATGCCCACCTGTCTGCGGCGGAATACGGCAAGCTTGTCATCATTCATTTTGCTTATATCGTTGCCGTCAACAAAAATTTTTCCGCTTGTGGGACGGTCAACACCGCCGATAAGGTGAAGAAGAGTTGACTTGCCGCTGCCGCTTGCACCGACAATGGCAACAAATTCGCCCTTTTCAACCGAGAACGAAACATCGTCAACCGCATGGACAAGGTTTTCACCGCTTCCGTAGGTTTTTGTAAGATTTTCAACTTTCAGAATTTCCATAAAATATACCTCCAAATTCATTTTACACCCATATTATAGTGACGCAAAATGACTGTAAAGTGAATTTCGCAAATAAAGGCGTCAAACATATATAAGATGAAGTTATATAAATAACGGTAACTTTCATATAAAACAAAAATCCCTCATCACGGAAAAATGTGGGATAATCAAAAATAAATATTGAAAAAGAACATAGGAAGCTCCAAAATTGTAGTTGAAGAGACAAACAATGAAGGAGAGAAACCTATGCTCTATTTTGATGATATCAAAGTCGAATTTGAAAGTCAAGAATTTAAAGGAACACATATGGAAATCAGCCTTAATAAAGATTAAAGCGTACTGTTTTTGGCGAGTGTAAGGTCAACGCAGTCCGTCCGGTGCCCTTATTGCGGCGGTAGCTATGGACAAAATGGTTTCAGGCGGCGAAAGAAAGTGAGATTCCCGCATTGGTACGGTTTGCAGTTCAAAAAGAAGAACGACTCCCCGGCTTAACTGCCCATGCTATCTACTCAATCAGCACCGGCAAGCTCGAAGGCTTCAACAACAAGATCAAGGTCGCTAAACGAATCGGCTACGGTTACCGTGATGATGATTTCTTCTTTACCTTGATTCACTATCTTTCTATTCCTTCTGTCCGTTCACCATCCCACAAAAAATATTGATGAACCCGTTTTTTAAATGCAAAATGGCAGACAACCGTGTGATTGTCTGCCATTTTGTCATGATGAATTTAAAATTACCGATTATACTTTTACAAGAACCTTTGTAATTTCGCTGATGTACATTTTATGGAAGTCGTTGTCATACCACTTGTCAACGCTTTCATGGTCGGCAATGCTTTCGGCATTAAGACTTTGAGCGTACATTTTTTTGCATTCAAGAACAAGCTTTGCCTCTTCAAAATATACAGAGCCGTTTTCCGTGAACGCAGGAGTAAGACCTGTTTCCTTTACCTTGTCATAATCCTTGCCGCTCTTTGAACCGCAGAATTTGAGGGCATCTCTGTACTTTTCATCAAAAAAGCTCATTGTATAGCGGTCGCCGTTCTCCATAAACGCAAATGTATATCTCTGCGGACGAATAAAGGTGAATACAACGGGCTTACCCCACATAATGCCTACACCGCCCCAGCTTATCGTCATTGTGTTGAATTTTTCTCTGTCGCCTGCCGTAACAAGCGCCCAATCATCACCGATAAGCTTAAACGGACTTTCAACAATTTCTTTCGGATTTATCTCTTTGAATGCTGACATATAGATCTTCCTTTCAACAATTGTGTTTTATATAATATGCTTTCAAAATTCTATTTTGAATAGACTGCATCATTTTTTGCCAGAAGATAGACACAGTATTGATTCATACTTATGCCCTCTTTTTTTGAATGTTCGGCAAGTGAGCGGTGCAGACTTTTCGGGATTCTCAGCTTGAATTGTCCCGAATATTCTTCAAGACTGTCGGGTTCGTGAATTACAACTCCGCTTTCAAAGGCTGCTTCAAACCAGGCTTTTTTAGCGTTCTCTGCATTTGCAACAGCCGATTCAATCGTATCACCGCAGGTTATACAACCCGGAAGCTCGGGAAATGATACAACAAAACCGCCCTCGTTCTTGTCCTCGACAATTTCCATACGATATGACATTGCAAGATAATCGTTAAGTGTTTTCATCATCTTTCGCCTCACCTTCAACAATTTGTCTTAATGCCTGTTTTCGTATTTCCGAATAATATTATATATGGTATCGCATATGGTGTCAACAGGTTTTTGAAGTGATTTCAGCGGTTTTCACAAAATGAAAAATATGCAAAATGGGTGTATATGTATGTATGAATATGCATAAAGAGATGAATAAAATGAATATTCATTTTTTGTGCATATATACATTTTTCAGAAATTCAGGGGAGAATGTGACATATCAACCGCCAAAAACACCGATAATACAGCGAAAACAAAGCAGATTTCGGTCAATTTGTACCCAAAAATGCAAATTTGAAAAAACATTGAATATTTATTCAAAAAACACTTGATTTTTTGAAAACAGAGTGTATAATGTAAGAGTAATAAAAATTAATTAAAGGAAACACCGACATAAAATGTTTCCAAATTTCGGAGGAATCAAAAATGGCTGACAATAAGATTAAAAAGGTAGTTCTTGCATATTCAGGCGGTCTTGATACTTCAATCATCATTCCGTGGCTTAAAGAAAACTACGACAACTGCGAAGTTATCGCTGTTTCGGGTGATGTTGGTCAGGGTACAGAGCTTGACGGTCTTGAAGAAAAGGCTATCAAAACAGGCGCATCAAAACTTTACATTGAAGACCTCAACAAGGAATTTGTTGACGAATATATCATTCCCACAGTAAAAGCAGGTGCTGTTTACGAGGGCAAGTACCTCCTCGGCACATCTTTTGCCCGTCCTATCATTGCAAAAAGACTCGTTGAAATTGCAAAAGCCGAAGGTGCTGACGCAATTTGCCACGGCTGTACAGGCAAGGGTAACGATCAGGTTCGTTTTGAACTTGCTATCAAGGCTTACGCTCCTGACATGAAGATTATCGCTCCTTGGAGAACATGGGAATTTAAGAGCCGTGAAGATGAGATTGAATATGCTGAAAAGCACAATATTCCGCTCAAAATTAACCGTGAAACAAACTACTCAAAGGATAAGAATCTCTGGCACTTGAGCCACGAAGGTCTTGACCTTGAGAATCCTGCAAACGAGCCGATGTACAATAAGGAAGGCTTCCTTGAACTCGGTGTTTCACCTGAGCAGGCTCCCGATAAGGCAGAATATATAACTCTTACATTTGAAAAGGGTGTTCCCACAAAGCTTAACGGCGAGGCTATCGACAGCGTTGAACTCATTAAGGAACTCAACAAAATCGGTGGCAGAAACGGCGTCGGTATCACAGATATCGTTGAGAACCGTCTTGTTGGTATGAAGGCTCGTGGCGTTTATGAAACTCCGGGCGGTACAATCCTCTATGCTGCTCATGCAAAGCTTGAGGAAATCTGCCTTGACAAGGACACACTCCACTACAAGCAGAATGTTGCCAACGCTTTTGCAGAGCTCGTTTATGACGGCAAGTGGTACACACCTCTCCGTGAGGCCCTCTCAGCTTTCGTTGACAGCACTCAGGAGTATGTAACAGGTGATGTAAAACTTAAACTCTATAAGGGCAACATCATTGATGCAGGCGTAACAAGCCCGTATTCACTCTATGACGAGGAAATTGCTACTTTTGACGAAGATCAGGTTTATGACCAGAACGACAGTGCAGGCTTCATCAACCTCTTTGGTCTTCCAATCAAGGTTCGTGCAAAGAAAGGCCTTATCAAATAATTAAATCTTTGATTTGCATACATAATCGGGGCAGGGAATTTCTCTGCCCCAATAAGTGTTTATTACACCTTTTTATTTTTTACGGTATTTGTCGGTTGAAAAATATTCTGCTATTACTTGCGGGCGTCTAATGAACGCCCCTACAGGTTAATCCAACATTAATAACAGGGTATAAATAAATATTTAAAACCAAAAACAACAAAGTGCTTTACAACGGCTAAACATAATGTAAGGAGAAATAATAATGCAGCTTTGGAAAGGACGCTTCAAAAAGGAGCTTTCAAAAACCACTAACGATTTTAACAGCTCGATTTCATTCGACAGCAGAATGTATAAAGAAGACATCGAGGGCAGCATTGCCCACGCAACAATGCTTGGCAGATGCGGCATTATTAAAGAAGAAGAGGCAAACGATATCGTAAAAGGTCTTAAAGGCATTCTTGCTGATATCGAAAACGGTACTCTGCACATTGATACGGAGGCTGAGGACATTCACACCTTTATTGAGGGTGAGCTTACCAAAAGAATCGGCGACAACGGCAAAAGACTTCACACTTCAAGAAGCCGTAACGATCAGGTTGCAGTTGACATCAAGCTTTACCTCAAGAAAGAGGTTGTCAATGTAAAAAATCTCGTTGTAGGTCTTATCAAGGTTATTGCCGACAAGGCTGAAAAGTACAGCGAAACCGTTATGCCCGGTTACACTCACCTCCAGAGAGCACAGCCGATTACCTTCGGACATCATCTCCTTGCTTACGGTGAAATGCTTTTGAGAGATGTTTCAAGACTTGAAGACTGCCTTAAAAGAATGGACGAAATGCCACTCGGTTCATGTGCGCTTGCAGGCACAACATATCCGATTGACAGAACAATCACAGCCGAACTCCTAGGCTTTGACAGAATTACAAACAACTCTCTTGACGGTGTTTCCGACAGAGATTACTGCATCGAATTTGCATCGGTGCTTTCGATAATAATGGTTCACCTCTCAAGATTTTCAGAGGAAATCATTATGTGGTGCAGTTGGGAATTTAAATTCATTGAACTTGATGACGCTTTTTCAACAGGATCATCAATTATGCCGCAGAAAAAGAACCCCGATATTGCAGAGCTTGTTCGTGGTAAGAGCGGCAGAGTTTTCGGTGACAATATGACGCTCCTCACAATTATGAAGGGTACTGCACTTGCATACAACAAGGATATGCAGGAGGACAAGGAGGCTATCTTTGACGCACTCGACACGGTTAAAATGTGCCTCACAGCCTTTACTCCCATGCTCGACACAATGCGTGTCATTCCCGAAAATATGAGAAAAGCTGCAGC
>ERZ779941.788-NODE-788-length-12046-cov-3.961554_pt1 | contig 12046 bp, 16 predicted proteins | sample MGYA00511952_ERZ779941 | MGnify/ENA primary metagenome ERZ779941 (study PRJEB29588, sample SAMEA2142846) | human gut metagenome | biome: human gut; feature: human-associated habitat; material: faeces | place: Denmark | collected 2008/2010 ...
GATATTACCAGTAAGCCGCCCGGAACGATTGAGTTTGAATAAAAAGGTAAATCCCTACAAAGCCTGTATTTATGGGCTTTGTAGGGATTTTTTAGATGGAGATGGGTACGATTTGGGTACAAAATTCTATTGTACCAGTTTTGAAATCTGTATTATGTTTTTGACATCTTGTTCTATATAATTATATTCTGTACTGCCTTTTGCAAACACAAAATGTGGCACTTGGTTTTTGCCTGGCGCAACACGATAGATACTAATCATTGCATAGTTATCCGTTACTATTATTGCTAAGGTGTTATAATTAGGATTAAGATATAGAGAAAAATTATGTTTATCATTACATTTCAATTTAAGATTTTTAATATCATAATTTATTAAATTTTTAATTTTGTTTTCATAATAGTCACCTTCATGTCCATTTTTTCGGGTGAGAGCGTTCATGACATCTACTTGATTGTAATCCTGAATAATAATATGAGTTGAATGATATTTTAGTTGTAGTCGTTTTTCTAAAAGCTCTTTATGGTTTGAAATGAAGTTTTTACCATCATTCATAACCAAATAGAAATTTTTGCTATTTACAAATTCATTTTTAAATTTTTCATCATCAAGAGGAAAATCTTTATAAATACCGGTAAGACCATATTCCTGACAGTATTTTAATACAGAAAAGTTTTGTTTTGCTATTTCACATAATTCGTTATCTTTAAACCTATCTGAAATAAATGCAGCAACAGAATTGGTAGACAGCGTTACACCAATAGTAAGGAGCAAGATATAAATTACGTTGCTAAATTCTTTAACAACGCTCTCGTTAAAAAATAAGATAGATAGTGATATTAATTCGCAAATTAACAATATTGTTATTTTTTTATATTTATTTTTCATAGCATATCTCCATAAATTTAAATATTTTATTTTTCCTTTTGATTTAGTCCTATTATATCCATGTTTTCATCATGCGCCTTCTGAATCCTAAGCCGTTCCTGCCATGGTTCCGACTCCGGATAAATATCCATCCAAAGATTAAAGTCAGCCTCCGCTTTCAGCAGAGCTTCCCCACGTTTCTTAACATCTTTTATTTCATTGCATTTTTCAACTTCTTCCATATATTCTTCATAGCGGTCTAACCATGATCGCATCAAAGACAATGTTCCAAAGCTGATTCCAACCATATCATTTCCATCTTTATCCTGGTATTCAAAGAGTTGTCCATCGTATTGCCGGAATATCTGAAAAAGTCTGTGTATGGTTTTTATGCCATCAAAATCAGAGTTCGCCAGTACTTCGGGATTGACAGATAAAGCGTCTGCTATTTTTTCAAGGGATGATGGCTTGGGATTTCTTCTGCCGCTTTCGTAGGCACGAATGTAGGCTTCACTTGCTCCAACCATTTCTCCTAATTGTCTTTGAGTAAGATTACGTTCCTGCCGAATACGTCTTATGTTTTCCCCGACTGTCATAACAACATGCCTCCTGCTCTAAAGCTATATTTTTGTGAAACTGTTCAACATCATATATAGGATAACACACAAGAACAAAAAAATAAAGAAAAAAGATATTGACACGAAACAAGAGTTACGATATGATAAAAACGCAACAAAAAGATACTATAAAGAAACAAATACAAGAACAGGAGGAAAGAATATGACCGAAAAAATCTATTACAGTGCAGAGGACATTGCAAAAATGCTTGGTGTGAGTATGGGGAAAGCCTACAAAATCCTTAGAGAAATGAATAAGGATTTGGCAAGTAAAGGATTTCTCACAATCGCCGGAAAAATTCCGGTGGAGTATTTTAAGGGAAAATGGTACGGAGGAGCAAAGGAGGTAAGTGCATGAGCTGCAATGCAAAGAAAGATCCCAATGGTACGTGGCGGATACAATATCGCTGGACAGATTGGACGGGAACCAAAAAGAAATCACAAAAAAGAGGTTTTAAGACCAAGAAAGAAGCAGAAGAATGGTACGCACATTTCATGTTGCAGCAATCATCTGATCCGACGATGACACTGGCGGACTTTTGGGAGATTTATAAGGCGGATATTTGTCGGATCTTTGCCGGGAGAAAGGCATTGACATAGAGGTGCTTGGAATACAGAGAGATAATCTTAGCCTGCCGGAGTATAAAGCTGCAATGCGTGAAGTGGAAGCGCTGGAACAACAGGCAGAGGAAATGGAGATACATAACAGGGAACTTGCTACACAAGCCGGGGAGTTGGTGAAGCGGATTGATGAACTGAAGGCAAGGGATAAAAGCAATCAGGAATTACTTGAGTAACATGATCTGAGAGCAACTACCTTAAAGACCATTTCAAAAGAAGTAGATGCGGAAACCAAAAATATGAAAAGTGCTACAATTCCTGTCAATAATCTGTTTGGTGGTGAGGAATATGTCAAGGTAAAGAAAAGTGATTGGAATAAGATTATGGATGCTTTCAGCCGGGCAGTATCAGGAATCATTTGTTGGAAAAATATGAAAAGAGAATATCTGCTTTGGAGAAGAAAATAGCAACCCTTACTGACCAGATTGAGAAATTAAAACAGTTTGTGGCATCAAGGGGACTTGGAGAGGCGTTTGTAGAGTTTGTAAAATTGCTGGCACCAAAATCCTTCAAGCAAAAACTGGAAGAGAAAAAAGCGGATGCAGCGGAGCAGAATCGACAGAGAAAGACAACACAATGGGAAATGACGGATAAGAAGAAAAAACTGCAGCAGGAAATGTAAATTTGAAGAAAGTGAGGAATGAACAATGAATTTAACTTACGAGAAATGTGGAGATTATTTGATACCGAACATAATTCCAGATCCGGAGCCGGAAGGAGAATTGAGAAAGTTCGGATTAATGCGGAAACATTATCTGAAAGAATATAAGAGTGGCATTTATCAGGGAATGGTTCTAAGTGGAAAGCCAAAGGAACATCTGCTCATGGTGCAGGAATAGGCAGAATTACAGTTTGATGTGCTAGTGGAGCAGATGGCAGAACGTGAGGGAGTGACAGAGTAGTTGAAAGAAGAAAATCAGTTACTTTGGGTGCGGAAAATGAATAATATCCGGGCGAGGGCAGAAGAGATTGTGAGAGAGGAAATAATATATTGCAATGGCTAAGATAAGAGAAAAACAGGCAGAAAGAAATAAAGCTTTGAAAGGGCAAACGGTTTGAACATAATGTAAACGCAGGTGCGGAAAAAAGTTATATAATGAATTGCAGAAAGTAGAATTAAGTGAGCTATTGTGGGTATTTGAGGATGAATGGCAAAAAAATATTAAAATATTAAAAAACAATTTTATAGTGAACTTTTTTTACTCTGTAGTGGTTATATAAGATGTAAAACGTTTTATGATTGGAGAAAACGCTATGAAAGACAGCGAATTGATTCAAAAAGTACATAGCGGAAATAAAGAGGCAGTCGGTATTATTATTGAACGATATTATGCAGATATTTATCGCTTTTGTCTATATATGGTTCAAACAGAGGATGATGCCTACGACATTGCTCAGGAAACTTTTTTGAAATTTATGAAATATGGAACTTCCTATAAACATCATAATCTCAAAGGTTATCTCCTGACTATTGCAAGAAATATATGTTTTAATTATTTCCGGGATAAGAAAGAAAAAGTAACAGCCGTCGAATGGGAGGAGATTGATAAAATTCCAAACCATAAAGATATGCTGACCGAAGCGGAGGATGCCGTTTATCTGAGAAATTTATTAAAGGAACTTTCGCAGGATACGAGGGAAGTTATTATTCTGCGTATTTATGAAGAAATGAAATTTAAAGATATTGCAAAGATTATGGGGTGCAGTGTTTCTACTACAAAGTCAAGATTTCGATTAGGTGTAAATCAGTTAAAAAAGTTAATGGAGAATGATTATGAGAGATAGCGAAATAAAGACTCTTTTTGCAAAGGCAGATGAGCAAGTTCATGTTGATGAAATAAGAAAACAAAAGACTTATTATGCAATGATTGAGGAAATGGAAAAGCAGAGAACGCCGATGATGTCTACAAAAAATATTTTGTTTCATCAATTTTGGTACATGGATAAATTGTTTTTTGCTGTTTATGGTGTCCTTATTTGTTTAGGAATTATTTTTATTACAGCATTGCAATATACCGGATTGAATCAAAATGGGATGATTACTGTATGTATGGTTGGAGCATGTATTCTTAGCATAACGTCTATTAGTGTGATTGATAAATTGTTTTTTGGAAAAATGGCAGAGTTAGGAGAAAGCTGCTATTTCAATACAAAACAGTGTGTTGCTGCATGGCTGGTATTGTCGGGGATGATAAATGTTATGATATTGTTTTTGATAGCTGGCTATTTGAACTATCATTGGAGCGTTGGATTATTACAGGTGGGGCTGTACATTTTAACTCCATATCTAGTATCAAGTATAACTGCATTAGGAATTTTATCAATGGAAACAAGAGGAAAGAATTCATCTTTATTTGGCATGAGTGCCATCTTTTTATCAATAAGTTATGGAGTAATAGGTTCGATTCCGAGAGCACTTTTTGTAACAACTCTTTGGATATGGGCAGTAGCTTTTCTTGTGTCGGGACTTTTATTTGTAATGCAGATAAAAAAATTGCTTAGCAAAATGGAAAAAGGAGAAGTATTATGCACGAATTAAAGTTGATGGATGTACAAAAAAAATACAAGGATAAAGAAGCAGTCAGAAAATTCAATTATACATTTACAAATGGTGTGTATGGACTGTTGGGAGAAAATGGTGCGGGAAAAACAACATTAATGAGATTGATTTGTGGTGTTTTGCAGCCAACGGGGGGAAGTATTTATTGTGATGATATTGAGATAGACAGTATGGGAGCAGAGTATCGTAGGTTATTGGGCTATTTACCACAGGATTTTGGATATTATGGCGATTTTACTGCAGAACGCTTCCTGCGATATATGGCGGCATTGAAAGCACTACCGGAAGACTATGCCGATAGTCGTATTGACGAACTTTTAGATATGGTAGAGTTAAAAAATGTGAAAAAGAAAAAGCTGAAGACTTTTTCAGGAGGTATGATACGAAGAATAGGAATTGCACAGGCACTTCTAAATAATCCTGAAATTTTGATTTTAGATGAACCTACAGCAGGGCTTGATCCAAAGGAGAGAGTACGCTTTCGTAATGTGATTAGTTCACTTGGAAAAAATAGGATGGTTTTACTGTCTACACATATCGTATCTGATATAGATTATATTGCAGACCGTATTTTGATTATGAAGAATGGAGAACTGATTCAAGAAGGAACGGAGAAAGAGATTACTGATAAAGTAGAAGGATGTGTCTGGAAGTGTATTGTTTCTGAAAAAGAAGCAGGGCAGATAACCAGTAGCTTCATTGTAAGCAATATGAGAAGTAGTGGAGAAAATGTTGAACTAAGAATTGTTTCAGAAAGACAGCCAGATGCAGGTGCAGAAAATGTAGAAAGTACACTGGAAGATGCATATCTTTATCTTACACAAATAGCAGGGGGAGAAAAAAATGCGACTTTATAAGATGGAGCTTTTTAAACTATTTCAAAATAAAATATTTAAAATAGGAATGTTGGCTACGACAGGATTGCTGTTTCTGTATTTTTGGTTTGCAGAGGTCGGTGGAGAAATAGCGACAGTAGATGGGAAGTTTTATTCCGGTTATGAAGCAGTGCAGATGAATCGGAAGATTACGGAAGAATTTGAAGGTGATTTGACGGATGAAAAAGTGAATCAAATAATTGAAAAATATGGTTTGCCTACAAAATTTGAGGAAAATATGCCAGGGTGGAGAGATGGAAACTTTTTAAATGATTTTGTTACAAGATATTTTACCAATGGAGCATGGGAAAATGGTGTACTTCCAACGGAGAGGTATTTTCTGGGGGAAACAGAGTTGGGAAAAGCTTATGATGAAATTGGGAAAACACCTTATTTGGCATATACAACGGGATGGAAGGTATTCGCTGAAATGCTTCAGTTTGGATTGATTTTAGGAAGCATATTGATTATTTGTGGAGTGTCGACCATCTTCGCAGAGGAAAGCCAGACGAAAATGCTGCCATTAATTTTTAGCACGGAAGAAGGAAGAAGAAAAGATGTTCCTGCAAAAATTTTGGCTTCTATGACATTCACTATTTTCATTTTTATGTGGTTTGTGTTAGTCAATTTAGTCTTATGCTGGATGATATATGGTTTGAAGGGATTTGAAAATATATCCTGGATGGTGCTTTCTCAACATATGCTTCAACCTGTATTATTTTTGAAATATCTTGGCATTTTATTAGGATTAGCTTTTCAGGCGCTTTTATCGTTATGCGCCATTACACTATGCGTTTCTGCATATCAGAATAGCTCTTTTGGCGCAGTAATTATTGCGGCTGTATGTTGGGGACTTCCTGTATTGATAAGGATGTTTTTCGGGGGAATCATATGGCTTATAGTAGATTCTATGCCGATTTTTCTTGTCATGACGGGAATTGTAAATGACATATATGAGATATGGTATATTGTACTGGGAATAAATATTTGTTTTGCCATAGGGTGTTTGGTAAAAGGATTGGTATCTTATAAGACAAAACAATTTGCGTAAAAATAATTGGCTTGTACAGGATGTGAAATGAATGGGGTGATCATTTGGGAAGATTTTAATTCTATTATTTGAGGATGGAGAAGAACTTTTTTTCAATCGTCTTTTGTCATATGTTAATGAAGAAATAGAAGTTTTGAAAAATGATACCTTTTGTAAAGAGAAACTTCATTTTAAAGGACTTTGTATTGACAAGTATAAGCGGATTGTGGTTCGTGAAGAAAATGAGATTCAACTTACATATACAGAATTTGGAATTTTATTGTTGTTAGCTCAAAATGCCGGAATAGTATTCAGCAAAGAACAAATATATGATAGTGTTTGGAAAGGACCATATTTTGGCGATTACAATATCGTCATGAGCCATATTCGGAATATTCGGGAGAAGATTGAGGACAATCCAAGCAAGCCAATCTACATACAGACGGTTTGGGGTGTCGGTTATCGGTTTAATGGAAGAAGTAGCTAAATATTTTGTTACTTCTTCTATTTATTTGGTGCATTTAGGGTAAAGTATGGTATAATAAATTAGAGATTTTTTGCTCAAATGGAGGTGGTAATGTGGAAGCAAGCGAGATTTCATTAGATTTGGAGTATGAAAAACGAGATGAAAATGGAAAATTAGAGTATGAAGGAATTTCGTTTGTGGAAGATGAATTTCCTGCTTTTTTGAAGCAAACAATATCTCCGATATATAAAGATGAAGATTATAATGCTCAGATGAAAGAAGTAGCTATTGATATGACGGGCTTTGATTCGGAAAATTTGCAGGCTGTTTTCGACACAATGCCTAAAGTGAGTAACTTTAGAATTGGAGAATTAGTAGCAGAAAAAATAGTAGAGAGCAGATATAGTGCAAAATTTACATATAATAGTGATAGAGATTTGAAAAATCCAAATAGTAATAATACAGGTGCGGACTTAGTTGGATTCATTGAAATGGAAGATGGCGCAGTTAATTTCCTTTTTGGAGAGGTCAAAACATCTGAGGAACATACAAATCCGCCAGGGGTTATGTATGGTTCGACTGGAATGATTGATCAATTAGTAGAATTGGGGACAAATTCTGATAAACTAAAATCTTTGGTGAAATGGATATTTATTAAGTGTAATTCAGATAAAGATTTGTTGGTACAAAAGTATATTAGAGAAGCGATGCAACATTATGTGAAAGACAGAAGCAGCATACAATTAATTGGTGTCTTGGTAAGAGATACAAATCCGAATGAGATGGACTTAAAAAATCGATATATAGATTTGAAAAAAAGGATTAACGGTCAGCATAATGTTCAGTTATTGGCAGTATATTCGAACTATAAGATGAAAGATGGGGCATGGGAAAAGTTGATTTAGGAGGTATTTTATGTCTAGTTGGTCTGAAAATTGGATATATAATTTAATACCACAAGAGGAATATGAACTTGCATTTGATATGGTAAATGGCAAGTCTATTTCTTGTGTCCTAAATCAAGAAGAGGAAATCGATTATTCTAAAATAGAGCATGTACAGGAGATTTTAGAACTGACTTTAATGGATATTCTTAAGTCAGAGGATGTTAATGAGAAGGATGTTGCCGAAGTAAGTCAAAAAATTTATTTGTTATTGTCTGCCTTGCCAATGCCAGTAGACAGTATTGAGAAAGCAAAGCATGTGTTAAAAATATTAGTGTATTCTTATATTGGAGAACAATGGGAAAGTGGAAGAAGATATCTGATAGAAAATAATATAAATATTTTGGTTGAAGAAAAAGATGATTGGAATATATGTGTTTTTAAAAAAATATGTAATGCATTATTTTTACTTGTAAAGAAAGAAAATTGGAAGGATTTAACAATGGCATGCCAATTGATTTCTGAACTTAGAGAAGACCAAAAAAAATTTGAATTGTATTATATCAATTCTATAGCACCTAGTAATAAAATGCTTGCTACATATGAATTGATTAGTTTGTACCATTTGGCAAAAATAGTAGATTTAATGGCTACATTTATGATAAATGGAGAAATACTGGATATTAGAGAGCAGATAGGAATGCATTTTGGAAAGGCTATTGAAGCAGCGGAAGAAGGAGGGATTGTATCTCTTAATTTAATACTGATAATGCTTCAAAGAATGCTTCAAAAGATGATTTCAAATTCTGTGTGGATGGTTACGCAAAGAGTAAATTCTAGAGTTACAAAGTTTGTAAGAAATATAACAACACAAGACAAAGCAGTCTTTGAACTTATGTATCCTCAAAAGCATGCTATTTTGGAAGAGGGGTTATTGGATCCAGCACACAAAGCGATTGTTGTTAATATGCCTACTTCTAGTGGCAAAACCTTAATTGCCCAATTTAGAATCCTCCAGGCGTTAAATCAATTTAGTGAGGATAATGGTTGGGTTGTGTATATTGCACCTACTCGAGCATTGGTAAATCAAGTGGCTGCAAAACTGAAAAGAGAATTTGAACCTATTGGAATAAAGGTTGAAAAGATGAGTGGGGCTATTGAAATAGACTCTTTTGAGAGTAATATGCTTACTGATAGCGAAGATAGATTTGATGTGTTAGTTGTTACACCTGAAAAGATGAATTTGTTGATTAGGGATGGCATTGAAACTAAGATGGGAAGACCATTAGCTTTAGCGGTTGTGGATGAGGCTCATAATATTGAAGAAGAGAGTAGAGGAATCAATTTAGAAATCCTTTTGGCAAATATTAAAAATGATTGTTCAAAGGCAAATTTCTTATTGTTAACTCCATTTATAAAAAATAGTGAAGAAATAGCAAAATGGTTGGATGCAGATAGCCCTAAGTCAATTAGTTTAGCAATAGACTGGAAACCGAATAAAAGAATATTAGGAGCCATTTATCCAGAGGGTAATAGAAGAAATTGGAAATTATTTTATCAAACGTTATTAACCAATAGCGCAGAGATACAGCTTGAAAAGAAGATGGTTCTATCTGATGAAGCGTTAATTGACGTGACTAGAAGTAACTTAAACAAAATGAAATTGGCTATAGCTTCAACCAAAAGATTAGCGGATAGAAAAGGAGTTTTAGTTATTGGAGGGCATGTAAAGGATTGTTGGAATATTGCGCATGCTTTATATGAAGAGTTAGAATTAGAATGTAATGATAATGATGTAGAACTTGTGAAGAAATATGTGGCTGCAGAATATGGTGAAGAGTTTGAACTTGTGAAGTTACTGTCAAAGGGCATTGCTGTGCATCATTCCGGACTGTCTGATGAAGTGAGAGTACTAATAGAATGGCTGATGGAAAGAGGTAAGCTAAATATACTGGTAGCTACGACGACTATTGCTCAAGGAATAAATTTTCCTGTTTCCACAATTATAATGGCATCAATTGCATATCCATATACGTCAGAAATGCCAATACGTGATTTTTGGAATTTAGTAGGTAGAGCTGGTAGGGCAGGACAAAATGATGTGGGAATGATTGGAATAACAATTGGGGCTAGGAATGATAATCAAAAGAAGGAGGAGTTGGCGAAACTAACTAGGTATGTAAAGAAGTCAACAGAAGAATTGGTTTCTCAATTACAGAAAATTGCAGAAAAAACTATAGAGTTTGGGGAACAATTTTCTTTAACAGATCAGTTTTATAATCCAGAATGGTCGCAATTTTTACAGTATATTACACATATGTTTAATCAATGTAAGGATTTAGGCGAGTTTGAGGAAAAGACAGATTTGTTTTTGCGAAGGACATTTGGATATTCCAATATTGAGCCAAGAAAACAAAAAATACTTCTTTCTGCTGTTAAGGAATATGGTGAGGTGTTAAATAAGAATAAGGGATTGGCAAAATTATCTGATTCAACAGGATTTTCAATGGAGACGTTAGGTCGTACTGCGTATAGAATCAAGGAATTGGGAATTCGGCAAGATAACTTAAAGGGGTCTTCTTTGTTTGGTAATGATAGCCAACTTAAAGACTTAATTGGAATAATGATGAATATTCCCGAAATAAGTAAAAATATGCAGGATATAGCAAAAGGAAATAGAAATTTATCAGGAGATATGATTGCACGTCTTACAACGGATTGGGTAAATGGAACGAAGCTAGAAACCTTAGCGAGTCAGTATTTTGGTGATGATAGAGATGCAATGACTGAATGCTGTCAAGCAATATATGGTAAATTGGTTAATTCTGCAACATGGGGATTGTCTACGATTCAGAAGTTAGGCATTAATGAAGACAGTCTTAGTGAAGAAGAATTGCAAAAGGTAGCTAATTTGCCGGCCATGATTTATTATGGAGTTAATTCTGATGAAGCTATTTTGATGCGTATGAATAATGTGCCGAGAAGTGTGGCGGCAGAAATGGGAGTTGAGTACAAAAAGGACTTTGATAATATTTACAAACAGTCTTCTTATGAAATCAGGCAATGGATTGAAGGATTATCATCTGATAAGTGGGATGCATTCGCTGAAAATAAAAGAGGAATGTCAGGTAGCGATTACAGAGCAATTTGGAAAGTACTTAATAATGAAACATAAATATACTTTTATTTGCCTTTTTGTAATGATGTGAGAGGTGAGTTTATGGAGTGTAGAAGCACAGAAAAAAGACAGTGGATTGTTCAAAACTATAATGTTGAACCCGTGGCGCACATTCAGTTATTGGCAGGTCAAACAAAACATAGTGACGCGGGAGCTACTATTGAGAAAGACTACTATATTTTTGAAGCAGTGCATAAAGTTAATGGAAAAAAAGATGTTATTCAGTGTGGAATGGGAGCTTCAAGAGATTTTCTTAAGTTGCTGAATCACGAAGGTTTACCGTTGTTTAATCCTTTGCATGGAGATGGTGGTAATGACGGAGAACATAGAGGTGATGGAACTGGTGGTAGGCGAGCGCAAGAAACATGGAACCCAACGGCTAAGCAGTTGTACAATGCAATAATGTGGCTGATTATTGCATGGGATGCAAAGCCTGGGACACCACTATTTGAATTCAGAAGTGATATAGTAAAGTATAAAAGGTTTGAGCCTTTTGGTTGGAAAGTGAAGAGGGTAAATTCTGCAATTCAAAGTGGAGGAAAGGGAAAAACTCTTACGGAGATTATTGATGGTTTTAGACAGAATAATGATGTAAGAGATGATTTGTGCCAATTTGATTTGTTGATAGGGATAATTAATAATTATACCGACCAAGATGGGAATCCTATACATATGCAGTCTTATTTTTGAGGCACGAAGAAGTCCGGGATATGATTGATTCATCAAGACAAGAATGGTTAAATAATACCTCTAATTTTGCAGAGAAATACTTCAAAATAGTTTTGAAAAGGTGTTGGGTACAATTTGGGTACAGCAGCTTTGAAACCACATTAACAAGATAAAAAACGGTATCAAAATGATACGGTTTTGAAACATAATAACAGCAGATTTACATGAAAAATCAAATCAGAAAAAGAGTTTGAATAACGGATTAAAATGCCGAAAGCC
>ERZ779941.792-NODE-792-length-11942-cov-3.913687_pt1 | contig 11942 bp, 8 predicted proteins | sample MGYA00511952_ERZ779941 | MGnify/ENA primary metagenome ERZ779941 (study PRJEB29588, sample SAMEA2142846) | human gut metagenome | biome: human gut; feature: human-associated habitat; material: faeces | place: Denmark | collected 2008/2010 ...
TTACATAGTTATTTGGATTACTTCCATAATATCTTATATTTTGATCAGGAGTATTATCTTTCTTTAAACCATTACTTGCCCTTGTTTCTTCATTATTATATAATCTTGTTATATGATCTGCTAAATTTACTTTAAAACTATCCTCACTGCATTCAGTTTCTACAACATTATTTTCTTTAATAGAAGATGTAAGTCCACAAATATATAATCCCTTGAATTGTCCTTTTCCTTTAAGAGTTAAATGTAACTCTCCATCTTTTGTATAAACATATGAACCTTCTATATCATAGTTTTCTTCCTTTAAATCTGTTAAATTCAACATATTTAATCTAGCATTAATTTCATTATCATAAAGTCCTTCTGCTTCCACATGCCTTAATATATTTTTTGCTGATATGAAAAAGCTATCCTTCTTTTTATCTTTTATATAATTACCAATTATAGGAATAGTTATAGTTAGTATTACTGCTAGTATTCCTATAACAGCCAAAAGTTCCACTAATGTAAATGCATTTCTTTTCATTACTTCCTCCTTAAATTATTAGCTATTTCTTTTATTTTTCTCATTCTATGATTTAAGCCAGATTTAGTTACTTTAGTATTTGTTTCCATTGATATAATATTACTAAGTTCACTTAAAGAGGCCTCTTTATATTTTTTTCTATATACACAAACAGTTTGTAATTTTTCATCTAATGCATCTATTCCTATTTTATTTTCTATTAATTCTATATCAGATACTTGATTTAAAGCAGAATTAATAGTTTTTTCTACATTTGCTTGTTCACAATTATTTAATCTATTAACTAAATTCTTATGTTCTCTATATGCTTTTATATCTTCAAAATAAAGTACTGCATTATATGCTTTCATTATTCTCAAAAAATCACTTATTTTTTCAGCTTCTTTTATATATATCATAAACCCATTATTTCTTTCTATGAGTTTACTATTTAAATTAAAATAATCTAATAATTCACACACAAATAATGAATAATCATAATCATCTATTAAAAATTCTAAATGATATCTTGATGTTTTTGGATCATTTATTGAACCAGTTGCCAAAAATACTCCTCTTAAATAAGACATTTTATCGTCGTCTTCTGTATAAATATATTCTCTTGGTATATTTATAAAATAACCATCTTCATTTATTAGTGATAAATCTTTTAATATTAAACTCAAATGTGAATCTATTTTTAATAAATAAGACATACTCTTTTTAAAATTAAAACTCTTCCTTACCGTTATTATTGGAAATATATTATATAATTCTTTAAACAATTCAAATATATATTTTGATATTTCCATATTTTCTGTATTTATTAATATAGAGTTTTCGGTTATTACAGCATTATTTCTTATATATGAAGAAAGAAGTGATATTTTTTCTGTTCTCTCACTCTGTAATCTAAGAATTTCACTTTTTACTTTTACCGAGAATGACATAATATCACTTCCTAATTTTTAATTTTTTTATATACTATATAACCCAAACAAGTCATACTTGCTAAACCTATTATTAAATATATATAAACATTATCGATTGTATTTGGATTTTTAATTATTTCATTACCCACTGCATAAGTACTAAAATGATTAGTAATAAATTTAACAAATAAATCATCACCTACTAATACAGCACTACCCTCTAACTTTTCTAAAGTTCCATCATCTTTTATATAATACACATCAACCTTATCATTTTCTTTATAAGAACCACTTAATGGCATATAAACTACTACACCATCTTCAATTTTAGTTACATAACCACCATTAGATGTTTTTAACAAATTTATATCATATGCATTAACAAAGTTTATGTCACTTTTTTCGCTTGCTTTCTTTACTAAATCATTATTAATTACATCTCGAGTTAAAAGAGTAACATCTATCGGAACTTGATAACTACTTGTTGATATATTAATTCCAGTTTTATAATCTTTTGTTTGTATATCAACTTTATCCAATTTATCTTTAGGTATTTCTACTATTAAAATAAGGGTTTCTTTATCATCCAACTTAACTTTTGTAAAAGTTCCAACATATGAAACATTTTGTGTACCCAAATATTCATTTATTTCATCATCTAAATATTCATCTTGAACTAAATCGAAGTTTTCTTTATCTACTTCTACATTTACTGTACCTTTAAAATAATCACTTATTCTTTTTTCTGCCTTAGAAAATGCTGTTCCAGATTCATCTTTATCAACATATAACACATGATTCATTTCAAATGATGTTTTTGATAATGCATATAATATATCATTTTTAAATATACCAAGTGCACCTTCATTTGCATTAATACTTGGAGTTCCACCCGCACCTTGTAACCTAGGTATTATCTCATAATCACTATATTTATTAATAGTATCTTTTAAATCAGAAAAACGATACAACACCAAATCATTTTGATATATATTCTCCTCTATATTTCCATAATGATAAATTGAATTAAGTACAGATAAACCATATATTGTATAAACATCTTTCAATTCATTTTTAACTTTATTTGTGCCATTTAACACACTCTTATCATAATTATCTATATATCTAAGTTTATAATTCCTAGATACCTGATTATTATCATCATATACTGATATTTTTACATTGTTTTTATCTGTATAATCTAAAACATAATCATTATAAAGATTTTCAACACCATTCTTTTTCAAATGTAAACCAAGTATAAAAGTATAATAATAGTTTAAACAATAATGTTTTTCTTCTAATAAAACTCTATTCAATTCTTCATTACTCATATTTGAATAATATTCACTATTTCTTTTAATCAATTCCTCTTTTGTTATATTACAAGTATCACCCAATATTATATCAGGATCAAGTGATTTAACATCTATATAGTAAGTATCCCCTTCTTTTACAGATTTAATTTTATCTAACTTTTCTTCTGGTGTTAAACACTTACCAGTAATAGGTAAAATCAATAACATCACTAAAACTAAAAACTTATTTTTCATAATATCACCTATTATAATAATAACAAAAAAAAGGTATTTATTCAAGAAAAATATCTTTTATAAATACTTTAACTTCTTATAATACTAACTGCAGCCATAGTCCCTTCACCTACTGCTGTAGATATTTGATATACTTCTTTTTTAATTATATCACCACAAGCATAAACACCATCTACACTTGTTTTCATACTGCTATCAACAACAATATAATTATCATCTAATTTTAATCCATCACATTTAATAGGTACTGGCACATTACCAATTTCAATAAATATTCCATCACATATTATCTCTTTATCATTATTTATAACGACAGATGACAACTTGTCATTAGTTTCTTTTAACTCAGTTATTCTTGCATTTTTAATACATTCTATATTAGATTTTTGCAACAATTTATCAACAAGTATTCCCTCTGCTCTATACTCATCATTCCTATGTATTAAATATACTTTACTACATATGTAAGACAAATACATCGCACTTTCTAATGCACTATTTCCACCACCTACTACACATACTATTTTATCTTTATATAAAGTTCCATCACATATAGCACAATAACTAACACCATTTGATAACAACTTCTTTTCATTAGAAAGCCCAAGTTCCCTAGAAATTCTACCAGTTGCAATAACAACATTTTTACAAGTAATCTCTTCTTTATTTGTTTTAACTATCTTATAATCATCCTTACTAATTATTTCTAAAACATTTAAATATTTATAAGTAATATCCAAACTTCGTATTTGATTAAATATATTAAATGCAAAAGTAGGGCCATCAATACTCTTAAATCCAGGATAATTTTCTATCTCAGTTATTTTATTTAATTGTCCCCCTGGTGCATTTTTTTCTATTATACAAACTCTCACATTTGCTCTTTTCAAATATAATGCAGCAGTCATGCCCGCAACACCACATCCAATTACAACTGTATCAAAATTTAATGTCTTCAATTTCATAATCATCATACCTATTCTCAAATTTTGAACCCTTAAAGCCCAATATTAACATTATTAAACCAACTACAAACATTATTACAGAAACAATTTGTGCCACTTTAAATTCCTTTAACATCAAACTATCTGTTCTTAAACTCTCTATAAAAAACCTTCCTATACCATACCACATTAAATATATTCCAGTTAATTGTCCAACTTTTAAATATTCATAAAATTTTCTTACACATAACAATATTACAAAACCAAGTAAACACCACAAAAATTCATAATAAAATGTTGGTTGATAATAAGTTCCTGCAATATTCATACCATCTATTACAAATTTAGGAATTATTTTCATACCCTCTAACACTTCTCTCGTAGTTTCAGGTCCATGTGCTTCACCATTAAAGAAATTGCCCCATCTTCCCATTGCTTGTGCAATAATAAGACCAACAACAGCCATATCAGTCATTTTCAATATTCTCACCTTATACTTTAATGAATAAAAGATTATAAATAATAAACCACCTATTATCCCACCATGTATAGCAAGCCCACCTTTCCATACCTCAAGTATTTCAATAGGATTTTCTAAATAATAAGACAAATTAAACAAAACAAAATATATTCTCGCACCTATTATACCAAATATAACAGTCCAAAATATTAAATTAATTCCAAAATCAATATTTATTTCATACTTCTTGCACTCTAACAAAAACAACAAAGATGCAAGCATAACACCAACTAATATACACAAAGAATACCAAGTAATATCAAAATTACCTAAACTTATTGCAACACTATTCACTATTTATCACCCTTCCTAGAAATTGGTTTTATTATCAATTCATCAACTAATATATTCATAACAGATATCAAAACAGCAGTAAAAAACAAAGACACAATACCATGTGTATCGAAATGACTGCCCAATACAAAATCTACTATCTTCAATATTAATATATTTATACAAGGATAAAAAAGTCCCATTGTAATACCAGTTATAGGTACAGTTAACTTAAATAAAATTGGTTTAACTGTTTTATTCAAAAGAAATATAATTATAGACGCTACTAAACCATACAAACCACAATAACTCTTATCTATAACTATAGTCTTAAATAAAGTAGACACTAATATTAATATAAGTGCATACACAACTATATGAACTGCACAATCCAAAATATCATTAAACTTACTTTTCTTCATGTTACACCCTCTATATTTATAATAACACCAAATGCATTTTATCGCAACTATATAAAAATAACTAGTAAAAGTTATATGATTAATTTTCAATATTAAAAGCACTAGTAAAATAACTAGTACTTATATTTTTCCAAAATTCGGTACCCCACTCTAGTCCCTACCCACCTGGGGCGCATTTTTCGCATTCCTTTTTTTATGATCCTGCTTTTAGTATGTATGGATCACTACTTGTTCCTTTACCACTCTCTATAAGGATATTAGATTTTAGATATATGGCGGGAAAAACCGCACCACCGTCCGCAGCATAGAAGTTGTACACATAGCCATCACTGCCCACACCCAAGACATCACGTGAACTGCCGGAATGAGCAAAAGGCGACAATGTCCAATACCATATAATTTTAAACATCCAGTTATTATTCTTACATATATATGCATTTGAACTATCTTGTTTTACCATATTTGTTTCACAAATGTTCTCGCTACTTGCATATGCATAATCTGTTGTATAAGGAAGTCCAATATACCCAGGCCACGTTGTTGTTCTTTCAACTGTATCATTACAATATCTTCCGCCATTACTTATCTTTCCGGTTTGATTTCCTCTTTCTGTATTGTAAAAAGCAAGTGTATCTGTTTTTGCTGTGCCTTCTACTCCCCCTGCTCCCCCTGTATTCCATGTATGGTAGTCTATTAAACTCTTTGATGTTTCATCTATTGTTCCAGTTGGACATGTTGTTGTTGAATTGTTAGTACTACCATAGCAAGTTACACTTGTTCCTCCATAATACATCTTATTTAAATATACTTGTAAATCTGCTTGACTCCATTCATTTACTCCCCAACCTCCATTTACACTTGATGCACTACTATCCCATGATAAGTCACCTAATGATTCACTTCTTATTAATTTAACATTATTTCCAAATACTCCTATTATTCTCCATAATTCATTATTAAATCTTACATAGTTATTTGGGTTTGCTCCATAATATCTTATATTTTGATCAGGGGTATTATCTTTTTTTAATCCATTACTTGTTCTTGTTTCTTCATTATCATATAAATCCATTATATAAGTTGTAAGATAATTAGGACAATTATCTACCTCATATTTATATTTTGTTACCCCATCACTTGTAATCTTTTTAACACATCCTGTTAAAGGAGTATTATTAATAGGATTTTTTAAACCAGAAGTTAAATAATCACTTTCAATTAACTTATCTATGCTAACACTATCCATTGTACCATTTTCAGTTAAATAAACTTTTCCTGCATTTTCAACTATTTTTACTATTTTATTATATTGCTTTTCTTTTTTCGAACCAATACTTCCACTTATCTGAGGTAATGCAACTACAACAATAATACCTAATATTACAACTATAGATAATAATTCAACTAAGGTAAAACCATTTTTTTTCATAAAGTCCTCCTATTTAATTTCCAACTCCACTCTAAATCTTTGATTCTCATTAATCTTTAATGAATAAGTTTTATCATTACAAGACATAGTAGACATTATTTGTCTTTGAAATATATCATTTAATTCCCCATAATCTTCTACATTTGTTTTTGTTTCTATATATATTGCATAAGTACCTTTATTTAAATTAGATATATCAATAGATTTATTAAACCAAGCTCTAGTTTTATCAAGATTATCAGGCACTAACAATGTTATTTTATATTCCCCATTATCAATATACCCTAAATCAAATTTATATCTCTCATATGTAGTAGTATTTTCAAATATAATACTTCTTTCTACATTAACACTAGTATTGTAATTACCACCTACATTAAATGATGATCCATATAATTTTAATAAACCATTTTCTAAAGAGATGCTTTGATATTGATTTATCATATTGTCAGATGTAGGTGTAACCTTATCATTTATAAGACCATTATTTCTTATAAATAATTCTATTGGTATAGTTTTTAAATAATAATTCGTTCTAAATTGATATCCCTTATTATTTAAATCAGTATATTTAGATACAGTTTTCTTAGAAAATAAATCACTCAATACCTCTTTTGATTCATATTCACCACTTCTCGCTCTTATAAATAAATTATAATTACCCTCATCTATATCCTTTAAATCTACTATTCCAGTAAACCAAGAATATGTATAATCATAATCTTTATCAGGAACTTTATAATTAATATTAGATAAATCCGTTATTCTTTCAAGTGGTAAACTAAATGATTTATTATCATTTTCTACTATCAAATCATAAGTTATATTTTTATCAATAGTATTATCCATACCAGTTATAGCCAAATATCCCTTTATTTTAATCTTCTTATCTTCTGTTAAACTCAATTCCTCAAGTGCAAACAAACCATCTTTCTTTATATACTCATTATTAACATTCTCATCCATTAAAGTTATATAAGATGAATGAACATAGCCATAGTTATTATCCCAATTGTAATGATCATTTATTGTAGTATCACGAATAAGATCATCTCTATTTTCATTAAGCAACGCATCTGTTTGAATCTTATACCACGTACTATTACCATCTATAGCTTCACCAGCAACTTTATCAAGTATTACTACAGACATATTAGACACATCATTATAATAAGATTCTAATTTATATAAAGTTAAGGAAGAATTATTTGCTTCTTTCTTTACTGGCACAGGTGTATCAGTTACCTTAATACCAATTTTTACACTTTTATAATCTTTTAAATCACTATAATTATCTATACTGTAATAATATGACGCGATTTTTTCTCCCCAATAAGGATCAGATGCATATTTAACATTAACTCCACTATTTTTATTACCCAAATGACTTCCATAATATCTAGCAACTGCATCCTTTGTTTCTGCAAAACCAGCATTTATCATATAATATGCATGTCTATATATACCATCAGAAACATTTTTATATTTACTTGCAGACTCCATTACACTCGAATCAAATGCATTATGACCAAATATATTATTTTTTGTTCTAGCCAAATAACTTGTTCCCCAACTACTTTCATTTATCGCAGTTGAAAAAGATGTTATAGCATTTACACCATATTTATTCTCTGCATCTATAAAAGTTAATTCTTCACCATATAAAACAGATTTATCCTTTGATGTATAATTTCTTGATTCAAGATAATTCCTTATATTATCTGATGTAATATTTGTCTTACTCCTTACAGGCAAATACATATAATAATTATAATATGGTATCTTATTTACTGCATTTATATTTATACCATTTTTATAATCATTTAACATACTTTCTAAAGAAGTATAAAAATATATTCCATCATAACTATAATACTTAATCATATTATCATTTTCATCCTTTTGCTTTAAAGAACTTGGTGCAGGTCCCAAAGTAAGTGAAGTTGCATAACAATTATTTGCTGTTATCTTTCTTGATAATCTATGAACTAATTCATTAAAACCATTTACATAATAGTAACTAGGACTTTTTACAACAGACAAGGGAACAATATCAAATCCATCATATCCAGATGCATCAAGATATAATACTGAATCAATCCATCCAGTAACACCTGCTATCATCATTTTTGCTCTACTTTTTTCATTACTATAATCTATTAACGCTGCATCAACACCACCAAACATTCCATGACCATTTATATAAGTATAAGCTCTATTACTCGTTTCCTCTTTATAAACATATGATGTTGTACTAGTAGTTCCTGTGGTATTTAAATCAACTAATGCATACTCACTAGTTAATATATCATTAACATACACCCCATCTGTATTTTTCTTCTCCCCTATTATAACAAGGGTCTTATTTGGCAAAGATTTAATTGTTTTCATATAATCAATCGCATCATCATACTTATCAAAACTTTTTAAATACTCTATATTTGTACTATCATAATTCATAGAAACACCATTACTGCATGAAGTAGAAGTTCCTAAATCATTTATATAAACAACATGATAATTACCACTCTCAAAATTAAAAGTAACTAGTGCATAAGCAGGTGCAGTAAATAACAAAAACATAAATAATAAAACATATATAATCTTTTTCATACTACCTCCATACTATACCTAATTATTATAACATTTATGTATTTAAAAGTAATCCCTTTAAAGAATTATTTACACAATATATGTAAATAATAATAATAATAATTTTAGAATTACTAGAACAATATTTAATTTTAAGTTATAATTGATAAGTGCGGAGGCAATATGAAAAAGGTAATGAAAAGAATAAAACGTAAACCAACTTCATTGTTTATGTTAATATTTAACATTTTATTTTTATTTAGTTCAATATGCTTAATATATACAATATTAAGAGTTGCAAACATTGAAGATTTACTGAGATATATGGCAACATCCCTTATATTTCTATTTATTATTTTTTCTTTTTTAGAAACATTTAAATTAACATTTAAAGGAAAAAATATTGCTATTATTTTATGGGGAATAATATTAGTACTCTTATTTATAGGTGAATCAATTGCTTGTGGTATGATAAATGGTATATATGACAAAGTAAAAAACATATACAAAGAAAACAATACATACTCAACTTCACTTATAGTATTAAGTAACAATAAAATCAATGATATTAAAAATTTTAAAAGTATGAAAATCGGAGTAATAAATGATGAAAATAGTACTGATTATAAAATAGCATATGAAATAATTAAAGAAAATAAACTAGAATCAAGTAATGAAATAGTAAAATATAATTCAACTGGAGAAATTATTGAAGCTCTTTATAATAAAGAAATTGGTGGTTCTTTTGTTCCATCTAATTACGTATCAATGTACACAAATATTGATAAATACAAGAACATAAAAAGAGAAACAAAAGAAATAATATCAAAAACAAAAGTAATAGAAAAATCATCAACTTCATCAAACAAAAAAAGTAATGAACCATTTACAGTTCTATTACTAGGTATGGATTCAACAATGGACGATATAAGTAAAATCACATCATTTAATGCAGATTCAATTATGTTAGTTACATTTAATCCATCAACATATAATGCTACTATATTAAGTATCCCAAGAGATACATATGTACCAATTACATGTATTAAAAATAGTCCTAACAGTAAAGTTACACACTCTGGATGGAATGGCGAATCTTGCGTAATATCAACACTAGAAAAATGGATGGATATAAAAATAGACTATTACGTTAAAGTTAATTTTACTGGTGTTGTTAATTTAGTGGATAAATTAAATGGTGTCGAAATAGATGTTCCATATAGTTTTTGCGAACAAAATTCAAAACGAGAATGGGGTAAAAATACTGTTTACGTAGAAAAAGGAAAACAAATATTAAATGGAGAACAAGTTCTTGCATTCACAAGAAATCGTCATCCAAATCCTGATATGTGTTCAAGTAAATGGACTAATTATTACTCAGATGACATAGTAAGAGGTCAAAATCAACAAATAGCAATGAATGCCATATTAAATAAAATAATTAAAACATCAAATTTAGATACCATATATTCACTTTTAGATGTAGTTGGTAAAAATATAGATACAAATATGAAAGTAGAAGAAATGACATCTTACTACAATGTAATTAAAGATATTGCATTAAATACCATAAATAGCGATAAAGACATAATAACTTTTGAAAGATTATACTTACAAACATACGGAAAAAACTTATATGATCCACTATTAAATTTGCCAGGTATGTCAATGCAAATATACTACAAAGATAGTTTTAACGCAGTTACAAAAGAAATGAAAACAAACTTAGACTTAGAAAAACCAGAAACATACAAAAGCATAAATTTCTCAATTAATAATTTATATAAAGCAACAACAATAGGAAAAGGAAACTTTAATCAAGAAGATATAAAAACTGTACCTAATTTTATAGGAAAAGATAAAAAAATTGCACTAAATTGGGGTAAAGAAAACAACATAAAGATTATTATAGAAGAAAAAGAAATAGAAACAGGTACTAATAATGCTATTATATCTCAAAGCATTCCATCAACATATATAATTGATAATATTACTTCCAAATCAATAACAATAACTACTGCAAAAGTAACCAAATCTAACATCAACAATAAAGATAAAGATAAAGATAAAGATAATAAAGAAATAAATAATGATAGTAAAAAATATCCAACTGAATAAAGAGCCAGTTCACGAGAGTGTACTGACTCTTTTATTTATGATCCTGCTTTTAGTATGTATGGATTACTACTTGTTCCTTTACCACTCTCTATAAGGACATTAGATTTTAGATATATGGCGGGAAAAACCGCAAAAGTACCCGAAGCAAAGTAGCTGCCAACAAACCCATCGCCATTCACACGCCAGACAAAGTCAGCACCGGAAGTATTAGCATCAGGCGACAAATACCATGCCCCTATACTTCTTTGCATCCAATTATTGTTTTTACATTTATATGTAGATGATCGATCTATCTTTGTATTACAATCATTTTCATTACTTGCATATGCCCAATCTGTTCCATATGGTAATGCAATATATCCAGTCCATTCTGTTGTCCTTGTTACTGTATCATTACAATACCTTCCACTAGAACATATTTTTCCATTTACTGTTCCTCTTTCTGCTTTATAAAATTCAACTGTATCTAAAGTTTTTATTGTACTATCATATAAAGTATCATAATTTGGTGCACCTGTGTTCCATGTGTGATTATCTATTAATGATTTTGATAATTCATCTAATGTATTTGTTGGGCATGTTGTTGTTGTATTCTTTTCTCCATTATAACATGTTACACTTGTTCCACCATAATACATCTTATTTAAATATACTTGT
>ERZ779941.797-NODE-797-length-11887-cov-2.755071_pt1 | contig 11887 bp, 16 predicted proteins | sample MGYA00511952_ERZ779941 | MGnify/ENA primary metagenome ERZ779941 (study PRJEB29588, sample SAMEA2142846) | human gut metagenome | biome: human gut; feature: human-associated habitat; material: faeces | place: Denmark | collected 2008/2010 ...
CTTCTTTAGGGCGGTGGTGACGGCGGGCTGGGGATCCGGCGCGGGGGTGGGGTCGGGCTTGTCGTCGTTGTTCTTTTTGCCGCAGGCCATCAGCGACAGGGCGCAGGCCAGGGCCAGGATAAATGCCAAAAACTTCTTCATGGGGGTCGTGCCTCCTTTTCTGTCTCTATCTGTTTGTGTATATACACCGCCCGGGGGCGGGGAGGGCGATGGGACCGCCCTCTATCCACTAAGACGGAGCGCGGCGGGGTTTAGTTCCGTTTTTCTTATTCGCGGCCCTCGGGCAGCTGGGCGATGACGGTCTTGTACAGATGGCGGAAGAAGAACAGCGTCAGCGTCAGGGAGAATACCTCCGCGATGGGGTAGCTCCACCACACCAGGTCGCTGTTGCCCACGGAGGCGCCGTACCGGGCCAGCACATAGGCGATGGGGATCAGGAACACCAGCTGGCGGACGATGGAGGTGATCATGGAGTACAGGGATCTGCCCAGCGCCTGGAAGGAGGCGCCCAGGGCGATGCACGCGCCGGCCATGCAGAAGCTGATGGAGATGATCCGCAGGGCGGGTATGCCCACGGAGAGCATGGTGTCGGTGGCGTCAAATATCTTCAGCAGAGGGCCGGGGATGACCCAGAAGAGGACGGTGCCGAAGACCATGATGATGGAGGCGTACAGCGCGCCGCGCTTGATGGTCTCCACCATGCGCTTGCGGTTCCGGGCACCGTAGTTATAGGCCACGATGGGCACCACGCCGTTGTTCATACCGAAGACGGGCATGAAGATAAAGGAGTTCAGCTTGAAGTACGCGCCGAAGGCGGTGGCCGCCGTCTCGTGGGCGGCGTGGTAGGTGATGAGTATCTTGTTCATCAGGAACGTCATCACCGAACCGATGGCGATCATAATGACGCTGGGCAGGCCGATGGCATAGATCTCGCCGATGAGCCGGAAGTCCGGGCGGAAGCCCTTGATGGACAGGGTGCTTGCGCGGACTGGTTTGCACAGCCTTGAAGAATGGCGATGAGGTGATCTCTTCCTTGGGAGAGCGCATCTTGGGTCGTGTATCTGTCCATGATATTATCAATCCTACCACAGGTGAGCTGATTTGTTCTGCCGGTGAAGAGATCACGGAAGACAAGGTCGCTCAGATTGAGGCATCCCCGATCGAGAGCGTGGAGATCCGTTCCGTGCTCACTTGCGAAAGCAAGAAAGGCGTATGCCGCAAGTGCTATGGCCGTAACCTCGCTACGCAGCGTATGGTCCAGATGGGTGAGGCTGTCGGCGTGATCGCTGCACAGGCTATTGGTGAGCCGGGTACCCAGCTGACCCTCCGTACCTTCCACGCCGGTGGTGTCGCTGGTAACGCAGCCGCCAATGCTTCTATCGTAGCAAAGAATGATAGCAAACTGGAATTCGATGAGCTGCGTACCGTCCCGTTCAAGGAGAATACTGGCGAGAAAGATGTGGATTGCCAGATGGTCGTTAGCCGGTTGTCCGAGGTTCGTTTCATCGACCCGAATACCAACATCGTCCTCTCTACGCTGAACGTTCCTTATGGTTCTTCCCTCTATTTCAAAGCTGGGGATGTCGTGAAGAAGGGCGACATGATCGCTAAGTGGGACCCATTCAATGCCGTCATCGTATCAGAATACGCAGGTACCTTGAGGTTCAATGACGTCTTGGAAGGGAAAACATACCATGCAGAGACCGATGAGACCACCGGACTGACCGAGAAGATCATCATGGAGAGCAAGGATAAGAATCTTGTCCCGACCTGTGATGTCATTGGAAAGAATGGTGACGTGTTAGGTACTTATACCTTCCCGGTAGGCGGTCACGTTGTCGTAGATGACGGTGCAACCATCAAGACCGGTGAAACTTTGGTGAAGATCCCTCGTGCCGTAGGCGGCGCAGGTGACATCACGGGTGGTCTGCCTCGTGTCACAGAGTTGTTCGAGGCTCGAAATCCGTCTAACCCTGCCATCGTATCTGAAATCGATGGCGAGATCACCATGGGTAAGGTAAAACGAGGCAACCGTGAGATCATCGTGACCTCAAAGACGGGCGCCCAGAAGAAATACCTCGTGCCTCTGTCTCGCCAGATCTTGGTTCAGGAGCATGATGCCGTCCGTGCTGGAACGCCTCTGTCCGATGGCGTGATCACTCCTGGTGATATCCTTGCGATCAAGGGTCCAACAGCCGTTCAGGAATATATCGTGAACGAGGTTCAGGATGTTTACCGCTTGCAGGGCGTGAAGATCAACGACAAGCACTTCGAGATTATAGTTCGCCAGATGATGCGTAAGGTACAGATCGATGACCCAGGTGACACAACGTTCTTGGAGCAGGAATTGGTTGATAAGCTTGATTTCGCAGAAGAGAATGACCGTATCTGGGGCAAGAAAGTCGTTACGGATGCTGGTGACAGTGAAGTGATGAAGCGCGGGCAGATCGTTACCGTGCGCAAGCTCCGTGACGAGAACTCGTCCTTGAAGCGCCGTGACAAGAAGATCGTGCAGGTGCGCGACGCCGTGCCCGCCACTTCTACGCAGATCCTGCAGGGTATTACCCGTGCTGCCTTGTCGACGAAGAGCTTCATGAGTGCCGCCTCCTTCCAGGAGACAACCAAGGTCCTGAATGAAGCTGCTATCCGTGGTAAGGTTGATCACTTGGAGGGCATGAAGGAAAACGTGATCTGCGGACACTTGATTCCTGCAGGTACCGGACTTCGTGCTTGGGACAGACTGATTGTTGGGTCGAAGGAAGAATATGACCGTATCCAAGCAAACAAGAAGAATGTCATCGACTTCGCTGAACAGCCGAATGCCGTGAAAGAGTAATTCTTCTTGCCCTAACTAAGGAAGAGAGGCACCCAGGATGGGAGAAGAATTCTCCCTGTTGACCTTCTCTTCGCATGAGATTAAAAGCAGATTGCATCTCGCCGTCCACGGCGGAGGATCGCAATCTGCTTTTGTCGTTTTCACATGCTTTGTAAAAGATAGCCTATTGCAAGGCGTGAGGTGGCCTTTCAACGCGTAAAAGGCCATCTATCGCAAGGTAGGAGATAACCTTTCAGCGTGTAAAAGGTCATCTGTTGCAAGGCATACTGTCATCTCCTGCCGACCAGTGCATGTTCAATTGCTTCCTGAGAGAGGTCCCAGTGGTCACGACCGCCCTCCTCTCTAGATGCTCATCCCAATGATTTCCCGTTTTTTGCTTGGAGATGAGGAAGAAAATTCGTATCTTTGTCCCGATATTAAATAATACAGTGATGGATGATAAAATAGATCAGCAACTGTCCATGCAGATGGATATCAAGCCAGAGGTGGCTGGTGGCCAGTATTCCAACCTTGTGCTCATCTCCCATTCCCATAGCGATTTCATTGTTGATTTCGCTAAGATCCTACCTGGTATGCCCAAGGCGGAGGTGTGCAGCAGGATCATCCTTGCCCCAGAGCACGCCAAGCGGTTGTTGCTCGCCTTGCAGGAAAACCTCTATCGCTATGAGCAGGAGTATGGGAAGATTGAGATTCCTGTGCCGAATCACCATCCTGGTTCTCCCTTCGGTCAAGGAGAAGGAGAGGCCTGAAGCATACATCCTTACAATTAAATTATGTTAACCACAGCTATTTAATTCTAATTTTTACGCAAAGTTGCCGTTTTTAGATTTATATAATTAGGTATTTTCAATAATTGTTAGTACCTTTGCAGCCCGAAATGGGCTATTGCGTCCGTTTCTAAGATGTTGATAATAAACAAAATAAATATATAAATTTAAAAAAGTAAAATTATGCCTACTATTTCACAGTTAGTAAGAAAGGGCAGAAGGGTATTGGTAGACAAGAGCAAGTCACCAGCTTTGGACTCGTGTCCTCAGCGCCGTGGCGTTTGCGTTCGTGTTTACACCACAACCCCGAAGAAGCCTAATTCGGCAATGCGTAAGGTTGCCCGTGTTCGTTTGACAAACCAGAAGGAAGTGAACTCTTATATTCCAGGAGAGGGACATAACCTTCAGGAGCACAGTATTGTTCTCGTACGTGGCGGTCGTGTGAAAGACCTTCCTGGTGTACGTTATCACATTGTTCGTGGCACGCTTGATACCGCAGGTGTTGCAAACCGTACCCAGCGCCGTTCTAAGTATGGTGCTAAGCGTCCGAAAGCTAAGAAGTAATAATCGGAGAGGATTAATACTAGGACAAGAATAAATATTTAATCGTTTTGCTGGAGAATTGTAATAAGGTTGAGTAAATGTCCGGGAGCGGATGTTGAAGAACAAATAGACAGCCCCATGCAGAATAAATTTCAAAGACAAAATGAGAAAAGCAAAACCAAAGAAGCGGGTGATCCTTCCAGATCCCGTTTACAATGACCAGAAGGTTTCTAAATTTGTGAATCAATTGATGTATGACGGCAAGAAGAATACATCGTATGAAATCTTCTACAAAGCACTTGACACAGTGAAGGCTAAGATGGAAAAGGAAGAGAAGTCTGCACTTGAAATCTGGAAGCAGGCACTCGACAACATCACGCCTCAAGTAGAGGTGAAGAGTCGTCGTATCGGTGGTGCAACCTTCCAGGTTCCTACAGAGATCCGTCCTGACCGTAAGGAGAGTATCTCAATGAAGAACATGATCGCTTTCGCCCGCAAGCGCGGCGGTAAGAGCATGGCTGAGAAACTCGCTGCTGAGATCATCGATGCTTACAACAACCAGGGCGGCGCCTTCAAACGTAAGGAGGATATGCACCGTATGGCTGAGGCTAACCGCGCATTTGCACACTTTAGGTTCTAATCAACAAGGTATAAAGGTAAAAAGAAAATGGCAAATCGCGATTTACATTTGACTCGTAACATCGGTATCATGGCTCACATCGATGCCGGTAAGACTACTACGTCTGAGCGTATTCTCTTCTACACAGGTAAGACCCATAAGATCGGGGAGGTTCATGATGGCGCTGCTACCATGGACTGGATGGCTCAGGAACAGGAACGTGGTATCACTATTACTTCTGCTGCCACTACTTGTAACTGGAACTACAATGGCCACAGTTATAAGATCAACCTGATTGACACTCCGGGACACGTTGACTTCACTGCTGAGGTAGAGCGCTCCCTCCGTGTCTTGGACGGTGCTATCGAGACCTATTCTGCAGCAGATGGCGTACAGCCTCAGTCTGAAACTGTATGGCATCAGGCTAAGAAATATCATGTGCCTTGTATCGCTTACGTTAACAAGATGGACCGTTCTGGTGCCGATTTCTTCGGAACCGTGCAGCAGATGGACGAGATGTTAGGCGCTAACCCTATCGCCGTTCAAATCCCTATTGGCGCAGAGGAGAATTTCAAGGGCGTTGTCGACCTCATCAAGATGAAGGCTATGTTCTGGCATGATGAGACCATGGGTGCAGAATATGAGCTCGAGGACATTCCTGCTGACTTGGTTGACCAGGCTAAAGAATACCGCGACAAGATGATCGAGGCTGCTTGTGACTATGATGACGAGATGATGGAACTGTACCTTGAGGGTAAGGAAATCTCTGAAGAGCGTTTGTTGGCTGCACTTCGCAAAGGCACGATCACAGAGGCTTGTTGCCCGGTTCTGTTGGGCTCTTCCTACAAGAACAAAGGCGTACAGCCCCTGCTAGACTATACTTGCGCTTTCCTGCCTTCTCCATTGGATACAGTCAATATCGTAGGAATCAATCCTGAGACAGGAGAAGAGGAAGACCGTAAGCCGGACGAGAATGAGCCGACTGCAGCTCTTGCCTTCAAGATTGCTACGGACCCGTTCATGGGACGTTTGGTATTCTTCCGTGTTTACTCAGGTAAGGTAACTGCAGGATCTTATGTCTATAACCCACGCTCCGGCAAGAAAGAGCGTATCAGCCGTCTCTTCCAGATGAACTCCAACAAGGAAATCCCGATGGAGTCGATCGATGCGGGTGATATCGGCGCAGGCGTTGGCTTCAAGGATATCCGTACCGGTGATACCCTCTGCGATGAGGATCATCCTATCGTGCTGGAGTCTATGACCTTCCCGGATCCTGTGATCCAGATCGCCATTGAGCCAAAGAGCCAGGCCGATATTGCCAAACTGGACAATGGACTTGCTAAGTTGGCAGAAGAGGATCCTACCTTCCAGGTTCATACTGATGAGCAGAGCGGCCAGACGATTATCGCTGGTATGGGTGAGCTTCACTTGGATATCATCGTGGATCGTCTGAAGCGTGAGTTCAAGGTTGAATGTAACCAAGGCAAGCCTCAGGTGAACTACAAGGAAGCCATTACGGGCACAGCCCAGAGCCGTGAGGTTTATAAGAAGCAGACAGGTGGACGTGGTAAGTTCGCTTGCATCGACGTTACCATTGGCCCGAAGGACGAGGATTACACAGAGGGCGATTTGCAGTTCATCAATAATGTCAAGGGCGGTAATATTCCTAAGGAGTTCATTCCTTCTGTACAGAAGGGCTTCCAGGATTGCCTGACAAACGGCGTGCTCGGCGGATTCCCGATGACAGGACTGAAGGTTACTTTGAACGATGGTAGCTTCCATCCAGTAGACTCCGACCAGTTGTCATTTGAGCTCGTTGCCCATCAAGCATTCAAAGTGCTCTGTCCAAAGGCACACCCCGTCCTCATGGAGCCGATCATGAAGCTTGAGGTTGTTACCCCAGAGGAAAACATGGGTGACGTGATTGGTGACTTGAACAAGCGTCGTGGCATGGTACAAGGCATGGACGAGGCTCGTAGTGGCGCTCGTATTGTGAAGGCCATGGTACCACTGTCCGAGATGTTCGGCTATGTTACCGCTTTGCGTACGATCACTTCCGGTCGTGCAACAAGCTCCATGGAGTATGATCACCATGCGCCAGTTTCAAGCTCTATCGCAAAAGAAGTGCTTGAAGAGTGCAACGGTCGCGTGGATTTGGTATAAAAACAATTAGAGAGACGGGAGACGCTGTTTAGCGAATGACTCTTAAACAGCGTATCTCTTGTCCTCATTCATATCAACAACTTAATAAAAACATGAGTCAGAAAATTAGAATTAAGCTGAAGTCTTATGACCATAAGTTGGTGGATAAGTCAGCAGAGAAAATTGTGAAAGCTGTGAAGGCTACGGGCGCAATCGTAAGTGGTCCTATCCCATTGCCAACACACAAGCGTATCTACACGGTAAACCGCAGTACCTTCGTTAACAAGAAATCCCGTGAGCAGTTCCAGCTCTCCGATTTCAAGCGTCTGATCGACATCTATAGCTCTACAGCCAAGACTGTGGATGCACTGATGAAGCTTGAGTTGCCATCAGGTGTTGAGGTTGAGATCAAAGTGTAGTTTAAATTGAATCGTTTTTTTTAAATCATTATTGAAATGCCAGGATTAATTGGAAGAAAAATCGGAATGACATCCGTTTTCAGTGCCGACGGTAAGAATGTACCGTGCACTGTTATCGAAGCTGGTCCTTGTGTTGTTACTCAGGTAAAGACCGTTGAGAAAGACGGTTATAAAGCAATTCAGTTGGGTTTCGGCGAGGCTAAGGAGAAGAATACGACAAAGCCTCTGCTGGGAACATTCAAGAAGGCAGGTACAACACCAAAGAAGCACTTGGCCGAGTTCAAATTTGACGAGGAATATAACCTCGGCGATACGATCACTGTGGAATTATTCAATGATGCAGAGTTCGTTGATGTAATCGGCACTTCTAAAGGAAAAGGCTTCCAGGGAGTAGTAAAGCGCCACGGGTTTGGTGGCGTTGGTCAGAGCACACACGGTCAGGACGACCGCGCCCGCAAACCGGGATCTATCGGTGCTTGTTCTTACCCAGCTAAAGTCTTCAAGGGCATGCGCATGGGTGGCCAGATGGGAGGTGACCGGGTTACGACTCAGAACCTCAAAGTGTTAAAGGTAATTCCAGAGCAGAACCTGCTCATCGTGAAGGGTTCTTTCGCTGGATGCAATGGTTCAACCGTATTAATTGAGAAATAATGGAACTTAGCGTATTAAATATCAATGGTCAGGAGACCGGTAAAAAGGTAACGTTAAACGAGTCTATCTTCGGAATTGAACCTAATGATCACGTACTCTATCTCGATGTAAAGCAGTATCTTGCTAATCAGCGTCAGGGTACAGCCAAGTCGAAAGAAAGAAGCGAGCATAGTGGTTCTACTCGTAAGTTAGGTCGCCAGAAAGGTGGCGGCGGTGCTCGTCGCGGTGACATCAACTCACCAGTACTCGTAGGTGGTGGTCGCGTGTTCGGTCCAAAGCCCCGTGACTATCGTTTTAAATTGAACAAAAAAGTAAAAGTTCTTGCTCGTAAGTCTGCTTTGTCATATAAGGCACAGGAGAATGCGATCGTTGTCATCGAAGACTTCAATTTCGATGCTCCAAAGACTAAAGATTTTGTAAATATTACTAAAAATCTTAAAGTTGATGGAAAGAAGACATTGTTAGTTTTGCCAGAACTTAATAAAAACGTATATTTGTCAGCTCGTAACTTGAAGGGTTCTGAAGTAATGCTTGCGTCTACACTCAATTCGTATAAAGTTTTGAATGCAGATGTATTGGTTGTGACAGAGAATTCCCTGAAGACTATTGACGAGACCTTAACCAAATAAAGAGGAGATATAGAATATGGCATTTATCATAAAACCATTGGTCACTGAGAAGATGACCAAGATTACAGACAAGCAGCCTAACCGTTTCGGTTTCGTTGTTCGCCCAGAGGCTAATAAGCTCCAAATCAAGAAAGAGGTCGAAGGTCTGTATCATGTTACAGTAGTTGATGTGAACACATTACGCTATGCAGGCAAGCGTTCAGCTCGCTATACCAAGGCAGGTCTCGTGAAGGGACAGCGCAATGCGTTCAAGAAAGCAATCGTTACTCTGAAAGAGGGCGAAACAATTGATTTTTACAGCAATATTTAAATAAAAAATGGCAGTACGTAAATTAAACCCGGTCACACCGGGACAAAGACACAAGGTTATTGGCACGTTCGAGGATATTACTGCATCCGTGCCAGAGAAGTCTCTCGTTTACGGTAAACGTTCTACCGGTGGTCGAAACAACACCGGTAAAATGACTGTCCGCTATATTGGTGGCGGTCATAAGAGAAAGTATCGTATCATCGACTTTAAGCGGGAGAAAGATGGTGTTCCAGCTGTAGTTAAGACAATCGAATACGATCCGAACCGTTCGGCTCGTATCGCTTTGTTGTATTATGCTGATGGTGAAAAACGTTACATTATTGCTCCTAACGGACTGCAGGTGGGTGCAACACTGATGTCGGGTGCAGATGCTGCCCCGGAAATTGGGAATGCCCTTCCTTTGGCAAACATCCCTGTTGGTACTGTAATTCACAACATTGAGTTACGTCCAGGCCAGGGTGCTCTGCTCGTTCGTTCGGCTGGTAATTTTGCTCAGTTGACTTCTCGTGAGGGTAGCTATTGTGTGATCAAGCTCCCTTCTGGTGAGACTCGTCAGATTCTCTCCGCTTGTAAAGCTACTGTAGGTAGTGTAGGTAATTCAGATCATGCCCTGGAACAGTCTGGTAAGGCTGGACGTTCCCGCTGGTTGGGTCGCCGCCCGCACAACCGTGGTGTTGTCATGAACCCTGTAGACCATCCTATGGGTGGTGGTGAAGGCCGTCAGTCTGGTGGCCATCCTCGTTCTCGTAAGGGCTTGTATGCTAAGGGTCTTAAGACTCGTGCACCTAAGAAACTTTCAAACAAGTACATTATTGAAAGAGCAAGTAAGTAAAAAAGTTAACTAAGAGTAGATTATGAGTCGTTCAATCAAAAAAGGTCCATATATCAACGTATCTCTCGAGAAGAAAATTCTTGCTATGAATGAGAGTGGTAAGAAGAGTGTCGTTAAGACATGGGCCAGAGCATCAATGATCTCCCCGGATTTCGTGGGACACACTGTTGCAGTTCATAACGGAAATAAATTTATCCCTGTGTACATTACCGAGAACATGGTTGGCCATAAGCTGGGTGAGTTCTCAATGACCCGTCGCTTTGGTGGGCACGCTGGTAACAAGAAATCATAAGGGACAAACCATTTAAAATTAGAATGAATAATGGGAGCAAGAAAACATATTTCGGCTGAAAAGAGAAAAGAAGCCCTTAAAAGTTTGTATTTCGCAAAGCTCAATGGTGTTCCTTCTTCACCACGTAAAATGCGCTATGTAGTGGACATGATCCGTGGTATGGAAGTGAACCACGCTTTGGGAGTACTGAGGTTCTCCAAGAAGCAGGCTGCTGCAGACGTTGAGAAACTGTTGCGTTCGGCTATTGCTAACTGGGAGACGAAGAATGACCGCAAGGCTGAAGACGGCGAACTTTATATCAGTAAGGTGTTCGTTGACGAAGGCGTTACAATGAAACGTATGAGACCGGCACCACAGGGTCGTGGATACAGAATCCGTAAGCGTAGTAACCACGTTACTTTGTTTGTTGATGCCAAAACTAACGACGATAAATAATAAGTAGAATGGGACAGAAAGTTAATCCAATAAGCAACCGTCTTGGTATTATCCGTGGTTGGGATTCAAATTGGTTTGGTGGCAAGAATTTCGGCGATAACCTCGTTGAGGACCAGAAAATCCGGAACTATCTGAACGAGCGCTTGGCAAAGGCCAGTGTTTCTCGTATTGTCATCGAGCGTACATTGAAGCTTGTTACCATTACTATTTGCACAGCCCGTCCGGGTATCGTCATTGGTAAAGGTGGTCAGGATGTTGACAAACTGAAAGAAGAGCTGAAGAAACTCTATAAGAAGGATATTCAGATCAACATCTTTGAAGTGAAAAAACCAGAGCTCGACGCTACGATTGTAGGGAATAACATCGCTCGCCAGGTGGAAGGCAAGATCGCATATCGCCGTGCCATCAAGATGGCTATTCAGAATACAATGCGCGCTGGTGCAGAAGGTATCAAAGTTCAAATTAGTGGTCGTCTGAACGGTGCTGAAATGGCACGTAAGGAGATGTACAAAGAGGGACGTACTCCCTTACATACATTCCGCGCAGACATCGATTATTGTCAGGCAGAAGCCCTCACCAAGGTAGGTTTGTTAGGTATTAAGGTTTGGATTTGCCGTGGAGAAGTCTACGGAAAGCGTGACCTTACCTTCAACTTTACTCAGGACAAGCAGAATGGTGGCCGTTCTAATAATGGTGGACGGTCTGGCCGTGGTAATCGTAAGAGAAACAATAACCGTTAAAAGTAGAAGCTATCATGTTACAGCCAAAAAGAGTAAAATATAGAAGACCTCAAGACGGACGTGGCAATAAGGGCAACGCCCACAGAGGTACGCAACTGGCTTTCGGCACATTTGGCATCAAGACGCTTGAGGCGAAATGGTTGGACAGCCGTCAGATTGAGGCAGCCCGTGTAGCAGTCAATCGTTATATGCAACGTGAAGGTCAGGTCTGGATCCGTATCTTCCCGGATAAGCCAATTACCCGCAAGCCTGCGGATGTCCGAATGGGTAAAGGAAAGGGTGATCCCGCAGGTTGGGTAGCACCTGTTACTCCGGGTCGTATCCTCTTTGAAGTAGAAGGCGTAAGTTTTGATGTGGCTAAAGAGGCACTTCGCCTGGCCGCACAGAAATTGCCTGTAAAGACTAAGTTTGTTGTTAGACGTGATTACGATAAAAATGCTTAAGCTATGAAGATTAAAGAAGTAAGAGAACTCGCCACGAAAGATTTGGCAGAGAAGCTGGAGGCTACTGAGGAAGCTTTACACCAAATGAAGCTGAACCATAGTGTTACTCCACTTGAGAATCCATCACAGATTAAGGCAACTCGTCGTGATATCGCACGTATGAAGACAGAACTCCGTCAGAGAGAACTTAACAAATAATAATGGTCCAGATGGAAACAAGAAATTTAAG
>ERZ779941.798-NODE-798-length-11880-cov-9.743848_pt1 | contig 11880 bp, 14 predicted proteins | sample MGYA00511952_ERZ779941 | MGnify/ENA primary metagenome ERZ779941 (study PRJEB29588, sample SAMEA2142846) | human gut metagenome | biome: human gut; feature: human-associated habitat; material: faeces | place: Denmark | collected 2008/2010 ...
AACCCTCACGCCCGTAAGGGCGTGTCAACCTTCGGGAATACTGGAAAGCACCGCCCAGGTCCCGGTCCCGATCTCGACCGCGCCGAAAGGCGCCTGAACCCTCACGCCCCAAAGGGCGTGTCCCCATCCCTATCTTCCACTCCCCCTATCCTCTTCCATAGGATATAATAAAGGAAATCTATTCCCTAAGGAGCACGAAATGATACAGGAAACAGCCTATGCCAAAATCAACCTCACTCTGTCTGTAGGTCAAAAAAGGACGGACGGATACCATGACATTGATTCCGTCATGCACTCTATCTCCCTCTCCGACACCATTACCCTGGAAAAGGCAGACGCCACCACCTTGACCGTCGTCAAAGGCAGCGCCCCGGAGGGCAGGGACAATCTCATGGTGAAGGCAGCGGAGCTTTTCCTCCGGGAAAAGCAGCTGCCCGGCGTTTCCATGACCCTTGCCAAGGAAATCCCCTCCCAGGCGGGCATGGGCGGCGGCTCCTCCGATGCGGCCGCTGTGCTCCGTGGCCTTGCTGCCCTGTATAAAACCGGCGACTCCCCTTCTGACCTGGCCGCCATGGGTGCTTACCTGGGCGCCGACATTCCCTTCTGCGTCGCCGGCGGCGCCGCCCGCTGCGAAGGCATCGGCGATAAGCTCACCGCCCTGCCTCCCTGGAAAGGACTCCCCCTCCTCATCATCCGCCCCCAGACCTTTGAATCCACCGCCAGAGCCTACGCCGCCATCGACGCCCTCCCCGGACGCCTGAAAGACAATACCGGCAGCTGCATCAGGGCCCTTCAAACCAGAAATCTTCCCCTTCTCCTTTCCTCCCTGGCCAATGACTTTGAACCGGCCCTTTTCCCACTGGACCCCATCCTCCAGGAAACTGCCTGCGCCCTGCACGCCCTCTCCCGTCCCGTCCTTATGACCGGCTCCGGCTCCGCCTTTTTCATGATATTGGAAAATGAAGGTGAAGGAGCATCCCTCCGCCGGGAGCTCAAAAAGGCCCATCCCCTCTGGTTTGTAGAAGAAGCGGAAACTACGGGCCCCGCCCTCGCCGAAAACGACTGAACCCATTCCTGCCACCGGGCGCAGCAGGAATGTTGCCCGCAGTAAGTGGAAATCGGAAGGCCTTCGCTGCCTTCGGAGTCATCGGCAAGAGGACGCGAAACCTCCCATGGCTTTTTTCACATTTTAAATTCTTTCATGCAAAAGGCCGCGGATTTCTCCGCGGCCTTTGCCCTTATACCTCAGCCTTCTACGAGGTCACCGGTATCGATTCTCCGAATCCCTGCCAGAGGCATGGAGGAGAGACCTGCCAGAGCGGTCCCTGCATCCAGGAGCTCCTGGTCTGTAGCGCCCAGTTTGATCTGTCCCAGAGACATGGTCTTCACGACGGTTTTGCCGTAGCTGTCAGTACCATTCTCGAAACGAATCTGAACCTTTACGTCGTATGCTTCCTTTTTCACTGCCATAGTATGACTTCCTTTCTACCTTTACAACAACTTACGCCAGCTCTTCTTCGGAGGTGGTGATTACAGTGGCTTTTTCCAGGCCCGTCACATCCGCCCCTGCACTGGTGACGAGGACGGGAATCATTTTCGCTGCTGCCGCTTTGACTTCGTCCAGAGTCACATTATCCCTGGGATTGGCCAGGGTAATGGTCATGGTGGATTTACTGTTGGTTTTGAATACGAGTGCCAGATTTTTCATGGGTATCCTTCCTTTCTAAATGAAATCTCCAGGAGAACCGCAGAAAGCCTACCGCCCGGGCCGGCTCCGCTCTCTTCGTTTCTCTGTGTACATAGTCCGGTGAGGGAATGCCCAGTCTCAAGGAGGGGAAATAAAAATTTCCTCTTTCCGACGCTTTTCTATCCCCCTGATGGAGGGCCCTGTGCAGACTTCCTGTTCCCATCGGCCCCCCGGAGCGCTTTCCCAGCTGCCCTGAAGGGGTTTCTGCCATGTCCCCTCGCGCTCACTGCAGGGCCCGTCAGGAATCTGCCGTCGGCCCCTTTCTTGCAGCCCCTATCTCCATTTGTTATGATATGCTCGTAAAACAGGCTGAAAGGATGATTCGATGACTGCTGATAGGAAAAAAGGGCTCCTCTCTGCCTCTGCCGGCTCCGTCTTCTGGGGCAGCAGCGGCATTGCAGGCCAGTTTCTTCTAATTAATGAACATATAGCCCCTGCATGGCTTACCTTTTTCCGGCTCCTGACCGCCGGATTTCTTTTACTTCTTCTGACCCATTTCTTCAAAGGAAATATATCCGCCCTGTGGAAAGACCGGAAGGATCGCCGGGACCTCCTCATTTTCAGTGCCTTCGGCATGCTGGGCACCCAGTACGGCTACTTTGCCTCCATCCAATACAGCAATGCGCCTACTGCCACCATTCTGGAATACCTCATGCCTATCCTCATCATTTTCTGGTACTGCCTGTCAGAAAAGAGGCGGCCCCGAATGATGGAGATTTTCTGCGCCTTCTTCGCCATCGCCGGCACGGCCCTCATTGCCACGGGCGGTGACTTCAAAAGTCTGGCCATTTCTGAAAAAGCCCTTTTCTGGGGCCTTCTCTCAGCCCTGGCCTGTGCCCTCTATACGGTGGAACCGGTGCGTATCATTAAGAAATACGGAGCGCCCCTGGTGGTAGGCTGGGGCATGTTCACCGCCTCCTTCTTCCTCCTGCCCGTGACAGCCCTCACGCCTTTCACCGGCACCGTGGATACATCCGTGCTCCTTGCCTTCGCTTATGTGGTCATTTTCGGCACGGTCTGCTCCTTTGTTCTCTACCTCAGCAGCGTGGCCTATATCCTCCCCACGGAAGCCAGCATTATTTCTGCCATCGAACCGCTGTCATCCATCCTTTTCTCCTTCCTCATCTTCCGCCTCACCTTCGGTTTCTGGGAGCTCCTCGGCATGACCCTCATCATCCTGGCCGTGGCAGCGGTGGCAAGGAAATAGGGGGCGCCCGAAGGGCGCGGGGAAAAGGTTCTTAGGTTTGATGGGCCTTACGGTCCAAGGGTTCTTAGGTTTGACAGCGGCTTTTCCGCTGAGGGTTGTGGTATCGCCGCCTTTGGCGTCGATGAGTATATAGCCGCCTCTCGGCGGCAGCGTTACGGGCCTGCCCTCCCGCCCAACCGTCATTCTGAAGGCAGTGAAGAATCCTGATACAAGCAGCATCTGATGCAGCAGAAATAAATACCGGCAGCGGGAAGGCTGCTGCTGAGGAGTCCGCTCCTCATAGTGCCATGCCACAATGATGCCTATAGTGACAGTTCACTAAAAAAGCACCTTTGGAATTTTCCAAAGGTGCTGATTTTATCATGGTGCGCTTGGGGAGATTCGAACTCCCGACACACGGTTTAGGAAACCGCTGCTCTATCCAGCTGAGCTACAAACGCATTAGTTTTATTTTACAAAAAGAATGGGATTTTGTAAAGGGTGACATATGGCCTGCTGTCCGCTTACCGCCGGATGGTGCACCCCGTTCCTGAAAGCAGGGACGCCTCAGAAGAAGGGCGAGAAGCCCATAACAGTCAAAACAGGTCCTTGATCCTGTCCAGCAGTCCCTTCTTCTCTTTTCTCGAGGGCTTGGGCATCACCGGCTTTTCCGGTCCCGGCCGGGGCACCTTGGGCAGAGGGGGCGTGTTTTCGCTGGGACGGAAAGGCGGCGGCGCCGTGAAGGTGGGCATACGGAGCACCGGGGGCGCCATGATTTTCGGCTTCACTGCCGGCGTCCGCCGCAAAGGCGTCCTGGCCTCGCTCCTGCCGTAGGGCACGTAGTGATAGGATTTGGAAGACGGGTCCGGCACGTTGCGGTCCGCAATGTAGCGGGTGCCGTTAAAATCCCGCCCCCGGAGCCGTTCCAGCAGCATGGATGCCATCATCTGGGGCGAAAAATAGGAAAAAGGCAACCTTGGCGCCATGCGGGCAATGGAGGACAGGAAGGAGGTCTTCACATCCTCCAGAGTCAGATGCAGTTCTTTCCGTATTTCATCCATGAGAAGGATCATGCCCTTCTGGGTGGGAAACAGGTTCTCATAGGGCACCAGGTTATTCTTATTTCCCATGCCTGACATATCCATGAAAAAGACAAGGTACAGGTATGGCAGGGCATGGGCCTTGTCCTTGATGCGCAGGTAGAAATTGGCCACCGTGTAGTACATATTCCGAAGCTTGGACCATTCCCCCGCCATGGTGTACAGAGCGATTTTCTGCTGGAAAGCGCGGTACAGAATATCCCGGGCCGTAAAAGGTTCCCCCCGCTGGGTCAGGGCATTCTGGGACTCCCCGATTTCCCCTTCCGTTAATCCGTAATTTTCCCGCACATTCAGCACATAGGCCATGTGATGGCCGATTTCCGCCTTTCCTTCTCTGGTGAGCACGTAAATCCGGGGCACTCCATGGGCATAGTCCTTCTCCGGGATTTTGGAAATCACCCGCCCCGTCAGCTCCGCATGGGTGCCTTCACCGGACAGATCATAGCGCTTCAGGAAATCAGAAAGCACCTTGTCCGGAAGCATGTTCACCGTCTCCTGAGGCCGGCTGGACCGTATCCATCCATCTTCCATGAGGGCATCAATCCGGGTATTGGCATCGGGGCCGTAGATATGCAGTTTGTAAGGCGGTATTCGATGATGCAGCGGCTTTCCGTCAAAATAATCCAGTATCAGTATGTCCCTGATGGATAAACCCATGATGTCCCTCCTTTCCGGACCGGCGCAGGAAATAGTCATTCCCTGCGTAAGCGTACCCTAATTTTCCATTCTTAATTATAATCCAGATACCGCTCTTTTGAAAAGGGGAATTATGAGGGGGGCGCGGCTTCGCCGCAGGTTGTGTAAAAAGGTTGTGTAAAAAGGTTCTTAAGATTGATGCACCCTATGGGCACAAGGGTTCTGAAGTTTGACAGCTCCGTTGGCGCTGATGGTTGTGGTAGCGACGCCTTTGGCGTCGATGAGTATATAGCCGCCTCTCGGCAGCAGCGCTACGGGATTGTCTTCCCGCCCTTACAGTCATTCTGAGCGCCAGCGAAGAATCTCGGTGCATGACAGGCATGAGACAAGCGGTAGTAAATACCAGTCGGCGGGAAGATTCGGGAAAAGGTTCTTAGGTTTGACGGCCCTTTGGGCCGAGGGTGGTGGTGGCACCAAAGGGACCGCTGTGCGGCCCGAGTTCGGAGAATAGTGCCTGCCGAACAATGGGTAGAAAGGCCGCTTCACGCCTTTCTGTCTGAAGCAGAAAAATTCCGGCAGCTGCTGTAAGGCAGTCTGCCGGAACATAATCTCCTCATTTATATTCCCATGGAATCAGCCCTTCCCCAGAAGAGCCGGAATGGCTCCGCTGGCGCCGATGCGGGAGGCGCCGGCGTTAAGGAAATCTTCCATTTCCTGTTTGCTGTGGATGCCGCCGGCGGCTTTGATTTTCACCTTTTCTCCCACGTATTTTTTAAAGAGTTTCACATCGGACAACACAGCGCCGGCGCTGCCAAAGCCGGTGGATGTTTTGATATAGTCTGCTCCCCCTTCAGTGACACAGCGGCAGGCAGCGATTTTTTCTTCTTCCGTAAGATAGCAGGTCTCCACGATGACCTTCAGGATATGGTCCCCTATGGTCTCCTTCACAGCTTTGATTTCACCGGTCACGTAGGAAAGATTCCCCTCCTTCAGGGCACCGATGTGGATGACCATGTCGATTTCATCGGCGCCATCCCTGATGGCCTCTGCCGCCTCCACCGTTTTGGCCACCCTGCTGCAGTTCCCCAGCGGAAAGCCCACCACTGTGCAGATGGTGAGGGATGGGAAGTGCTCACGGATTTTCTTCACAAAAGAGGAGGGGACGCACACCGAAGCCATGTGGTACCTTTCCGCCTCTTCACATAAAGCGCGGATGTCCCGCCAGGCAGCGGTGGCTTTCAAAAGGGTATGGTCCACATGGGAAAAGATGAAATCGTTAGTCATGGAAATGCTCCTTTCTGAGTGATCTGTTTCTTCCTGCATTATAGCAGAAAAAGGCAGGGGCTTCCTGCCTTTCCGCTTTCAAAGAGACACGTCCCGCTTCCCTGTGAGCTTATAGAAAAGAAGCAGGGAAATGATGGAGGTCACCGTGAGTATGGTGGCATAAGCAGAAGCATTGCCGTAATTGCCCCGGATGACTTCCGTATAAATAGATACGGTCAGTGTCTGTGTGGAATTCGTATAAAGGATAATGGACGATGACAATTCACTGATAATGGTGACCCAGCTCATAATGGCGCCGGACAGGACGCCGGGAGCCATCATGGGGATAGTGATTTTCCGAAATGTGGTCATTTCCGAAGCTCCCAGAGACACAGCCGCCTCTTCAATGGAGGGGCTGATATTACCCAGTGCCGCCGTGGAGGAGCGTACCGTATAGGGCATGCGCCGGATAGCAAAGGAAATAATCATGATGATGGCCGTACCGGTCAGAATCAGCGGCGATTTGTTAAAAGCGAATACGAAGGAAATACCAAGCACAGAACCGGGGATGATAAAAGGGAACATGGTAATCACGTCCAAGGCGCTGTTCAGCGGATTCTTCTTCCGTACCGACAGATAGGCGATGAGAACGCCCAGCACAAGAACGATGCAGATGGCACAGAGACCCAGGAAATAAGTGTGCCAGATAACATCATTGTCTTTGGCAAAGAGGGTAGCTTCATAGCTTTGAAGGGCAAAGCCGCCAGTAAATACCTGTCCGCCGTTGGATGCCAGGAAGGAGGTATAGATAACCACTGCCTGAGGAAGTACTGCCAGCCCCACCACAAGGTAAATCACTGCATGAGCCAGCAGATTCTTCATTCCCCTCGCCTTTTCTGCCACCATGGGCTTCAGCGCATTCATAGCATAGGTATTCCGGTTGGCCAGGAAACGCTGTACAAAGAACATGACTATGGTCAGTCCGATAACGATGCAGCAGACAGCTGCCGCAAAGCCGTCATCCCCTCCGACTTCTCCCATGAACTGATTGTAAATGAGCACAGGTAATGTTTTATAGCCTTCACCGATAAGCATGGGTGTACCGAAATCAGCAAATACCCGCATAAAGACCAGCATGGAGCTGGCCAGGAGGGTAGGCATAACCAGGGGAATGATAATCCGGCGAATCCGACCAGCCTTTCCACAGCCAAGACTTTCCGCCGCTTCATTCAGTGAATTATCCAGACTTTTCAATGCTCCCGACACATAAATGTAAACGAGGGGAAAAGACTGGAGCGTGAAAACAAGGACAATGCCGGCGAAGCCATACACCCCGCCGAAATGGGTACCCAGCATATGGTTCAGAAACTGGGTAATGACGCCATTTCTTCCCAGAAGCTGTATCCAGGCATAGGCTCCGATAAATGGCGGCGACAAGTAGGCGATGACAATAAGTATATTAAGGAAACTGCTTCCCCTGATTTTCAGCCGACCCATGAGGTATGCCAGCGGAAGTCCCAGCGCCGCCGCCAGAGCCGTAGAAACCACCGTTACCTTCAGGGAATTAATCATGGTGCCCCAGTAAAATTTCTTTGCAAAGAAATGGGCAAAGTACTGCAGCGAAAAGGCGCCGGTATCCCCGGAAATGACGCTCTTGTACAGGATGAGGAAGAGCGGATAGAGGATGAAGAGAGCAAAGAATGCAAAAATCATGACACTGAACAGGTCCCACAGGGTCAGTTTTTTCTTCATGATGGTTCACCTTCAATCAAGGATGTGCCGGACGTCTTATGAAAAACGTTGATGAACCGGGGTTTTACTGTCAGCGTTACGGCACTGCCGTCCGGAATGATATCATGGTCCTCCCTGGTTTCCAGCACCTCAATATCCTTTCCGTTTTCCAGATGGATGAAATAGTGGGTGGTGAGTCCCAGGAAAATGGAAGAAACGATTTCCCCGCGAATACCTGCTGTACCACCATCTGTATGGATATCAAATTCCTCCGGGCGCACAGACAGAATCACCGGTTCCTTATCCTTCGCTTCTGCCGACAGATTGTCCATCACCGTTTCATAGGATGTTCCATCAAAGGACACCTTTCGGGAGCTGCCGCTGCCATGAACCCTGCCATCAAGAAGATTGGAAAGACCGATAAATGTGGACACGAACACATTGGCCGGCCGCTTGTAAATATCGGCAGGTTTTCCAATCTGCTGGATAATGCCGCCGTTCATGACCGCAATGCGGTCTGACACTGCCAGTGCCTCTTCCTGGTCATGAGTTACATACACTGTGGTAATGTCCACCTTCTTCTGTATCTGCTTGATGGCGCTTCTCATTTCGATACGGAGCTTTGCATCCAGATTGGACAGAGGCTCGTCCATGAGCAGCACCTCCGGCCTGATGACAATAGCGCGGGCCAATGCCACCCGCTGCTGCTGTCCGCCGGAAAGGGCCACCGGCATGCGGTCCTTCAAATGGTCAATCTTCACCACCTTCAGCATATGATCCACTCGTTCTTCAATGTCCTTTTCCGGGATATTCCGCATACGAAGGCCAAAGGCCACATTGTCTCTGACAGACATATGGGGAAATATGGCATAGTTCTGGAAAACCATGCCCATATTTCTCTTATCCGGAGACACGTCATTCATCACCCGTCCCCCCACAGAGATGGTTCCTCCTTCAATGGAATTAAACCCGATAATCATGCGGAGCAGGGTGGTTTTACCACAGCCCGACGGTCCCAGAAGAGTAAAAAATTCTCCCGGCTTCACCGACAAAGACAGCCCGTTAATCACTGTATTGCTGCCATATTTCTTGACCACATGGTCAATATCAATGGATACGCTCATAGATAACTCCTTTATGAAAGAAAACAGGGCGCAGAATTTTTCTGCGTCCCATTTTTAGTCTGCTTTATCATTACTGCCGTGAATTTTCCAAGTGCTGGTTCCAGAGGGCCACGATTTCCTTCTTGTGCTGTGCTACCCATCCTTCATCATAATTCTTGAACAGATGAATCTGATCCTGGGGCGTCATATAATCAGCCAGCTTCACGCCCTTTCTGAGTGGGCGGACTGTCAACGTCTTCCCTGCTTCCTCCTGGATTTTCTGAGAAAGCATGAAATCTACAAACTTTTTAGCATTTTCCATATGCTTGGCGCCTTTGATAATTTCCACTGATTCCCCTGGGAAAATAGCCCCTTCCTTCGGGAATACCACCTTCACCGGCGCCCCGTTCTTCACATAGGTAGCTGCCGGGTCCTCCCAGGTAAGACCCACGGTATATTCTCCATCAGCGGCTCCTTTATGGACGGCGCCGGAACTGTTCAGGAACTTACCATCCACGTTTTTGATGAAATTATCCACATAGGCCCAGGCCTCCGGGGACAACGGATCCCCGTCCTTTCCCTTGGCATAGAGCATGGCCATAAGGCTCTGGAAGGCCGAAGAGGAATTGGCCGGATCCCCAAAGGCAATCTTTCCCTTCAGCGCGGGATTCAGAAGATCGTCAAATCCTTCAATCTTCATGTCCCCTGCCAGGTTCGTATTTACGATAAATACGGTAGGATCTGCAAAGGCAGGAGTGAAATAGCCAGTCTTGTTCTTTGCATTATCCAGCATATTGGCATCTTCCGGCGATACATATTTTTCAAAAAGGTCCTTTTGCGATTCCAGCATGGTCTGATCGGCAGCCCAAAGCACATCGCCCTGAGGGTTATCCTTTTCCGAAGCCACCCGTTTCACCAGAGGACCTGTGCCTGCTACAATCATATTCACTTTAATGCCCGTTTCCTTTTCAAAAGCAGGAATGACCAGATTATTCAGGCTTTCGCTGCGGGCCGTATAAACGGTGAGCACCTTATCCCCTGCTGCCGCCTTGTCATCCTTCTTGTTATCCCCGCCGCAGCCTGCAAAAATACCTGCCGCAATAGCCGCACATGCCAGTACGGCCGCCATCTTTTTCAAACCTTTCATTCTATGTGCCTCCTTATGCCCCGGAAACATGCCAGATTCTCCATTTTTCACGTCAAAAAAGTGCACCCCAATCAGTACACCCTGTGTCCGGCTTTTAATCTTATTGTATCATAGTATAATCAAATATCTAGATATCATAAGTATTTTGTATAGATTTTGTAAAATAATATGCTCTTTTGTAATGTTTATGTAAATTCCATGGAGCTTATAAAATTCTCCCCCTGTTTTCCATGCAAAAACGGCATTTCCCTTATCAGAGAAATGCCGTTTCAAAGATAAAAAGAAATTCCTTCTCCTATTCCTTATGGTTCCAGGGCACCAGTTTTCTTTCCAGGAACTGGAGGAACAGGTTGAAGATGAGGCCCAGCACGGAGAGGACGATAACTCCCGCCATGAGGCGTTCGGTGATCATGAGGTCGCCGTAGTGGAGGATCAGGGCGCCGATGCCCTGTTCAGCGGCAATCATTTCGGCCGCCACCAGAAGGAGGAGGGCGGTGCCGGCAGCTATGCGGAGGCCGGCGAAAATCATGGGGAGGGCGTAGGGAAGTACCACGTTTCTCATGGTGTAGCCCCAGCCGGCATGGAAGCTCACGGCCACTTTGATGAGCAGGGTGTCCACGTTTTTCACGCCGGAGTAGGTGTTCATGGCCACGGGGAAGAAGACGCCCAGGGCGATGATGGTGACTTTGGATACTTCACCGATGCCCAGCCAGAGGATGAAAAGGGGGAGCAGGGCGATTTTTGGAATGGGGTAGAGGGCATTGACGATGGGGTTGGCCATGTGATCCGCCAGGGCGGAGGTGCCGGTGACCAGGCCCACCAGAAGGCCGAAGGCGCTGCCCAGGAAGAAGCCCAGCAGAATACGGTACAGGGAGGCCGCCAGGGAAACGCCGATTTCTCCATCCTGAATCATATCGATCAGAGCGGAAATGATGAGGGTCGGCGGCGGCAGGAAGAGGGATGACACCACCCCTGCCCGGCAGATGCCTTCCCAGATGAGAAGCAGCACCGCCACGGAAATCAGGGAAACGGCGGGGCTGTAACTTTTCTGCCACCGTTTCATTTTATTTTCCACCATGTACTTATTCATCGCCATTCACCTCCGTCATCGCCTCCAGGGCGTCTTTGCTGATATGTTCCCAGATGGTACGGGTGAGGCGGTCGATTTCTTCCGCATGTTCCGGTTTCTCCCGGTCACCCCGGGGGATGGTAATGGAAAGTATATTCCGCACCTTTCCCGGACGGCGGGAAAGAAGTACCACCCGGTCTGCCAGCATGACCGCTTCCTGGATATTGTGAGTCACGTAAAGGGTGGTGAGCCGCGTCTTTTCCCACAGGTCCACCAGTTCCTGCTGCATGATGATGCGGGTCTGGGCGTCCAGGGCGGAGAAAGGTTCGTCCATGAGGAGCAGGTCCGGATTGATGGCCAGGGCCCGGGCAATGCCTACCCGCTGTCTCATGCCGCCGGACAGCTGATGAGGATAGGATTTCTCAAAGCCTGAAAGGCCTACCAGGGAAATATAGTGGTCGATTCTCTCTTTCCATTCTTTCTTCGGCAGCACATGGCCGGCGTCCAGTCCAAAGGCGATGTTGTCATATACGTTACGCCAGGGCATAAGGCCTGTCTCCTGAAATACGATGGATACCCGGGGCTCGCTTTTCAGATCTTCCCCTGTGAAATAGACAGATCCCGCGTCCGGCGACAGGAGGCCGGCGCAGATATTAAGGAGGGTCGATTTTCCGCAGCCCGAGGGGCCTACGAGGGCCACGAATTCTTCCTTGTGCAGGGTGATATTGATATCCTCCAATACCGGCAGGACCTTTTTGCCGTTCCGGAAGGATTTGCTGACTTGATCGATAATAACTTCCATAGATGACTCCGTTTTTTATATTTTTATATAACACGCCTTCGATCGGTCAGCCGACAATAGGAAGGCCCTTTTATGGGCAGGCTAAGGGCCAACTTC
>ERZ779941.801-NODE-801-length-11858-cov-4.596882_pt1 | contig 11858 bp, 9 predicted proteins | sample MGYA00511952_ERZ779941 | MGnify/ENA primary metagenome ERZ779941 (study PRJEB29588, sample SAMEA2142846) | human gut metagenome | biome: human gut; feature: human-associated habitat; material: faeces | place: Denmark | collected 2008/2010 ...
TCCGGTGTATCGTGGATTACCCGGAGAAACGACGACGGAAGCACTCCTGGAGGCGGACGGCAGGACACTGACGGAACGATATTATTATTATCAGGCAAAATGGAGCAGCGAACCGGTGCTCTATCCGGTACTTTCTACCCTGCATCGTCAGGAGAACGGGCTGGTCTCCCTGACAATTTACAGCAATCAGAAAAAAGTGGTGCTCTATGTGGACGGAGTACTTTTTTTATTCCAGACGGCCGCATCCGGTGATCCGGAATTCATTTTTGAAGATATTCCTGTGGAAAAGCTGCCGCTGCATCTGGCGGCGGAGGCAGGAAATTTAAGCATTTCTCTGACCGTGACGAAGCTTTAAGCGTTGTGGTTTCACACAATTTTCACAAATGTTTCACCTTTTCATGACATTTGAGACATATACTGATACAAGGGTGTAAAGGTTAACCGCTGTTCATGCTTGCATGATAAAGCGGTTGAATTTTACACCCGTAAAACATGAGGAAGTAGCGATTTGCGTAGCAAATCAGCGGATTCCGAATGTTTTTAGAATTGCGGGAGCAGCTTGCTGCGAAGCAATTCGGGGTATCAGTTCTGGGTACCTGTAGGTATCAGTTCCGGGTACCCATAGGTATCAGGTGGGGGATCACACCATATCAGGGAGGCAAATATGATAGAAGTAAGCAATCTTACAAAAAAATATGGTGACCATATTGCCGTAGATCATCTCTCTTTCCGTGTGGAAAAGGGACAGATTTACGGCTTTCTTGGTCCAAACGGCGCAGGTAAATCCACGACCATGAACATCATCACGGGTTATCTGGCAGCCACGGAGGGCACTGTGACCATCGATGGCAAAGATGTCCAAAAAGATCCGGAGGAGGCAAAGCGTGCCATCGGTTATCTGCCGGAGCTTCCGCCGCTGTATGTTGACATGACTGTCAGAGAATACCTGGAATTCGTGGCAGAACTGAAAAAAGTGCCGAAAAAAGAGCGGAAGCAGCAGATTGATGAGGTCATGGAAATGACACAGATCACCGATATGCAGCAGCGTCTGATCAGGAATCTGTCAAAAGGTTACAGGCAGAGAGTCGGACTGGCGCAGGCAATCCTTGGCTACCCTGAGGTTATCATTCTGGATGAGCCCACGGTAGGTCTGGATCCGAAACAGATCATCGAGATCCGTGATCTGATCCGCAAGCTGGGGGAGAATCATACCGTGATCCTCAGCTCCCATATTCTGTCGGAGGTCAGTGCGGTCTGCGACCATATTATGATCATAGCCCACGGTAAGCTGGTAGCCAGCGATTCTCCGGAGAATCTGCAGAAGCTTATGAGTGGTTCCATGGAACTGAACCTGGAAGTAAAGGGAAGCGCCGCTGCGGTGAAGAGTGCATTGCAGGAGATCTCACAGATCGACCGGATCGAAGAGAACACAGAGGCATCCAAAAATGTTGCAAAGCTGAAAGTGATCTCCAAAGAGAATGCAGATATCAGAGAGCAGGTATTCTATGCACTGGCAGATGCAAAGCTGCCTATTTTAGAGATGACCCATGCGGAGAAGTCTCTGGAAGACATCTTCCTGGAACTGACCGAGGATGTAGCACCCACACAGCCGGAGAAGCACAAACTATTCTCAAAAAGAAAAAGGCCGGAAATGTCAGATGCTGCCGCACAGCAGACAGAAGCTTCGGAAGAGGAAGTACAGCCCGGAGAAGAGAAAAAAGAAACTGTAACTACAAAGGAGGCGGAATAATATGTCAGCCATTTATAAGAGAGAATTGAAATCCTATTTCCGTTCCTTTATCGGATTTTTATTTATTGCAGTCACCCTGTTTTTCCTGGGACTGTATTTCAGCGTTTATAACCTGATGAACGGATATCCTTATTTTGCGTATGTGGTATCCAGCGTTACCTTTTTATTCATGCTGACCGTGCCGATCCTGACCATGCGTATTCTGGCGGAGGAAAAGCGGAGCAAGACGGATCAGCTGATCCTGACGGCACCGGTGTCCGTAGGCGGCATCGTTATGGGAAAATTCCTGGCGCTGTTAACTATATTTGCCATTCCCGTAGCGATCATCTGCTTTTACCCGCTGATCATGGCGCAGTACGGCAGTGTTCCCATGGGAGAGGCTTACCTGTCGATCCTGGCATATTTCCTCTTCGGGATGACCGCCATTGCCATCGGTCTGTTCCTGTCTTCCGTGACAGAGAGCCAGGTCATCGCAGCAGTACTTACTTTTTTAGTATTGTTCCTGGGATATATGATGGATTCCATCTGCTCCATTATTTCCAGCACCGGCAATCTGTTGACAAAGATTTTGCGTTGCTTTGACCTTTATACGCCGTTTTCTAACCTGTTAAACGGTACACTGGATGTATCTTCTATTGTATATTATGCATCCGTTACGGCGCTGGTTCTGTTCCTGACAGTACAGTCCATTCAGAAACGCCGTTACAGCATGTCCGTGAAGAACTTAAGCTTCAGTGCCTACAGTACCGGTATGATTGCTGTAGCGGTAGCACTGGTAGTAATCGTTAATATTATCATGGGCGAGATGCCTTCCAGCTGGACAGCAATCGACATGACCAGCCAGAAGCTCTATTCCCTGACAGATCAGACCGTTGACTATGTGAAAAATATGCAGGATGATGTGACAATCTATGTGTTGGTAAATCAGGACAATCAGGATACCACATTGGGGCAGACTTTACAGAGATATGATGATCTGTCGGATCATATCACCGTGGAATATGTGGATCCTACCGTTAACCCGATGTTCTATACCCAGTACACCACCGGCAACATCAGCACGAACAGCTTGATCGTGGTCAGCGACAAGCGCAGCAAGGTCATTGATTACAACGATGTCTATGAGTCTTCCTATGATTTTGACTATTCGACCTACAGTTATAACACCACGACCACCGGTTATGATGGCGAAGGACAGATCACCAGTGCGCTGGATTATGTGTTAAATGATGATATGCCCAAGGTATATATGACAACAGGACATAATGAACTGAGTTTAAGTAACACTTTTACATCCGCACTGAACAAGGAAAATGTGGATTATGAGACCGTGAATCTGATGGATCTGGATGCTATCCCCGACGATGCGGCCTGTCTGTTCATTAACGGTGCCACCAGCGATTTTTCATCCGATGATAAGGATAAGGTGATCGAGTATCTGAACAACGGTGGAAAAGTCATCCTGGTGACCGGTTATACCGATGAGGAGACACCCAATATAGATGCTATCTTAAGCTACATGAATCTGAGCATTGCCAAAGGACTGGTAGTGGAGAATGATTCCAACGGCTACTACAGAAGTCCGTATTATATCCTGCCGACACAGAGCTCTGACAGCTATACCTCAGGCACCTACGGAAAATATCTGTTCCTGCCGTATTCTCAGGGAATCATCGTCCCGGAGGAAGTAAGTACCAACGAGACAGCCACCGGTGATATTACTTATGATGTATTCCTGAGCACCTCCGACAGCTCTTTTGCAAAACAGGATGTCAACAATACACAGGATTTTTCACAGGGTGAAAATGATGTGAATGGTCCCTTCGCATTAGGTGTTGAGGCAGTAAAGACTTTGGATGATGGGGATGCGACACTGGTCGTGTACGGTTGCGAGCAGCTGTTCACGGATGATGCAAATTCTGTCGTCAGCGGTGCAAACCTGACCCTGTTCACCAATACATTCAGTGGAATGACAGATCATGAGACCTCGGTATCTATTCCGGTAAAAAGTTATGAGGTCTCTAATCTGGTAGTGGATTCCGCACAGATTCTGTTGTTGGGCTTGTTGGTTACCATGATCCTTCCCGTCGGTTGTATGATCGCCGGATTTGTGATCTGGTTTGGCAGACGGAAGAAATAATTGTGAAAGGCGTGAGTTTATAGATATGAAAAAGAAACAAAGACAGATGATCGGAATGCTGCTGGCACTGGTGGTTCTGGCGGCAGCATTCCTGGGCATCCGACAGTATAATAAAAATGCATCGTCTGCGACTTCCACCACCGAGGATACACAGGAGACGGTGCTGGATGTGAACTCCGATGATATTACCAGCTTCAGCTATGTATATGAGGGAGAGACCTATGCCTTTGAAAAAAAGGATGAAACATGGTACTATACGGACGATCATTCCCTTAATCTGAACCAGGAGCGTATCAAGGCTATGATCCTGAAGGTGGCACCATTAAAGGCAGATCAGGTGATTGAAAATGTGACGGATATGTCACAGTACGGACTGGCGGATCCGGAGCGTACCATTCAGTACGAGACTGCAGATCGCAGCGTGATCATTAATGTCGGTAATCTGAATTCCATGACCAGTCAGTATTACATTGCATTTCCCTCGGAAATGAAAGTGTATGTCGTGGCCACCAACGTGGTGACCGGTTTCAATTATACACTGGATGATTTGGTGGAGGAGACTACGGAGGAGACAGAAAGTACCGAGGCGGCAGAGACCACGAAAATGGAAAGCGAGAATTCAGAAGCTGCGACGGAGACAACTGAAACTGTGGAGATTGTGGAAATAGCAACTGAAGAGACAATGAGCACAGAAGCTGTGCAATAAATAAACAACAATAAAAAGGACTGTACATTCTGAATGAGAGTGTACAGTCTTTTTGTTTGCCTGATGTATCAGGACAAAGTGTTGGCAGGAATAGTGATCCAAATGGCAGTACCAATCAAATATTTGCTTTTAATAGAAAAGGATAACTGATCACCATAGAGTAGTTCTAAGCGGCGAAAGGTATTAATCACACCAATATGTTGATAGTTATCATTTCCGGTATGCAGAGAATTTCGTAGAGCGGTTAATTGTTCGCGGGTAATACCCTTGCCATTATCAACAATCTGAATATGGATTTCACCGGATTTGAGATAACAACGGATACGCAGTTTTCCATTACCTTCTTTTTCTTTAATGCCATGATAAATTGCGTTCTCAATAAACGGTTGAAGTAAAAGCTTCATTACAGAGTACTTATCTAAAGCAGGGTCATAATCCCAGGAGACCTGCAGTTTTTCTTTATACCGAAACATCTGTATGTTCAAATAACACTTTGTATAATTCAATTCATTACAAAAAAGCACAGTAGAGGTAGGATCAGACAGAGCGTACCGAAGGATATCCGACAGATTTTCTATTAAATTACTGACAACATTCGGAGAATTTGTTAAAGCTATACTTCGCAGATAAATAGTCTCCAGGGTGTTGGACAGAAAATGGGGATTAATCTGGGACTGTAGCATTGTTAATTCTAATACTTTTGTATGATAGGCTTTTTCGGAGAGCTGCACCTGCAAATAATCGTTTTTAATAAAACTGTCCACAAGTCCGGTAATAATATAGTTATATTCATCGTTTGAAGAAGAAACGGGTGATACAATTTTTCCATTTTTGGCGGAGTTGATTATTTCAATCATAGAATTAATGCTGGCATAATTTTTCTTGGTATAATGGAACGCAAGAACAAAAGACAGCGTGAGAGAAAATATTGCCAGTGCAATAATGAAAATTGACAGATAGCGTTCTATGAAATGGATATTATAATTAGGTGTAATTGACACATAATGGAAATTCTGATCCGATGAAGACAGATAGAAAACGGTATTTTTATTTTCCGTAAAGGTACCATGATCTTCTTCTGATTTTATCAGAAGAGGGAAAAGGGAAGACAGCTGTTCAGTAGAAGCGTTGTCTGTGCAGTACAGTAAATCCCAGCTCTCATTGAAGATATATAATTTTTGTTCGGGGTATACGGTTAGCTGATCCGCCAATTCCTGCAAATATTTATAATCCAGATTAATTATAATGATACCGTCATTCCTCTGCAGGTCAATAGAAAAAGGCTTTTCAAAAAACGTAACAGCATTAACATCTTTACGATAAGAACTGAAGAAATTTTGATCAGTCTCTGAAAAAGAAACAGCAGAAGAGAACCATGAAGTATCAACAAAGGAATTAATGTCGCTGACGCCATTCTGGGAAGCAAGGAAACGCTGATGTTCATTGGGAAAATAGATATAAACAGAGTCGATATAATCGTTAAAATTTACGGTGGAGTCGAGGATATTGCAATACACAGACAGTTTTACAGCGCTGGCATAACTGATTTTAGGCATTTGGAGAATTCTATGCAGACTCATAGAGGGATTTGCACTGATGCTGAATATCTGACTGAGAGCATCGGTGTTATTAGTGATCAGTTCCATGTTTTGATTGAGTTGCTTTAAAGATTTTTTTGCGTTTTCTAATGAGTTGGTTTGAATATATCGGAAAACAATGATATAAGAAAAACATCCCAATAGCAGTGTCGGAATAAAAGAAATCAATAAAAACATTCGTAAATTACGATAAAACAGTTTTCCGTATTTGTGTAACATTATTGTCTCCTATTTGAAAAATGACGATAATCCTGTGGGGCTATCCCAAAGAATTTTTTGAAAGCGCGGGCAAAATTATTTGGATTTGAATACCCGATAAATTCACTGATCTCATATATTTTATATTTGCCAGAAGAGATCATTTCAGCGGCTTTCTTCATACGGACTTTTGTTACATAATCAATAAAATTAATTCCGGTATGTTGTTTAAAAAGCCGACTGACATATACGGGACTTAGATAGACTTGATTAGCAGCCGACTCTAAGGTGATGTTTGCATAATCATTTTGAATAAGCTCCTGCAAAGTGCTGATTAGGGCATCCGGTTCAGGATGATCTTCTATTCTTACAAAATTTTCCTGATCTAAAGTCTGTTTCAGAGAAGTAAAAACAGAGACCAGTTCATTGTATTTTGTAGGTTTTAATAAGTAATTAACAGCGCCGTAAATAAGAGCCTGTCGTGCATATTCAAATTCACTGTATCCGGATAAGAAGACGATTTTAATAGATATATTCTCTTCTTGAATTTTTTTGGCAAGTTCAATTCCATTCATGATAGGCATTCTGATATCACAGAGGAGAACATCTGCGGAATGCTTTCTTAACCAGGAAAGAACCTCTTGACCATTGGAAAAAGAGCTGACAACTTCAAAACCGATTTCTTCCCAAGGAAAATAATTTGCAATACCTGATGCAATTTCAAATTCATCATCAGCAATGATTAACTGATACATGGCAGTTTCTCCTTAAATCGTGTGATATCTTATTTATTATATATATATATTTGAGATTTTAAAAGATAGATTCGTATTATTGTCAAAAAAAGACAGATGGTTAAAAATTGATAGAAAAAAATGATATAAAACAATAAGCCAGCTACCTATTTTTTCAAAAGTGAAGAAGATAAAATAAAGCTAGCATTTATAACAAATGCATTCATCAAATAGGAGGGTTACAAGTATGAAGAAAAAAGTAATTGCAATGATGACGGCAGTAAGTATCATGGCAGGGATGCTTACCGGATGTGGATCAGAAACGGGATCAACAAATGATGCAACCGTCGCACAGACAAAGGAAGAAGGAAGTATTTCCACAGAGAATACGGGAGACGGAGATAAGGTAGTTCTCAGATTTTCCTGGTGGGGTGGTGAAGAGAGACATCAGGCCACACTGGCAGCAATCGAAAAATATGAGAGCCTGAATCCTAATGTAACAATTGAGGCTGAGTATAGCGGATTTGACGGATATATGCAGAAGGTAATTACGCAGCTTGCGGGAAATACCGCTGCAGATGTAGTTCAGATTAACTGGGTTGATATGCCGGCGTTAGCAGACCAAAACCTTTTGGCTGATCTGCGGGATATGTCGGAAATAGAATTAGATGCTTTTGATGAGTCTGCTATAAGTCCGGTTCGCTTTGATGATAAAGTACTTGGTCTTTTGACGGGAATCAGTACCAATACTTTACTGTATAACAAAGATTTTACGGATAAATTTGGTCTTGATATGACACAACAGTGGACATGGGATGAATTTCTGGAGTATGGAAAGAAAATCCATGAAGAGAATCCAGACTATTATTTATTAAATGCGGGTTCTGCGGATATCCGTAATATCATGTTATGGTATCTTGCGCAGAAAACAGGAGAATTTTGGATTGATTCTGACTACAATATGCCCTATACCAAAGAAGATTGGACAGAAGCTTTTACATTGTATAAAAGCTGGATTGATAATGGGATTTTACAGCCGTTGGAAATCAGCAGCGTATATGATTCCAAAAAATATGAAGATCCGGCATGGACAGATGGACGTCTTGGAATCTGTCTTGGCTGGACTTCGGATAAAAACTCAATGAGTGTTAGTAATACATTAGACATTCATATTGGAACATTTCCGGTGATGGAGAATGGAAAGGCATCAGGATTATTTATGAATCCTGCACAAATATACTCAATTCCCGAATCCTGCGAAAATAAGGAAGAGGCAGCAAAGTTCCTGAATTGGATGTTAAATGATCCGGAAGCAGCAGTATTGTTAAAGGAGTGTCGTGGTGTACCAGCATCTAACACAGCAAGAACTGCATTGGTAGATGCAGGACTGTTATCTGCGGAAAGTTCAGAAGTTATTGATCATGCAAACAGTCTTGGAAGTATGGAATATACAAATGTGTCTACGGGAGATGCACAGGCTACCATGATGGAAATCATCCAGGAAGTAGGATTCGGATTAACTTCACCTGCAGATGCAGCAGAAAAATTGATGGAACAGAATGCAATAATTATAGACAAAATTAAAAATAGTCATCAGTAAATACAGAATGGAGTGAAAACATTTGAAAAAAGAAAAATATATTGGATTAATTTATATTATGCCATGGTTAATCGGATTTTTGGTCTTTACATTATATCCGTTGGCATCTTCATTATATTATTCCTTTACGGATTTTTCTATTGCAAATGAACCTAAATGGGTTGGTCTGGATAATTATATTGAGATTTTTACATCGGACCGTTTAGCAATTCCATCTCTGGTTACTACTTTTAAATACGTATTTATGGTTGTTCCTGCAAAACTGGCAGCAGCACTGTTTGTAGCGGTTCTGATGAACCAGAATATTAAGGGAATGAGATTCTATCGAACAATTTACTACCTGCCTTCCATTTTGGGAGGCAGTGTAGCAATCTCTGTATTGTGGCGTTTCTTATTTAGAAGAGATGGAATTGTAAATATGATTTTAGCAGTTGTTGGAATTGCTCCCGTAGACTGGTTGGGAAGTCCCAAACATGCATTGGGAACGGTAGCATTATTGGGAATCTGGCAATTTGGTTCCTCCATGGTATTATTTTTGGCAGGCTTGAAGCAAGTTCCGGCAGAACTGTATGATGCAGCGAAAGTAGACGGAGCGGGAAAAATCAGAACATTTTTTTCAGTTACATTGCCCATGATCTCATCTATTATATTTTTTAATCTTGTTATGCAGTTGATTAATGCATTTCAGGATTTCACGGCACCTTTTGTCATTACCGGAGGAGGACCGTTGAATGCAACCTACGTTTTTGCCATTCATTTGTATAACAGTGCTTTTAAATATTTCAAAACAGGATATGCGTCTGCACTTTCCTGGATATTATTTGTGATCATTATGTTGTTTACAATGCTGGTATTCAAATCATCAGCTTACTGGACTTATTATGAGGACGGAGGAGATTTTTGATGAAACGTGTGCATGGATACAGAAAAAAGAAAAAAGAAAATAAAATCTGGATACATGTTCTGGTGGCAGGAATAGGATTTGTAATGATCTATCCGTTATTATGGTTGTTAGCCTCCGCCTTTAAAAGGAATGATGAGATTTTTAAAAGTATTGACCTAATTCCTACAGTATATAATTTTCAGGCGTTCAGAGATGGATGGAAAGCGGTGGGAGATTATACATTTGCCACTTTTTTTAAAAACAGTTTTCTGATTGTGGTACCTGTAGTGATCTTTACAGTGATATCAGTATTATTAGTAGCTTATGGATTTGCGAGATTTCGATTTCCATTAAAAAAGGTCTTTTTTATGATGATGATATCGACTATGATCGTTCCCGCATCGGTACTGACAATTCCTACGTATGTAATGTTCCGTTCTTTTGGCTGGATTGATACATACTATCCGTTAATTGTTCCCAGCCTTTTTGCAACGAAAGGATTCTTTGTATTTATGATGATCCAGTTTTTTCGGGGAATTCCAAAAGAGATTGATGAGGCAGCCAAAATTGATGGATGTAATTCTCTTCAGATTCTGGTTCAGATCTTGACACCATTGTGCAAACCAGCGATTTTTTCTGTGATTATCTTTCGATTTATGTGGACATGGAATGATTTTTTCACAGACTTAATCTATATCAATAGTGTAAGAAAATATCCGGTATCACTGGGACTTCGTATGGCCGTGGATAATACGGCGGGAACCGTGGCGTGGAACAACATTATGGCAATGTCGGTTATCTCTATTTTGCCTCCGCTTATTTTGTATTTTGTAGCACAAGATTATTTTGTAGAAGGAATTGCCACTTCAGGATTGAAAGGTTAAAGAACAGCAAAAAAGAAAGGTGGATATAGGAGTAATGGACGATTATTATTTTCTTGATGATGCGGAAAGCTTCGTATTTTCAGCAGAAAATCAAACAGGAACAAAAGAAGGCGGTGGTCGAGGAGGGGATTGTACAAAACTTTCTCCCAAGATTTATATGGAGCCCGGACAAACGGTTACAATAGCGGAAATAGACGGTCCCGGTGAGATTGATCATATGTGGTTTACAGGAGTAATAAATCATGGCTGCATTATTCGTATTTATTGGGAAAATTCAGAAATTCCTTCTGTAGAAAGCCCATTACCTGCCTTTTTTGGTTGTGCTTATTGCGAAAACATGCGGGATGTTGAGGGACGCTATCCATTTTTAAATTCCTCCATGATTATGGTAGCTCCGGCAAGAGGTTACAATTGTTATTGGAGAATGCCGTTTCATAGTCATTGCAAGATAACAATTACTAATATCGGAGTAGAAAAGCAGATACTATATTATGTAGTAGCCGGAAAAAGAAAAAAGCAGCCGGAAAATATCGGATATTTTCATGCTGCTTACAGACAAGAACACCCGGTACAAAAGGGTCGTGCATATACAGTCATCGATCAGATCAACGGCCGAGGAAAATTTGTTGGAGTAACTTTATCTGTGGGCTTGAATGGTACCAACCACTGTTGGGTGGAAGGAGAAGCCAGAATGTATGTGGATGATGACAGATATCCATCTGTACATTATACCGGCACAGAGGACTATTTTGGTGGATCCTATGCGTTTGGAAATGACCAGGAAATACATAAATATCAAACTTATAGTGCATTGTACAGCGGAATGTATTCTGTCTTGGGACAAAATACGGAAAGATATAATACGCAGCAAAGGTTCATGTTATACAGATTTCATATTGCAGATCCCATATACTTTAAGAAAAATTTCCGTATGACTTTTGATAATATGAGTCTGGCATCTCCCAGGTATGACGATTATACTTCAGTTGCATATTGGTATCAGACATTGCCGGTATCCCCTCAGCCGTCATTGCCTGCATTTGCGGAATTAAGCATGAAATAAGGGGAAACAGAAGGAGTTAATTATTCTCCCCACGAATGACAATGATGTCATTTAACTTTAATATCGTATCTTTTTGAGGCAGAATGGACAGATCCTCCCGCAGAATGAGGAAGATCGTGACCTGTTCTGCCTCTTCCATTTCTTCCACGGATTTGCCGGCGAAGCGTTTATCTACGAAGATCTCGGCGATCTCATGAATATCTGCTTCTTTAATATTAGAGAGACTGCTTTTGCGCTGGTACTGTTCCACAAAGCCGGCACTGATGATACCGGTGGGGATAGCCACGGCACCGACACCGAGA
>ERZ779941.806-NODE-806-length-11785-cov-1.892242_pt1 | contig 11785 bp, 8 predicted proteins | sample MGYA00511952_ERZ779941 | MGnify/ENA primary metagenome ERZ779941 (study PRJEB29588, sample SAMEA2142846) | human gut metagenome | biome: human gut; feature: human-associated habitat; material: faeces | place: Denmark | collected 2008/2010 ...
GAGGCTATGGCGGCATATATGGACAAAACAACCGTAATTTTCGGCAGACTCTACGGAGAATTAAAGAGAGTTGATATGGATAAGCCGTTAGTCCTTGATAATTCTCAGGCACACATTGTTCTGACGGAATTTTAAAAATAAAATCGGCAAAAATAAACACGGCAATCATTTCAGATAATGAACTGCCGTGTTTTAATTTTATAAATAAAGTCGGGAAAACAATGTTTTGCATTAAGCAAACTGTGTTCCCGACCGAAATTTTCAATTTTTCGTTTTCAACTTTTAATTTGTAAAATTACACTTCCCTGTTCGGGTCTGTGTTTTTCTGCTTAACAGGAGCTTTCGTTGCATCTTTGTCGGTAAATCTTGCAAAGATTGAAAGCGTTGTGAGAAAGCAGATAAGAATGTACAAAAGAAGTGCAATTACAGAAGCAAGGCTGATTGTATAGCTTACCATTGTGATAATTGAAAGCACACCGAGCAGACAGCAGATGATTGAAACGATATTCTTCATATTGCGTTCTTTGTCAAGAGCGCAGAAGAAAAATCCTGCAATCGGAATAATGAAGAAAATCGGCATAAAGAGCGAATACTTAAAAACCGCATCATTTGAACCGCTGAGTCCCCATACAGACATAATATCAAATACGGAATAAGAATGGAGTACATTTTTTTCGTCAATGTACTGGAAATACGGCAACGCACAGAGTACGATTTCAACGAGATAAAGCACGCAAAGTGTGATTCTTAATTTTTTTCTTGTTTTGTTTTCGGGTATTTTGAGCATTTTGTTCCTCCGAGATTTTTTTTAAATCATTTTTAAATCATCAATATGTTACATTGTAACACAAATTATTCAGTTGCACAATAGAAATTTTAGTGTTATAATTATGACTAATGTACACAAAACACTGCATTCGTACATTGCTTTATTCTGTGCAAAAAGGAGATAATATAATGGGATATATAAATGAATCCGTAATTTATAATATTTATCCGCTCGGTTTTTGCGGAGCACCAAAGGAGAATGATTTCAAACAGGAATACAGACTTGACAAAATTTACGGCTGGATTGACCATATGAAGTCAATGTCGGTAAACGCACTTGTTTTTAACCCTGTTTTTGAAAGTTCAAAGCACGGCTATGATACTATTGATTATAAAAAAATCGACTGTCGGCTCGGTGACAACGAATCTTTCAAAAAAATTTGCAAAACACTTCACGATAACGGCATCAGAATTATGCTTGACGGCGTTTTTAATCATGTGGGAAGAGATTTCTTTGCCTTCAAAGATGTTCAGCAGAACCGTGAAAATTCAAGATATGCGTCTTGGTTTGAAAATGTAAACTTCCGGAACAACAGCCCGTATAACGACGGTTTCAGCTATGAGGGCTGGGCAGGTTACTACGACCTTGTAAAGCTTAATCTCCACAATGACGAGGTAGTAAACTATCTTCTTGACTGTGCAAGATTTTGGATTGATGAGTTTGATATTGACGGACTTCGCCTTGATGCGGCTGACTGCATTGACATTGAATTTTTCAAGAAATTAAAAAATGTTTGCAAAGAGAAAAAGTCCGATTTCTGGCTCTACGGTGAGATTACCCACGGCGATTACAATCATTGGGCAAATCCCGATGTACTTGACTCGGTTACAAACTACGAATGCTACAAAGGCATTTATTCAAGCCATAATGACCACAACTATTTTGAAATTGCTCATTCTCTTAACAGACAGTTTGCTAACGGCGGTATTTACAGAAACATCTACACATATAATTTCGTTGATAACCACGATGTAAACCGTGTTGCAAGTATGCTTAAAGACAAAAATCATCTCAACAATGTTTACACGATGATGTATACAATGCCCGGAGTACCGTCAATTTACTACGGAAGTGAATTTGGCATTGAGGGTATGAGAACTGCCTACAGCGATTATGAGCTTCGTCCCTGTCTTGATCTTGATTCCATTCCGAATCCGAACTATGAACTTCTTGAGCATATCAAAAAACTCGGTGTAGTAAGACTTGCACTCGAAGCTCTCAAGTACGGCGATTTTGAAAACATAAATATTCAGAATGAAAAGCTTGTATACAGAAGAAAAACCGACAATCAGACTGTTTTTGTTGCATTCAACCTTACAGACCGTGTTGAAAGAATCGGTTTTGACACAGGCTGCAACGCAAAGCTTACAGATGTTCTCAACGGCAACGAAGTTATTGATGTAAACGGTTACTATGAAATTGAAATGCAGCCGTATCAGTCAAGGATTCTTGTTGTTAATGACGGAAGTTTCAGGGTTGATTTCAATGCAGACAATACAGATTGCAGGGCAGCTGAAATTGACGAAGCTCCTGCAAATGAAGAAACTTCAGTTAAAGCTGTTAAAACAGAAAATTGCTGTGAAAGCAATTCGGACAATGCCGAAAATACGACAAAAGAAATCAAGCCGGGTATTTACCTACATTTCAAGGGTGGCGAATATGAGGTTATCAACTTTGCAACCCACAGCGAAACAGGTGAAAAACTTGTAATTTACAGAAATCTCCACAACACAAGTGAAGTGTGGGCAAGACCTGTCGAAATGTTTGCCGAAAAAGTTGATGTTGACGGCAGAAAAACAGACAGATTTACTTTTATAGGTTGACAATAAGCGTAAGCAAATGATTAAAAAGACCGAATATATTTTTTATTCCGGTCTTTTTTTGTGTAAAAATACTGCTTTTTAATCGTGATGACAAGATTTGACTATATTTTTGCAAATAGTGTGTTGAATAAATCACATAATATGATAAAATAGACATATGTTGTGTTTGACTGAATTTTTGTTTTTTTTGAAAGTAACTTAGGGGGATTGAATATTATGTTGAGGGATTTAAAGCCAACCGATAATGTAGGTGGTTTCGATGTCAGACCCGGCAACTTTCTTTTAAACGGTGCAACAACCGTTTCCGGCGGTGTGAACTTTACTATTCATTCGGTTTATGCCGTTGAGTGTACATTGCTTTTATTCAGACCTTATGCAAAATTTCCGTATGCAAGGCTCAGATTTCCGGATTCTTACAAAATCGGCAACACCTATTCAATGCTCGTGTTCGGTCTTGATGAGATTGATTTTGAGTATGCATATTCCTTTGACGGTCCGTATGAACCCGAAAAAGGAATTATTTTTGATAAAAAGAAATACATTCTTGACCCATACGCAAAGGCTGTAATCGGTCAGAGCGGCTGGGGTAAAAAACAGGAGCATGAGGGTGTTTATAAGGCAAGAGTTGTAAACAGCGACTATGACTGGGGCAACTGCACTCAGCCGAAGCTTCCGTTTGAAGAGCTTATTATTTATGAATTGCATGTAAGAGGCTTTACTCAGGACGGCTCCTCAGGCGTTAAAAACAAAGGCACATTCGCAGGTATCCGTGAAAAAATCCCCTATCTTAAAGAACTGGGCATCAATGCCGTTGAAATGATGCCTATTTTTGAGTTTGACGAAATGGGCTCATATCGTAATTATGACGGTCGTCAGCTCTACGATTACTGGGGCTATAACACCGTATGTTTTTTTGCTCCGAACACAAGCTATGAGAGCGACCACGAGCATCATCACGAAGGCAGAGAGCTTAAACAGCTTGTTCGTGAGCTTCACGAAAACGGAATTGAAGTTATCCTTGATGTTGTGTTCAACCACACGGCAGAGGGCAACGAAATGGGACCGTATTTCTCGTTCAAGGGCATTGACAACAACATTTACTATATGCTCACTCCGGACGGAAAGTATTACAATTTCAGCGGCTGCGGCAATGTTCTCAACTGCAATCAGCCGATTGTGCAGCAGTTTATACTTGACTGTCTGCGTTATTGGGTAACAGAATACCGCATTGACGGTTTCCGTTTTGACCTTGCGTCAATTTTGGGAAGAAACGAGGACGGTACTCCTATGGATAAGCCTCCGCTTCTCAAAAGCCTTGCGTTTGATCCGATTCTCGGCGGAGTAAAGCTTATTGCAGAGGCATGGGACGCAGGCGGACTTTATCAGGTTGGCAGTTTCCCGTCATGGAACAGATGGGCTGAATGGAACGGAAGATACCGTGACGACCTTAGAAGATTTCTTAAAGGCGACAGCCACCTTGCATGGGATGCGGCTCAGAGAATTACAGGCTCAAGAGATTTGTATGACCCTACCTACAGAGGCTACAATGCGTCGGTAAACTTTCTTACCTGTCATGACGGATTTACTCTTTATGATATGTATTCATACAACGAAAAGCACAATCTTGAAAACGGCTGGAACAATACTGACGGTGCTAATGACAACAACAGCTGGAACTGCGGCGCCGAAGGTGATACAAACGATTACAATATCAACAAACTGCGTATCAAAATGGTAAAAAATGCTTTTGCAACGCTTATGTGCAGTCAGGGACCTGCTCTTTTCCTTGCAGGTGACGAATTCTGCAACACTCAGTTCGGCAACAACAACGCTTACTGTCAGGACAACATTATCTCATGGCTTGACTGGACAAGAAAAGAAAAGCATAAGGATGTATTTGAATTTTTTAAATATATGATTGCTTTCAGAAAGAGATTCCACATTATTACAGACAGCAGAGGCAAGGCAACATGCAATTATCCGCCTGTCAGCATCCATTCAAATGTTGCGTGGAGTGCCAAGTATTACGATGATACAAGAATGATTGGCGTTATGTATGCCGGTGTAAGTCTTAAACAACAGGGGCTTGACGAGTTTGTTTACTTTGGCGTCAATGCTTATTGGGATTATGTAAATGTTGAGCTTCCCGACCTTCCCGAAGGATACCACTGGAAGCTTTATGTAAACACAGGCAACGAGCCTCAGGATGTAATCCTTGAGGACAGAAATGTTATTCTCTATGACAGACGAATTAATATGGCAGGCAGAAGTGTCATTGTTGCTGTCGGAGAAAGATTTTAATTATAAGGACAATTTCTTTGTTTAAGAAAACCGCCCCTACACGAAAATGTGTGGGGGCTTCATGTTTTTATAGGTTTCGGATTGTTAATGTACTGCTGTGTTGTCAGCATAAATTTAAGTTCGTAACGCTTGAATATATTTTTAACGCCCATTGTAAGACCTCCCTGTCTTTACCTTTTCTTTACTGTGGCTATATAATAATTTACAAACTTTAAATGAAATTTAAAAAAAGCAGAAATCCCGAATTTTTTCAGAATTTCTGCTTTAAATAATAATATGGAGTTTTATTTCCGTTATAAAATTATCTTTCTCTAAGCAACACACTTAAATCCGTTTTTTCAGAGCGTTTTACTGCCCAAATGCTGACGATTGCAAGTACAATCAAATAAATCACGAGGAACAGCAGTATATAAACAGCCGAAACATTCACGGTCATTTCCATTATTGTATTGCCCACAAGATTCATAAGATACGGATTTATAAGTAATATGTCGAGTAATACAGTCAAAATTGTACCGACTGCAATTGATATTATTCCAATAAGGAAATATTCTGCGAATATTATATAGAAAAGTTGATTAGACTTGTAACCGAGTGAGCGATACAAAGCAAGTTCTTCGGTTCGTCTGCTTATGTTGCTCTTGACGAACATATACTGTCCCGCAATTACGAACAATGCAAAAAATACAATTGAACCTATAATAATTATGAGTGCGACATTGTATGACTGAGAATCAAAGTTCAAGTCCATTGTATACGGTTCGCAATATGAGGAAACCTCGGATTGTACACTTTCAAGATTTTTTGCATCATCAACGAGAATTTTATAAGCCTTATCGGAAGTTATTGAAGCCATACCTTTGGCATTTGCAATAACTTCATTATTGAACTCAATCAAACTGTTGCGTGGAATAAGAATTTGATTGCCTGTAAAAATCGGGTCAGATGTGTTATACACTCCGACAATTTTAAGCTTATGTTCCTTGCCCGATTCATCGGCGAAAATAAGATTTTTGCCCACAAGCGTTTTGCCGTCAATTTTATTGATTCGTTGACTTTCGCTGTTAAAATCCTTTAAAACTTCGGGAACAACTGCAACATTTTCTTCATTCTCTTTGAAAGCTCTTCCGCTTGTTATTTTAAGGTTATACCCCTCGTGAACATAACTGAGAGTATAATCAGAAAACAGCACTCCCGAAGTTTCCTTCACATCAAGTTCGGCAGGCACATTATAAACATTCGTTATGTGTTCAATACTTTTTATGCTTGAAATTGTATCGTCAATTTCATTTTGAGGAGTATTTTCGTTTATCTCAAAATTCAACTCTCTGTTAAGAATATGATTATTTATATTTTGGTCAATATTATTTCTCAGCGGCATAACCGCTCCTGCCGACACAAGAACGAGAATGGTTGCAATAACCATAAAGCAACAAAAAAATATTGTTGCACCTTTTCGTGAAAGAATTGAGGCTTTAACAAGCATACCGAGTTTTTTATTTTTCATTTTAATTTTCCTCTAAAACGCCGTCTTTCATAACGCAAATTCTGTCTGCAAAATCGGTTACGGCATCATTATGGCTGACAACAAGAACACCCTTGCCAAGCTCTGTAAGTTTTTTCAACTCTTCAAAAATCATACGTTCGTTTTTGCTGTCAAGGTTGCCTGTAGGTTCATCGGCAAGGATAAAGTCGGGATTATTGGCAAGTGCTCTTGCAATGGCGGTTCTCTGCTGTTCACCGCCTGACATCTCGCCGGGACGGTGATTCATTCTTTTCTCCAAACCCACCTGGATCAGGCTCTGCCGGGCACGCTCGACGCGCTCCTTATATGGAAGCTTGGTTAGCCGAAGCGCAAATTCGACATTTTCAAACGCTGTCATGGTGGAGATCAGCGCAACTGACTGGAACACAAACGCCATATCGACCCGCCTTAGCCGGTCACGCTCCTTATCCGGGAGTTTTGTGATATCGCGTCCGTCCTCCAGGAACATGACCTCCCCCGATGTTGGTCGATCAAGTGCGCCGAGGATATTTATTAGAGTAGTTTTGCCCGAACCGGAACGTCCGCGCAGTACAGACAACCGGTTAGGCGGTATCTGTAGGTTTATTCCTTTTAGTGCATGTACGATGCTTCCGTCCCCGATTGCGAAGTCCATGCAGACATTCCGGGCTTCAATTATGCTGTTCATATAAACCTCTCATGTCCGCGGAATTCTGACGGAATACACACGATTCCATAACACCGCCATCATATATACCGTATTAATTATATCAAATTTAACCGCTAATGTCAATAACCCACGCCTTTTTTTAGTCATGTTATATAAATTGCGCTTCACAACCTTTCTCTGAGCCAACTTTTAGTTGCAAAACCCTTCCATTCTATATATTGTGTTAGGTTGCGTTTTTGCTCACATCTTATTCTATATTTTGTGCCACGGCAAACTTACATTTTTTCGCAATTAACTTATTTTCTTAAATACTTTTGACTTTAGCCTTTCTCCGTCATTGTGCACAAACAATTTTGCAAAAGTTTATTAAATCTGACTATACACCCGAAACTTCGATTCAGACATCCGGAAACACAAAAATCCCGCCCCTTGCGGGACGGGATCTTGTTAACCTTTAGAAGCGAGGTTCATTCAGTTGTTACTGAATTACTTTCTCTTCTTAGCAACTACGATTGCAGCGCCAGCCAGAACAGCAGGAACTACAGCCAGAGCTACACCAGTACCAGGGTTGCCCTTGCCATCATCAGCAGGCTTGGTGTCAACGGTCTCGGTGGTCTCATCAGTCTCAGCTGTCTCGATTACAGTGGGCTGCTCGGTGGACTCAACAGTCTCAACAGTCTCAGTGGTCTCAACAGTTACGTTAGGAACGTCGGTGGAAGCAACTACAGCTGCAACAGCGTCAGCAGAGATATCTGTGAAGCCAGCGTCAGGAGTCAGAGATACGGAAACCTCGGAATCAGCAGCAGCGTCAACAGTGTAGGTGAGGGTCAGGAGAACAGTGCCGTCAGCGGGAACTGCAGTGCCAGCCCAAGCGAACTTGTTGGTCTCAGTGCTGAAGATACCACCGGTAACAGCCTCGTTAGCGGTAAGGGTCAGACCCTCAGAAGCGTTAACAGTGAAAGTAGTAGCTTCCTGTGTCATGCCGTTAGCAACGACCTGAACAGTTAAAGTTTCGCCTGCAACAGGAGCATCTGTGTCAAATGCAGGAGCGATAGCAGCAGAAGCAGCAACAGCGGTCAGAGATACAACTGCAGCAGCAACGCCGAGAGAAAGAATCTTCTTCATATAGTTTTCCTCCATATTTTTTTATAGCTTATTAATTAAGTTCCGCCTCGGGGCTTACGCCCCGGGGTGAAACCAATTAAGCGTTAGTATCAGTCTAAGCTGAAATTAAGCCTTGGATACAACGAACTTCAGGATAGCAGCAGCGTCAAGAGCGTTAACTGCGCCGTCAGCGTTGTAGTCGCCAACTGCTACGTCGATAGCAGTGTTGTTTACAACAGCCTTCAGGATTGCAGCAGCGTCGAGAGCGTTAACTACGCCGTCGCCGTTTACATCACCGAGAACAGTTGTAGGAGTGGTCTGCTTGGTAACCTCAGCCAGCAGAGCCTCATAAGCTTCCTTCAGCTCCTTGTGGGACTTAGCAGCAGAGGAATCATCAGGCTTGTGGATCTTTGCCTTGCCAGCCTTGGTCTTAGTAGCCAGCTCATAGTTATCGTTGCTGGTGAATACTCTGTTGTAATCGTTGAAGAAACGATCGCTTGTATATGCATCGTTGTCGATGGTCCAGTCAACATCTGTGTTAGCTTCCCAACCATCCTTGTAGAGTGCATCGTCGAGAGACTCAACAGTGGAGAGCTTAAGAGCGGTCTGCTCCATAGCGGTCTTCAGAGTGTCGTTAGCAACGAGCTCGCCCTCGTCGATCATCTCAGCGTAAGTGGAGAGAGCAACGTAGATCTCACCGAAGCTGTACTTGAATGCGTTGTAGTCCTTCTCAAGTGCATCGTATGCATTCTTGAGCTTCTCATACATGGATGTAGCGAGTACGCCGTTAGGAGCACTTACGTTATCCTTGTACTTCTTCTCCTTGTTAGCAGCTGCGATCCACTCGCTTGCTTCCTTACGTACATCAACGAGAGTATCGTGGTGAGCTGCGAACAGACCAGCGTCTCCAGTCTTCTCAGCGAGGTCATAGGACTTCTCAAGCAGATCAGCAACCTGTGCCTTGGTGTGCTTAGCAGCAACCAGATCATACTTGTCAGACAGAGCGTAGCTCAGGTATCTGTATACAACAGTCCACTCAGCTGCGGAACCCTTAGCGGAGCCCTCAACGAACTCGCCAGTTGTGTCGCAGAGGTTGTAGATGTCGTTCTGTGCAACGTCAGCAAGCTTGGTCTTGTCGCCCTCGATGTAGAGCTCAGCAAGCTCAAGAGCTGTAGCAAGGTCAACGTGCTTGATCTGTGCGGTCTTGCCCTTTGTGGTCTGGATAGCGTCAGTTGTGAGCTGAACGTAGTCCTTGAAGATCCACTCGCCGATCTTATCACCATAGGAATCAGTGCCCTCGTTCTCAACATCGTTGGACAGACCGTACTTGGTGTACTGCTCCTCAACGAATGCATCTCTAGGATATGCTTCCTTCTTGATGTCAGCAACGCTGTCAACGATGGGCTGAGCTGCCTTAACAACTTCCTTAGCCGCACCAGTAGCATCCCACGGAATTACAGTGCTGTCCCAGCTAATAGCGTTTCCATAAGTAGCAAGAGCTGCACCATTTACGCCGTTCTCGCCGAAGTACTCGTTCATTGCAGCGATAGCAGCCTTGAGGTCATCGCCTGCTGCCAGGATTGCGTCAACATCGCTGGAAGCCTGAGTAGCAGTCTTAGCAGTGGAAGAAGAAGCATTGAGTGCATTCTCAACTGCCTTGATAGCTGTCTTTAAGTTTGCATAAGCAGCCAGATAGCCGGTCTTGAAGGTCTTCCAAGCTTCCTGGATCTTTGCGTCCTTAGCAGCTACAGCGGTATCAACTGCTGCTACGTTGGTAGCGTTAGCGTCGTTTGCAGCGATAGCCTTGTTAGCAGCTGCAACAGCAGTTCTTGCTTCGTCACCAGCAGTGGTCTTTTCAGCCTTAACAGCTACAGCAGGAGCGTAAGCGTCATTCTTGTGAGCGTTTACATCAGCAGCAGTTACGTTGATGTAATCAGTCAGGTCGATTGTGCTGCCCTTGCTGAAGAGCTTGTAGGATACACCGCTGATCTTGTTGGTCTTATAATCATCACCAGCAGCCAGGATCGGGTCGCCAGTCCACAGGTTATCCTTGGTAGGAATGTAAACTGCAACATTGGTGTTCTTTACATTGATGTGTGCCTCGGTAAGCTTTGTTACGCTACCAGAGTTGTGCCACTGGTTGGAGTAGTCATCAACGGAAACCTTCTCAGCAACCTCGAGAGTCCAAGGCTCGTCAGCGGACTTATCCTTGTCATATCCGAGAGTGGTCTTTGCTGCGATCTGGTCGAGCAGAGCGTAAGCGTCATCTCTGTCGTAGTTGAATACGAGTACTCCACGATACTTGTCGATGAGGCTCTTAACAGTAGCCTTGGAAGCTCTTGCAGTGTCATCAGGAGCCCAAGCGCCGAGGATTGTTGCATAAGAAGATGCCTTCTTATATGCCTTTACGATGTCTTCCTTACTGGTCTTGCTTACGTTCTTGTAAGAATCGAGCTCATCGTACATGTTGTAGAAGTCGGTCTCATCATTGGTGATTACGCTGTAGAGAGCGCCGTAGGAAGTGTTTACGCTGAACTTCCAGGAATCATCAACGCCGCCGAGATCGCCACTTACAGTACCTCTTCTCCATGTATCATATCTGTAGATGTTCTGCTTCTGGGTCTCGTAGTTCTTAAGAGCGGTTCTGAACTGAGCCTTTGTAACAACGGTAAGACCACCGAGGTTAGCAGCTGCGTCAGTCAGGCTCTCGTAAGCATCAGAGATGATGCGGGAATCCTTGGAATCAAGAACGTCCTCTGCACTCTCATACTCGCTTACGAACTTATCCCACTTGTCGCCATCATACAGGTTGTCGTTCAGCTCATCGTTGAGGATGTTTTTGGAGTCATACTTAGACTTGTTAGCCTTGATGAGGGTAGCGAGCTCTTCTGTGGTGTAGATCTTCAGAGAGTTGTAAGTTGCTGTTACCATCTGGTAAGCTACAGTGTAATCATCAACAGTAGAAGCGCTGTCGTTGATAACATTATCAGCATACTCAAGGGCGTCCAGGAACTTCTCGCCAGACATAGAACCGTAGTCGTTGATTTCCTTAGCGCGGAAAGAATCGTAGCTCTTTACCAGAGCCTCGAGGTCAGCCTTTGTCTTAACCTGCTTGGTAGCAGCGGCTGTGTCTTCTGCGGAAGCTACAACTGCAACGGAACCAATAGCCATTACAGATGCCATAGCAGAAGCAAGAATTCTTCTTCTTAACATAATAGTCCTCCTAGTTATTGTTTTTTAAAACATCTCTGAGTTATCGGGCACTCGGATGTGTTAAACGGATCAATTTCCGCTCACCACCGTATTCAGCGGCGAACTCGAAAAAGTTTCAAAAACTTTTAAAAAGTTTTTGAATTTTTTCTCATTGACCTTTTGCACTACGGTAGTCACGGAACTTTGAAGAAAAGTTTCAGCTTTTTTAAAAAATTCTGAAATTTTCTTTTTTTCACTATGTAAGTGAATTACTTTCTCTTCTTGGAGAGAACAACTGCGCCAGCAGCTACAACAGCTACGCCTGCAACAGCAGCGATACCCTCAACGCCGGTGTCAGGAGA
>ERZ779941.808-NODE-808-length-11713-cov-2.519043_pt1 | contig 11713 bp, 9 predicted proteins | sample MGYA00511952_ERZ779941 | MGnify/ENA primary metagenome ERZ779941 (study PRJEB29588, sample SAMEA2142846) | human gut metagenome | biome: human gut; feature: human-associated habitat; material: faeces | place: Denmark | collected 2008/2010 ...
GTATCTGCAACTCATAACCTCATCGTCGCCCAACCCCATTAGTATTCGTGGCAAGTACTATTATAGAACAGGCAGCACTCTTCAAGAATTAAGAGGCACAGCCCTTGACCAGTTCCTGCTTTCGAAACAAGGTAGGACGTGGGATAGTGTTCCCGTTCCAGGACTTTCGGAAAGGATGCTTGACGCAGAGTCCATTAATCTTTTCAAAAAGGAGGCAGCAAGGAGCCCACACAGCAGTGCAGAGGATGTGCGTGGTAATCGCTCAGGCTTACTTGCAAGACTTCACCTCTATGAAGGCGAGTACTTGAAACGTGCAGCAGCATTGCTGTTCTGCTCAGACCCGGAACGCTACGTTACTGGTGCCTATATTAAGATAGGATACTTTGCCAACGATGCCGACATACTTTATCAGGACGAAATACATGGCAGTTTGTTTAAGCAGATAAACATGGTTATTGACTTGCTGACAACAAAGTATATGAAGGCATACATTCACTATGAGGGCATCGTGCGCGTTGACGAACTCCCCGTACCAGTTAATGCTCTTCGAGAGGTTATCCTCAATAGCATTTGCCACAAGTCGTATGAAGAGTTTGTGCCTATTCAGATTCGGGTATATGATGACCGCATCATCATTTCCAACACAGGGCGTTTGCCATTAGGATGGACTGTTAATAATCTGCTTGGCAAACACATCAGTATTCCTTACAATCCTGATATTGCAAATGCATTCTTTCGTGCAGGATTCATAGAATCATGGGGGCGTGGCATAGAGAAAGTGCTGGCTGCATGTAAAGACTACGGCTGTCCTAAACCTCAATGGGATTTTGATGGAACCGTGCTGAGCATGACGATGAAATACAAAAAGGCTGAGATTGAGGATGAAGATAAGAAAGACAGCTACGATAAGATTTCAAATAAAGATGCTATCTTGGACAAAATTGTCCGAGATGTGTCCCAGATATGTCCTAGACATGTCCGAGATGTGTCCCAGATGTTATTGATTATTGCTAAGAGCGGTCGAGGCGAATTGGGCATTGCGACTTTAATGGAATCAGCTAAGAAAACATCAAAGCGACAATACAGAAGAGACATTCTCGTTCCAGCTTTGGAATCCGGGCTCATTGAGCGCACAATCCCCGACAAGCCAACTTCGCGTTATCAGAAGTACCGATTGACCGACAAGGCATTGAAAATACTGAAAGATGGCAAATGACTATGACAATGGAATATCTAATATCCGACCAAAAGTAAAATGCCAAATAACAGGTAATCAGTTATTTGGCATTGATTTTGGTGCGCCCGACAGGAATCGAACCTGCACAGCGTAAGCTACTAGATCCTAAGTCTAGCGCGTCTACCAATTCCGCCACGGGCGCTAAGCAAATGCAAAGGTACAACAATTTTTAGAATTGAACGACCATTTGCTCATATTTTTCTTGTTTACCTTTAAAATGACAACCATTATTTATGGGCGAAGCATTTGGCGTGCTGTTTCAATGATGGTGTCACGTCCCTTCAGGAAATCGTCTTGGGTGAGGTTGACGGCAACATCAGGATCAATGCCGAACTCCGTACTCTGCTTATCCTTGTCGTACATCGGACAAGCGGAGAAACGGATGCTCCAACCATTAGGAAGTTCACTGGAAAAGGGAAGACCAGCCCCACCGCCAGTCCTGTCGCCAACGACCTTGACATGCGGGCAGCATTTCATGTATTTAACAAATTCATTGGCAGCGCTATATACCTGGCGGTTCGTGAGCACGATGACCTCTTTTTGCCATCTTACCCCTTTGCTCGGCTTGAGCTTTTGTTCTTCCATCTTCGAAAAGTCCTGATGGCCTTTCCCTGTCTTGTGTTGCATATAGCCTACCAAGATTTCCTGGTTGGTGAATCGGGCAGCCAATTGCTCGGCACTGGTAAGGAGCCCGCCGCCATTGTCACGGATGTCAATGATCAAGCCATTGCAAGGAGCCAAATAGGTAAGGATGTCGTCAAGGTTGCCCTCTCCTAAGGCATTCTCGAAGGTGGAGCAGCGGATATACCCGATGTTATCATCTAACACCCGATATTTCATTCCTGTTGAGATCCGGTAGTCCGTTCCTAAGTATTTGTTGAGCAGGGTGTCACTGATATTGGATGGATAGTCCTCATGCCATGACCAGTTGCGTGCCAAGTCAAAGGAAGATGACATGTTAACGTGCCCGTCACGCAGTTCACTGAGCATGTTTCCCAACACTTCAAACAACTGGCTGTCGGTGAGAGGTCCTGATACCTGTTGGCTGTATTTCTCGTAGACCGCGTCCCAGTTGAGTCCGTATGCCTGTGCTTTTTCTTCGAAGAAACAATAATGCTCGTCGATGATGTGCCATAATGCCTCGAAATTGCCATTTGAGGTATCTTCGTATTCTTCCTCATTGACACAGGCGGTGAGGCATAAGGCAAGAAGGGAGAAGAAAAGGGTCCTGAAAAATATTCTCATGGTCGGATCTTTATGATTTGGAAATGACGGACGAAGCCGATGAGCAGGGCATGGGTATAGACATGCCGTTTCAAGTTGTTGACTTTTGCTTGGTCGTAGTCGCCGAGATAGCCCACCCGCCATGTACTCTTTCCAAAGGTTACATCCAAGGTGAGCATCTGGCGGAGAGAAGGAGCCTTGTTAGGAGTGGTGATGACGACATTATGATCGTAGTTGCCTTGTGAGAAGATCTCATAGTATGACTGCCCATAGTTAGGACTGAACATCACCCCTATGAGGGGAATGCCAAGCTCATAGCCGACTGCTATTGGCATCTGGCGGATATGGAACCGGTAGGTGGCAGCACCGGAGGGCAGGATGTTTAGGGAGACCCGTGCTTGAAAGGGGTTGTTCCCATTGCGGGTGTTATAGATGAAGCCAAGATTGGCATCCGCCACGGCTCCCGCCTTGACATGAAGCTTGCCTCCGAGAAGTGCCCAGTTGTAATGACAGCCATATTCGAATGTATAGAGACCGGAGATCTCTCCGCCTTTCCCCGCCCTGTTGTCGGTATAGGCAAAATTGCCACTGTGCACGATCTGCCGGGAGAGACGGCTTCCTGCCTTCTCTCTCGTGGTATGGGATATATACCGTATCTCCTCACCAGAATATTCCTCTGGAGAGAGATAGGTATCCAAGATGTTCGTATATCCCAGTCCTATCATTTGGACATTTGTGATCGTGCGGTTACTGGGGATTGTGTCCGACTGAGCCCTTGCCCTTACCGGAACCAAGAGGAGTCCTGCCAAAGCTATCGCCATCCATCCATACCGTTTCCCATGTGTTGGGAAAGAAAGATCAAGACTTCTCATCTTCCGGTTCATCGGGGAAAAGACTTAACTGCCCGGTCATCTCGTCGATCACCTGTTGCTCACTCTTTCCTGCGTCCGGGTCGAGGTTCTCTACTTCCTCGTTGTCAGGATCCTCTTCCCCCTCGTCCGGATTCTCTTGCGTTTCAGGGAACCTGAGCGGTTCCAGTTCCTCGATAGCTGCAATCTGCCAGGTGGCAATGCGCTTGCCCTTTGCCTTGAAGCCCTTGACCGCAATAAATTGCTCTGCGTCTATTTCCATTGGGTCCCGGAAGGCATCGTTGCCTCCGAAGGTTACCTTAATCCGAGGATAAACAGTGTCGGTGAGCAGTACCGGTATGTTCTTCGGGTTCTCGCCTAAGTAGTTCTGGTGTTTTTTCGTTGCTTCCATGAGGAATCGCTTGATATAAGGATAGCCCTGGTTATCCGCGTCATAAAGGACGGCTGTCCATACCTTGTGCGGTTTCCATTTCTCTATGATCTGAATGGAATCCTCGTAATGGTTATTGGCATCGAAACTGGTGATGTAGAAATCCCCGTTTTTCAAGACTACTAAGATGGAGTCCCCTTCGTTGAACTCGCCCAACAACCGTCCGTGCTCGTCGTAGTTCAGTCGGTTGACGTCCGGGTCGAACCACACCTTCCTTCCTCCTAAGGTAGAGTGCCCGTGGCTCTTTAGACCGATCCTGTGCACGGAGTTCTTCGTGAGCAGATTGCCTTTAGAGGCGCGTCCTTTGATAAGGATCTCGGAGAAATCCTTTTCGATAAAGATCTTCTTGATCTTAGGAGATGGGTCGAGCGTTACCTTGATGACTTCTGCCTCTCCATTGGGATTGGCCGTGAAATAGCAAACCTTCGAGCCCGGTGTGCCCTGGGTGAGGTCGTATTCTTTGTCGCGGGTCATGCTGGTGACATTGAAACGCTTGATATAGTAATAGCCGTGCTTGCCATCCCGATACACTACATTATATATAGTGCGTCTGTCGTTCTTCTTGAATACCTGTACGTGGATGACATTCTTGCCTACGAAGATCTTGTCAGCGACCTTCATGACCTTATACTTTCCGTCTTTGTAGAAGATAATGATATCGTCGATGTCCGAACAGTTGCAGACGAACTCATCCTTCTTCAGTCCGGTACCCACGAATCCCTCACTGCGGTTGATATACAGCTTCTCGTTTGCCTCAACGACCTTGGTAGAGTCGATGGTATCGAAGTTCTTGATCTCGGTGATACGGGGATGGTCCTTCCCGTATTTGTCCTTGATAAACTGGAACCAGTTGATGGTGACATCCGTCATGTGCGCCAGGTCATGGTCAATGCCCTCTATCTCCTTTTTCATCTTGGCGATGAGTTCATCAGCCTTATCCTTGCTGAATTTCAGGATGCGCTGCATCTTGATTTCCATCAACCGTAGGATATCGTCACGGGTTACCTCACGGATGAAGGACGGCTTGAAGGGCTCCAAGCGCTCGTCGATGTGGGCAACGGCTTGGTCCATATTCTCCGCGTTTTCAAATTTCTTGTCCTTGTAGATCCTCTCTTCGATGAAGATTTTCTCTAACGATGCGAAGAAAAGCTGTTCGAGCAGTTCGTCCTTTCTGATCTGCAGCTCTTTCCGAAGCAGTCCCATGGTACGGTCGACGCTATGCCGGAGCACATCGCTGATGGTAAGGAAGCGTGGCTTGTTATCCTCGATGACGCAGCAGTTGGGCGAGATGTTGATCTCGCAGTCACTGAACGCATAAAGGGCATCGATGGTCTTGTCACTGGATACACCGGGTGCTAAGTGAACCTGTATCTCGACGTTGGCAGCGGTGTTGTCATCTACCTTCTTTGCCTTGATCTTCCCTTTGTCAATCGCTTTCAGGATAGAGTCGATCAAGGTCGTCGTCGTCTTGCTGTACGGTATTTCCCGGATCACCAGAGTCTTGTTGTCTAACTTCTCTATTTTAGCCCTGACCTTCAGAACACCGCCCCGTTGCCCATCGTTATATCGGCTGACATCGATGCTTCCGCCCGTGGGGAAGTCGGGATAGAGCTGGAATGGTTCTCCCTTCAGGTAATGGATTGCCGCGTCGCAAAGCTCATTGAGGTTGTGGGGCAGGATCTTCGAGCTCAGTCCTACGGCGATTCCCTCTGCGCCTTGCGCTAAGAGCAGTGGAAATTTGGCAGGGAGCGTGATCGGCTCTTTGTTGCGCCCGTCGTAAGACAATTGCCAGTCGGTGGTCTTCGGGTTAAAGACTACGTCGAGGGCAAATTTCGACAGTCTGGCCTCGATGTATCGGGGAGCAGCTGCCCGGTCACCTGTCAGGATATTTCCCCAGTTCCCCTGTGTGTCAATGAGCAAGTCTTTCTGTCCTAACTGCACCAAGGCATCACCGATGGAAGCATCCCCATGCGGATGGAACTTCATGGTTTCGCCCACGATGTTCGCCACCTTGTTGTAGCGTCCGTCATCCATCCTTTTCATCGTATGGAGGATACGCCGTTGCACAGGTTTCAGTCCATCCTCTATATGAGGAACGGCACGTTCGAGAATCACGTATGAGGCATAATCCAGGAACCAATTCTGGTACATTCCGCTCAGGTGATGTACAGCTGAGGCATCAAACCGGTTGACGGGCTGATAGTCAGAATGCAGGTCGCTGGTTAATTCATCGTCATGAGTCTCGATGGAGTCGTTGTCTTTTCTTTCGTCGTCCATTATGTTATTAAATTCTTATTAGAAATGCCTAAATTACTCTATTTTAACGCAAAAATACAAAGAATTTTCGAAAAAGTGCCTATCTTTGCAGCATTATTTCAAATTTTGAACAAAATCATGGCACAAGAAGATGTATTCAAGAAGATTGTAAGTCATTGTAAGGAGTACGGCTTTGTCTTCCCAAGTAGTGAGATTTATGATGGACTCGCAGCTGTTTATGATTACGGGCAGAACGGTGTGATGCTGAAGAACAATATCAAGGAGTACTGGTGGAAGAGCATGGTGCTGCTACATGAGAATATCGTAGGTATTGACGCAGCTATATTCATGCACCCGACCGTATGGAAGGCATCTGGTCATGTGGATGCTTTCAATGACCCATTGATTGATAACCGTGATTCCAAGAAACGTTACCGTGCCGATAACCTGATTGAGGATCAGATTGCAAAATATGACGAGAAAATCAACAAGGAGGTAGCGAAAGCTGCCAAACGCTTTGGGGATGCTTTTGATGAGGCCAAGTTTCGGGCTACCAACCCGCGCGTGTTAGAGCATCAGCAGAAGCGGGATGCCCTGCATGAGCGTTATACCCAGGCCATGCAAGGACCTGACTTGGCGGAACTCAAGCAGATCATCCTTGACGAGGGGATCGTTGATCCTATCTCTGGGACAAAGAACTGGACGGATGTACGCCAGTTTAACTTGATGTTCTCTACGGAGATGGGCTCTACGGCTGAGGCTACGAGCAAGATCTACCTCCGTCCAGAGACCGCACAGGGTATCTTCGTCAACTACCTGAATGTACAGAAAACGGGCCGGATGAAATTGCCTTTCGGTATTGCGCAGATCGGCAAGGCTTTCCGTAATGAGATCGTGGCGCGCCAATTCGTCTTCCGGATGCGTGAGTTCGAACAGATGGAAATGCAGTTCTTCTGCAAGCCGGGCACGGAGATGGAGTGGTTCGAATATTGGAAGAAGCATCGTCTTGAGTGGCATGAGAACTTGGGCATGGGCAATGAGAACTACCGCTTCCATGACCATGAGAAACTGGCTCACTATGCCAATGCAGCAACGGATATCGAGTTCCGCATGCCGTTCGGCTTCAAGGAAGTGGAAGGTATCCACAGCCGTACGGATTTCGACCTCTCGCAGCATGAGAAGTTTAGCGGTCGTCAGATCAAGTACTTTGACCCGGAGACCAATACCAGTTATACTCCTTATGACGTGGAGACTTCTATTGGCGTTGACCGTATGTTCCTCTCTATCATGTGCCATAGCTACGTGGAGGAGAAATTGGAGAATGGAGAGACTCGTGTCGTGCTGATGTTGCCGCCCGCCATGGCTCCCGTGAAATTGGCTGTCATGCCGTTGGTGAAGAAAGACGGGCTGCCAGAGAAGGCGCGTGAGATCGTCAATAGCCTGAAGTTCAAGTTCAATACCCATTACGATGAAAAGGATACGATAGGCAAGCGTTACCGTCGCCAGGATGCTATCGGTACTCCGTATTGCGTCACAGTCGATTATGACACGCTCAAGGATAATACCGTTACCCTGCGCTTCCGTGATACGATGGAGCAAGAGCGCGTGCCTATTGACAACTTGGAGAGCATTATCGAGGATAAGGTGAGCATCACCAGTCTTCTTAAAAAATTGTCTGTATAATCAAGAATGAAGAAATATCAAGTACTATCTATCGTTGCCATGCTGTTGGCTGTTATGGGAATCTCGTCATGCAGTGAGACGGATGACTCGGCAGAGGAATTTGTCAACTGGCAGGAGAAAAATGACAGTTATTTCTCTACGGCATACAACACAGCCAAGGCGAATGCCGATGGCACTTACAAGCTGATCCACAACTGGTCGTTCAATGATTCTGTTGCCACGGACCCAACTAATTACATCGCGGTGAAGGTCTTGAACAAAGGTACGGGCAGCGGTTGCCCGTTCTACACGGATTCTGTCCGTGTGCATTATGAAGGCAGGTTGATCCCCAGCACCAGTTATCCGAGTGGATGGGTGTTCGACAGTTCCTGGTCGGGTGACTATAACCTGAAGACCATGGTACCTGTTGTCCTGAGTCCTTCCAATTGCGTGGATGGCTTTGCCACCGCCTTGCAGAACATGCACATTGGCGATCGCTGGCAGGTGACCATCCCGTATCAGTTGGGATATGGCACGAGTGATTACTCCTCATCTGGTTCGACCGTGACGATCCCGGGATGCAGTAACTTGATTTTCGATATTACTTTAGTAGCATACTACCGTGCCGGCGCGGAAATACCTTCCTGGAAGGCGAAAGGGCAGCGGGGCGTGGAATCCACATCCTCGACAGGCTACTGGGTAACAGAATAAGGAATACGATTCTTAAGAATCTGTAGGTAGATGGATAGGGGAGTGTGTTGTCAAGACATGCTCCCTTTTTCTGCGATTCGGTTCTTCCATACGATAACAACCTATCTTCCCTTTTATGTGGAACAAACAGCACAGTGATGCCCTGCTCACCTCCATTCGCGAGGGACGGGCAATGACAAATGGTGAGAAACTCAGTCTGATTATCGGATTGAGCATCCCTTCTATTCTTGCACAGGTGACGAATGTGCTGATGTTCTATATTGATGCGTCGATGGTAGGGTCATTGGGAACGGAGGCCAGCGCAGCGATCGGGCTTGTAGAGCCTGCCTCTTGGCTATTTGGCTCCCTCACCGCAGCTGCCTCAATGGGCTTTGCCGTGCAGGTGGCGCATTTTATTGGTGCCAACGACTTTGACCAGGCACGGCGAGTGATGAAGCATGGCTTCTTGTTCTGCTTTGTTTTTTCCTTATTGCTCATGGCAGTGGCGGCAGCGATCTCTGGTCAGCTCCCCCTTTGGTTAGGTGGTGGTGCTGACATCCAGAAGGATGCTTCCTCTTATTTCTTCATTTTCTCTATGGCTGCCCCGTTCTTCATGATGGAGAACCTGTCCTCCGCACTACTCAAGGCGAGTGGTGACATGAGAAGTCCCAGTGCGGTTGCCGTGTTGGCATGTGTGCTTGATGTAGTGTTCAATTTCCTTTTCATATTCCCTTCCCGTACCCTTTCTGTCTTCGGAATGGATGTCCCGGTGTTCGGCTTGGGCTTAGGCGTGGAAGGTGCGGCTATCGGCACTGCTTTGGCTTATGCCCTGACCTCATTGCTGCTCATCTATTTCACCGTGCGTCGCAATCCCATCTTGGCATGGCATCTCGACCGTTCCCCTTTCCAATGGCAACCTCTTTATGTGTGGGAGTCGGTTCGCATCAGTGCTCCGATGGCATTGCAATACGTGCTGATGAATGGAGCCCAGATCGTTTCCACGATGATTGTTGCGCCGTTGGGGAATGTTGCCATTGCTGCCAATTCCTTTGCCGTGACGGCAGAGAGCCTGTGTTACATGCCGGGCTATGGAATTGGTGATGCCGCCTCAACCTTGGTGGGACAGGCATTTGGGTCCGGTCGCAAGGAACTGTGTCGTAGCTTTGCATGGATGACAGTAGGTCTGGGCATGATCGTCATGGCGATCATGGGCGTGGTGATGTATGTCTTTGCCCCGGAGATGATCGGATTCCTGACCCCTGTACCCGAGGTACGCGACTTAGGATGCCATGTGTTGCGCATTGAGGCCTTTGCTGAGCCGTTCTTTGCTGCGTCGATCGTGGGATTCAGGGTGTGCATCGGAGCCGGGGATACCTTCAAGCCTGCCGTCATGAACCTGATGTCCATGTGGTGTGTACGACTTACATTGGCTTATATCCTGTCGAAGCAATATGGGCTTGTCGGTGTCTGGGTGGCGATGGCATTGGAGCTTACGTTCCGTGGCATTCTATTCCTGGTCCGCCTCTATCGTGGGAAATGGATGAAAGCTATTGGGAAAATGAAAAAAGAAGATCAGTAAAGATCTTCTTGAGCGGTAAGGACATAGAAAAATCTACTGGACCCGCGTACGAGCCCAGTAGTCTGATCAAGCTATCTATTCCCAGAGTCCATGGGATTGTGTGTCCGCCATTCCATCCTCGTCATCCAACCAATCGTCTTCATCATCGATAAACGGGTGGTTGGGCTTGGCATCTGCCCAGGGAGATTGTTCACTCCCAGCCATCATTTGTTTTTCTATCTCTATGCAATGCAGAACAGCCTGAGGGGCTGCATATTTCTTCTTGTTCATCATAATGATACTGTTAAGGGATAATTACTTTCTTTCCATTCACGATATAAAGACCAGCTCTTTTAACACGCCACTGGGCGTGAGGTCAGGTTTGTCGGATACGTGCAGCGTGAGAGGAAGCTGCTGATGTCGCCATAAGGCCGACCATCCGTTCTCAAACCCGACCTCATTCTCATAGGTCAGTGCCGCGATGAGGTTGCCTGACGAGGGCGAGATGGTCACGTTTTGCCCGAAAGCACTCAGTCCGTACAAGGATGCCAGGCACACCCACAGGAACCTCATGAAAGAGGGAATCCTGAGATGCCTGCTTCTTGTTTCTGTCGTAAAATGTTTCATTTTGTCGTTTTTTGGTGAATAGTTTTTTGTTTGCAAAGATAAGGACTGATCCGGTGTACCCCCTTATCACCATTCGTCAAAGGTCTATCCAGATCATGCAACTTGTATTTCAGGGTGTTATCATAATCGGTCATGGAGGGTTGGTAACTGATTTAACAACAGCGCGTTAGTAGTGATAGTCTTTTCAATTTCTCAGTTGTTAGCAAATGCCCATTCGGAATAAAAAAAGCCAAAAACAAACAGAAAATATTTTGAAGTATCGGGAAATATATTTATCTTTGCAATAAACAGTGAAACCAATCCATGAACAGACATTCATTATCAAATGATAAATATGAGATACGATAGAAACGATTGCAAATGTGGCTTTTCTCGCTATGAAAAGGATCCTGGTATAAAAGGGAATTCTCGTGCCCTTTTTCCCTTTCAGGTTGTCTGTGTCTTTCTTGTCGCCTCCGTTCTATTCGCTTCGTGTGGGAAAGGGGAGAGGCAACCCGTCAAGGCAGGTGACCGGCTGTCTTCATCCACCGTTGTGGGCGCAGACACGGCGGCGCACGGCAAGACGATGGAACAACTGTTAGACGACTATGACCGGCAATCGGGAAAACAGCGTCTTGCCACAGCCAATAAGGTGTTTGGTGTGCTCTATCGAATGGAGTTTACGGAGAGCCTGCTCACAGTCACGCCCAAGACCCATCCCGACAGTGTGGACTTGTTGGTATGGTACTGGGCAAGTGAGTATTACTATGACACGCAGGACTACGTCAAGGGACTGCGCTATGCCACGCAGGCATTGCCTTTGGCGTGGCACGGCCACGACTTGCTACTGCAAGGTGATTGCGAGAACATCGCAGGCTTACATTATTTCAGACTGTCGGATTATGCGCATGCCATCGAGCATGTGCGTAAGAGCCTTGCCATCGACCGCCAGATTGGTGATAAAAGTCGCATCAGTAGCTCGCTCAATACGTTGGCGGGCATCTGCTTAGTGGCGAAGCAACTGAAGGACGGTGAGCGTTATATCAAGGAGGCTTTGCGTTATAGCACAGCAGCGAAGGATTCGGATCGGATGCCTCGTAGTTATAGCCTTCCCATGTCATAAAGCCGATGAGCGCATTCTTGCCGAGCGAGATTTCTCCGTTCGATGTTGCGGGACCGTC
>ERZ779941.810-NODE-810-length-11705-cov-4.343519_pt1 | contig 11705 bp, 10 predicted proteins | sample MGYA00511952_ERZ779941 | MGnify/ENA primary metagenome ERZ779941 (study PRJEB29588, sample SAMEA2142846) | human gut metagenome | biome: human gut; feature: human-associated habitat; material: faeces | place: Denmark | collected 2008/2010 ...
CCGGTCTGACCGGCTTCTCCTTGTTTGCCGACTTCGACTTGACCTGCTTCTGCCACTCAATGAGCTTTTGCAGCTCCGTCTCATCGTGTGTGCGGAAATCACGGCATAGCGCCTCAATGAGGTTGCTCAGTTGTCCCTTGTTGCCTCCACTTTCCGCCACGAGGTTGGCCATCATACCGCATGGCTCCTTGTAGGTGAGGTCGGGGTACTGAAACTCAGCGCCGCTCATGTGTGCGCCCAGTACAGGGAAAATCATCGGAACGAGTGGCTGTCGCATGTCTTTTGACACCTGTGTCAGCAGTAATTTCAAGAGCTCCGTGCCGTTTCCGAGTCTCGGCATCGTAGGAGCTGACGATAAAGTAATGTTGTATTGCATTGATTATTAACCTTTTAAAGAATTAAACTTGTTGTTGTCCGTCTCAGCGTCTCAGTGGTTTTTCAAGGGGTGTCACAGTCCTGCATTTATTATCTAACTATCTAATTATTAATTAGTTATAAGATATATAAGGAGGGGTATATGACACTCTTTTTTGATTGAGACGTTGAGACGCTTGCCGTGTCAGCCTTCCGGCTGTTTTCTCTCTACAAGGCCGGCTAAGTTGTAGAGCTCATCGCCTGCCTGTCGGCAGAACCGTGCCAGTTCATCGGCATCGCGGATACGCGGACGGTGAAAGGAGAGTCGGAATGCTGGGCTGTCTCCGATGATGTTGACGCACGTGCCTCTGTAGAGGTGCGGGTCGGCGGAGAGCTTAGCCCGTATGGGCTGATGGTGCTCTACAAAGGTGAAGTGGTATTCGCTGTCGCGCATGATGGCACCGTTGATGACTTTTCCCGAAGCGATACGTCCTGGTCTGCAAGTGAGCAGCTTCATGTTGATGGCCAACTCTGTGTTGGAGAATGAATGAGTAAAATCTTCCATGTTTAAAGATTTTAGGCAATGAGACCAGAGCTTTGCCACAACCACAATGGTCAAGACTTGAACGATTCAAATCTCGGTGGCAAAGGAAATAAGACATTATCAGACACTACCTCCAGATAGAAAAGACATTTTGTGACATTCCGGGACATTTGGGACATTCGGGGACACAGTTGCATATTGGTTAGTAAAACAGCTAAAGTTGTTTTCTGGGCTTTTTCATATGAGCGTCTCTTGTCATCTATAGATCAACAAATAATTATTATTTCGAAAGCATAAGTTAATAAAGGCGAAACATATTTTTATTACAGTATTTCGCAAATTCAACTAAAATCACTAAATTTGCATATTGAACAAAACCAGAGATAAATATGGCAGGATTTAATGAGAACACGCGAGTTAAGTTTCCAGCACTGATGCACCTTACGCGCATCGGATACACTTATCATGCGTTAAAGGAGTTAGACCTTGACCCGGAGACAAATATTGCCAAGGATATTTTCGCCAGACAGATAAGGAAATTCAATCCTCAGTTGACAGAAGAGTCCATCAGCCTACTGATCGGCGACATTCGTAATAAGCTGAACAATGAAGACTTGGGCCGTGAGTTCTACAGGATGATCTCGTCCAAAAGCGGTATTAAGTTTATTGACTTTGAGCATCCGGAGACTAACGACTGGACTTGTGTGACCGAAATGCCATGTATAAATGGCGGCGATGAGTTCCGCCCTGATATTACTCTGCTAATTAATGGCTTACCACTTGTCTTTATCGAGGTGAAGAAGCCCAACAACAAAGGAGGAATACTTGTTGAACTTTATCGCATGAATGACCAGCGTCTTCCTAATCCGAAGTTTCGCAGATTTATCAACCTTACACAGTTGATGATATTCTCTGACAACAAGGAGTATGACTTTACTACGTCCAAGCCTGTCCAAGGTGCATTCTACGGTTGTATAGATAAGAAGCGAATGCACTTCAATGTGTTTCGCGAAGAAAGCGCCGACTTCTATAAAGACTTCAATTACTTGACCTTGAAGGAAGAAGCTGAGAATTATATTCTAAAGGACAACAATAATATTGTGTTAAAATCCTCCCCTGAGTACGAAACGGACAAAAATCCAACGACACCAACAAATAGGATTATTACGTCCCTTTGCTCCAGGGATCGTCTTCTTTATTTACTACGCTATGGTTTTGTCTATCTCGATTATATTGATGAAGACACGCAAAAACATGTCCTCCAAAAGCATGTAATGCGCTATCCTCAATTATTCGGCACGCAGGCTATTCGCAAGACCATCGATGACGGTAAGCAAAGTGGAATTATATGGCATACTCAAGGCTCTGGAAAGACGGCACTCTCTTATTTTGCCACACGAGTGCTTACTGATTATTTTACAAAAAAACAAATCATTCCCAAATTCTACTTTTTCGTCGACCGTCTTGATTTGATGGAACAGGCGACGACAGAGTTCTCCAATCGTGGCCTGCATGTCATCAATGTGGAAAATCGTGACGAGCTGATGAATACTTTCAGCAACGAAAAGGCACAGGAAAACAACTCAGGCGAACATGAGATAATCGTCGTTAATATTCAGAAACTGAAAGATTCTGACGGTAAGATTAACGTCTCTAAATATGCCACGAACATCCAACGGGTATATTTCCTTGATGAAGCGCATCGTGACTACAACCCCAAAGGCTCTTTCCTCAGCCGCCTGTTTGAAAGTGACCCGAAGGCCATTCGTATCGCCTTGACCGGCACGCCGCTCATCGGTGAGGAACGAAAAACCACGGATGTCTTTGGCAACTACATCAGTACCTATTATTATAATCGCTCTATTGAGGATGGTTTTACAAAACGCATGATGCGTGAGGATATAGAGACCAGCTATCGGCTGCGATTACAAGAGATATGGTCCGACCTCGAAGAAACGATAAAGGTTAAGAAGGAGGATATCAAGAGGCAAACCATAATTGAGAATGAAAGGTATGTGGGAGCTTTGCTCGACTATATCGTCAATGACTTCAAACGCTTCCGCTTGCAAATGGACGATCCGTCGCTTGGCGGCATGATCGTATGTGAAACAAATAAACAGGCCCGCATGATGTTCCGTCTGTATAAGATGGGGGCACATAAGGATGAGACCGGTCATTACACATACGTACCCAAGGTTGGTGCAGTTATCCCGGAAGACGATGGCACATTGCCAAACCAAGATAACTCAGGACTTAAAGTAGAGCTGATATTGCACGATTATTATGACAAAGAGAAGCGTGCAAACATCTCTCTGCAATTTAGAAAGAAGGCAGAGCCTGATTTGCTGATAGTCAATAATATGCTCTTGACGGGTTTTGACGCGCCACGTCTGAAGCGATTGTACCTTGGCCGCAAATTGAAAGACCATAATCTTCTTCAGGCGCTCACACGTGTGAACAGGCCGTACAAGGACATTCGATTCGGATATGTAGTTGATTTCGCCGACATCAGGCAGAATTTCAACGACATCAACAACGCCTATGCGGCAGAACTTGGAAAGTTCGACACAGGACAGTCTGAGGATGCGAGCGTTGAGCACGTCATGGTTTCAGAAGATGAAATCAAGGAAACTATGAGAGATGTTCAGGAGGTTCTTTTTGACTACACTACCGACAATGCTGAGGAGTTTGCCCAGCAGATGGAAGATATTGATGATCACGACAAACTGATCATCATCCGGCATAAGCTTGAAGAAGCCAAAGCCACATGGAATGAAGTCCGTACTTTTGGCTCAGAAGAACTGAAGGCGAAAGTGAAGGCTATGCAACCCGGCAATATCAACAATCTGCTGAAAGTGGTCAACGACCGTATCAGCAACCTCAATCTGAAGGATGTTTTCAACCATGAGGCAGAAGTTGCCTCCATGGTCAATGAAGCTTTGGGTACGATTGAATTCAAGTTCCGTAAGAAAGGAAGCGGGGAACTGGTCATCAACGACAACTTGAAGAGCGAGTTGCAATATAAGAAGCGCGCACTCTCTGACGAATTGGCTGAAAATATCGACCAGGACGATGACGATTATGTCTCGCTTCTCGACGAGATAAAAAAATATTTCAGAAAGAAAGGCTTTGAGCCGTCCAATGTCGCAGAGGCAAAGGAAGACATCGGGTTTATGGACGACATGATGACGAAAATCAAGGAGATCAACAAGCGCAATGCTGCCCTGCAAAAGAAATACAAGGGCGATGCCAAGTTTGTCAGAGCCCACAAGCGTATTATCAGAGAACAAAAGTCGACAGGCAAGGTAATTATCTCTCCATCGGAAGTTGAAACATGCTTTGCTCTCAACACAATGAAAGACAAAATTGACACAATGTTGTTGAACAATTTGGACCTCATTAATAATGTACCGTTTTTCACTGACCAGGTGAAGAATTGCATTACGCAGATACTTCATAAGATGGAAGTCAAGGCAAAGCCAGCCGACCGTAGATATTTGGCAGGGATTATTACCAACGAGTACGAACATCAATATAAGAGATTTTAATGAGCACATCAGATATAATAAAGAAGACAGAAGATCTTATCGACGCACTTCGCGCCACTTGTGGAAATAACGGATTAAGCGGTGACGGCAATGAGTATAAAATTGTCGTACAGATGTTCCTTTATAAATTCCTTAACGATAAGTTCGGTTATGAGCTGAAGCACATTCAGAATGAAGAGTATCGCTCGCGTTTTAACGAGGCGGCTCATTGGGAGAGTGCTTATACTGCTATGACCGATGAGGAGCGCGAGGATGTTTGGGACTATCTGCCAGCCGATACGCCCAAACTCAAGCCCGAACATCTGATAGCCAATCTGTATAATCGCATGAACGAGGGAGATTTCTCCAGTGTCTTTGACAATACAATGGTATCACTCGGTCAGCTCAATGCCGATAAGTTCAGTGTTAAGACATCCGGAAAGAGCAGTGTTGCGTTGCTAGAGTCGTTGACAAACTATGTGACAGATCCCGACAAGCGCGATGACTTTGCCCGTGCGCTCATCAACAACCTGACCACCTTCAACTTTGAGGATATTTTCCATCAAAAGTACGATTTCTTCTCAACGGTATTTGAGTATCTTGTCAGCGATTACAATAAAGACAGTGGAAAATATGGAGAGTATTTCACACCCCATGCCGTGGCAACGATCATGGCTCGTCTACTTGTTTCGCCAGATGAGATTATCCGTAGTGCTGCAACATGCGACCCAACGGCAGGAACAGGTACGCTCGTGATGGCTTTGGCCCATCAGATAGGTGAGGGCAACTGTTCTATCTTCACGCAGGATCAGAGCCAGAAGTCAACGACGATGCTTCGCCTGAACCTGATCCTCAACAATCTCGTCTCATCATTACCAAATGTCATTCAAGGAGATTCACTGATAGACTGGGGACATGAGAGCAAGAATGGCACATTCGATAAGATGTTCGACTATGTTATCAGCAATCCTCCGTTCAAAGAGGACTTTAGTCAGACGGTTACAAACGCTGCATTCCAAAACACCGACCGCTTCTTTGCTGGCATCCCAAACGTGCCAAAGGGTGACAAGCAAAAGATGGAGATATATCTTGTCTTCATTCAGCATATTCTCTATATTCTGAAAGACACTGGTAAGGCGGCTGTTGTCGTCCCAACTGGTTTTCTCACCGCATCAGCAAAGATACCGTTGACCATCCGTAAGAAGTTGGTGGACAAGGGCTGGCTGCGTGGGGTAGTCTCCATGCCTTCCAATATCTTCGCCAACACGGGCACCAATGTCAGCGTGGTCTTTATTGATAAAGGTAAAAAGGATGACAAGGTCATTCTAATAGATGCTTCCAAGCTCGGAACGACAGAAAAGGTTGACAAGAACCAGCGGACAGTGCTCAGTACAGCCGACGAGGACAAGATTGTGAATACTTTTCGTAGTATGAAAAATGTCGATGATTTCTCTAAGGTGGTATCACTTGAAGAGATAAAAGAGAAGAAGTATAGCTTTTCTGCCGGACAATATTTCGACATCAAGATCGACTACGTTGATATCACCGAGGAAGAATTCAACCGACGAATGACTGAATACAAATCGACGCTTGCAAAGCAGTTTGAAGAAAGCCACAAGCTTGAGGAAGAGATCATGAAGCAACTGGCAAGTCTGAAATTCAACGAGGATGTAAAAGGAGAATAGAATGGAAAACGAGATACAGTTTCTGCTTTACAGCATGCCCGACGATCAGGGCAAGGTACAAGTCTTTGTAAAAGACGGCACTTTATGGTGTACCCAGAAGGCTATGGCGCAGCTCTTTGGGGTAGGAATACCCGCAATAAGTAAACATCTGAAGAATATTTTCGAGGAGGGAGAATTGCAGAAAGAAGTGGTTGTTTCCAAAATGGAAATAACCACTCAACATGGAGCTATAAAAGGGAAAACTCAAAAGTCTCAAGTAGATTTCTATTCTCTCGATGCTATTATCTCGGTCGGCTACCGTGTCAATTCCATAAAAGCAACGAAGTTCCGTCAGTGGGCAACGTTGGTATTGAAAGAATATATCACGAAGGGGTTTGCCCTTGACGATGAGCGACTCAAACAGGGAACTGCCGTATTCGGCAAAGACTATTTCCGCGAGCTCCTTGAGCGCGTCCGTTCCATCCGTGCAAGTGAGCGCCGTATATGGCAGCAGATTACGGACATTTATGCGGAATGCAGCACCGACTACGATAAGAGTTCCCCGACGACACGTGATTTCTATGCCATGATTCAAAATCGTTTCCATTATGCCATCACTGGTATGACGGCAGCTGAAATCATATACACGCGGGCGGATCATACCAAAGACCACATGGGGTTAACGACATGGAAGCATGCACCAGACGGCAGGGTCTTGAAGTCAGATGTCAGCATAGCAAAGAACTACTTGCAACCGGAACAGATCAAACGTTTGGAGCGTGCTGTGACTGGCTTCTTCGACTACATAGAGGATCTCATAGAGCGTGAGAATAGTTTCACAATGGATCAGTTTTCAGCCAGTGTTAACAAGTTCTTGGAATTCCGCAACTACCACATCTTGCCTGATAAAGGAAAGATTTCTGCGGCAGAAGCTAAAGCCAAAGCAGAACAAGAATACGATATATTCAACAAGACGCAGAAGATAGATTCGGATTTTGACAAGCAAATACGAAAGCTAAAGGGAGAATAAGCTACCAAAGATGAAATTCAAGAGATATAAAATGTCCGAAGTTGCTACAATAGCAATGAGTAATGTTGACAAGAAAACAAAAGAAGGAGAGACACCCATCAAGCTCTGCAATTTTGTTGATGTCTATAGAAATTGGGCTATTACCAAAGACCTTATCCCTACTCTTATGTTAGCAACAGCGAAACCTCAAGAAATAGAAAAGTTCACATTATCTAAGGGACAAGTTGCCCTTACAAAAGATAGTGAGACTCGTGACGATATAGGCATAGCAACCTACATAGCTGACAACATGGACAATGTCCTTCTTGGCTATCATTGTGCCGTTCTTACTCCCAATAGTGCTTTGGTGGATAGTAAATATTTGAATGCCTATATGCACTCAAATATTGTGCACAAATACTTTGAGAATAATGCTTCAGGTAGCGGACAAAGATACACGCTATCCTATGATGCATTACTCAACATACCCGTATTATTGCCTGATTTGGAGTTACAAAAGGAGATTGGGCAAATATTCTCTAATATTGATAGAAAAATTGCCCTTAATCGTCAGATAAATGATAATTTAGAGGCAATGGCTCGCCAGCTCTACGATTATTGGTTCGTGCAGTTCGACTTCCCCGATGAGAATGGCAGACCGTACAAGTCGAGCGGGGGTAAGATGGTGTGGAATAAAAAGTTGAAGCGAGAAATTCCAAAGGGTTGGTATGCTTCAAATATTGGTAAAGTAGCAGATATTCTAAGCGGAGGAACTCCAAGCAAGGCTATTCCTGAGTTTTGGGATAAAGGAACAATACCATTCTTTGGTCCAACAGATTGTAATGGCAATACTTTCCAATTACAAACTAAAGACCACATTACAGAAGATGGATTAAAACATTGCGCTTCTTCTTTGTATGAAGAAGGTGTCATTTTTATAACAGCCCGTGGGTCAATAGGGAAACTTGTAATTGTTGGAACTCCTATGGCTATGAATCAATCATGTTATGCTTTAAAATCGAAAACAGGAGAATATGAGTACCTGTTTTTTCTAACTTTGCAATTAATAGAATGGTTAAAAGCTAAGGGCAATGGCTCTGTGTTCAAGTCCATTATATCTTCTGATATAGAGGAATCTACTCTTTGTATAGGAGGGGAAGACATAATCGCTTTATATTGCGAAAGTGTAAAGCCAATATTTGAAAAAATAAAATCAAATTCTCAAGAGATAATAAATCTTATTAAGCAGCGCGACAAGCTTTTGCCGTTGTTGATGAACGGTCAAGTGTCGGTATAATTTTTATTTCTTATACAAGTCAGCGTGTGTCCCCGTGTCCATAAGATAAAGGGTCAACTCCTTGTCATTTTTGTCCCACAAAAGAATCCAGTCGGGTGTTATATGGCACTCCCATATTCCTCTTAACTTTCCGTGGAGTTGATGTGGGAGATATTTTTCAGGCAGACATCCATTGTCGACGAGCAAATTATAAACCTCGTCGAACAAGGACATATCATACCCCCGTCTCTTGCAAAGTTTATACGACTTTTTGAATGATGTAGTAAAACAGATCTTGTATTTCATTTATCAAGCCATTTCTTTGCATCCTCTAAGGAGTCAAATGAGTATGTTTTCTCCTTTCCACTTCTAACAGCCTTTATATGCTTTACCACATTATCTTTAAGTTCCTCTGAAGATTCTTCCTCTTTAAGTCTTTTAGTAAAGGCCTTGCGGATGGATTTAGGCTGGCTTTTAAAAAGGGACCAAAGGGCATCAAGAGGAGAAATTTGCTTGTCTGAAACTTTTAGTGTAACCATAACATCTTTGTTTTATGCTACAAAAATAATTATAATATCTGAAAATAGCAAGATGGAAGCGTTTTTTGTTTTGGTTTACACGTAAATTATCATTTATCTGACGATTGAGAGCTATCTTGGAATCTATATCATAAAGGAACTGACCAATTTGGGCCTGTTCCTCTAATGATGGAATCCATACCGTACAGTCTTTAATCTTATCAGGAGAAGTGTGCCGTATTTTTGTTTGTTGAGCAGCGGCACTAAGCTGTTGCTTAACAACTTTAGAGGATATTAAGTAATAGCAGAACTGCTTATCAAGGAGCTTCTCATTAGGAATAATCTTTGCAACATCCTGACTTTGAATATATTTCCCACTTTCTGGCACCCACGCAGTAGAGCCAAGCAATCCAATAGCTTGTTCCGTGAGTGGTGTGATGATGTCGCCTTTCTCCATCAGATACTCTTGGTTGAAGTTGCCAGTATAATAAAGATTGTCCTTGGATGTATTCGATTTAAAGCAATTATTCTGATAGTCAAAATTACCACAAGTTAGGCGCATATAATCCCCCTGAGTGGCAAAATACTCACCACTCAAACTTGTGCCCCTTGTAACTTCAAGAAGATCTCCTAATTTGTGCTTCGTCAACATCATTGCCTTAGTCTGTTTTTTGACCCTACAAAGTTAAGGAAATTAATGAAGACAAAGAAATATTCAACTCAATTTATGAATTTCCGATGCGCTATTTTTACGTTTTGCTGGTTAACCATCGCATAGTGCAGCGTAGTATCTATTCGCACATGCCCCAGAAGCTTTTGTACTTGCTCAATAGGCATGCCCCTGTCTATTGCCATTGTCGCTAATGTCCGGCGGAACTTGTGCGGATGAACTTTATCTATGTGAACATCCTTTCCCATTTTTCGCAATCGAACTTCAACGCCACTAATAGTTAAGCGCGTATGTGGCTTTGATAAGGTTACAAAGAGAGCTGGATTGTCATCCGTTCTACTCTCAAGATAACGTTGCAGGTGAATCTTGGTACGCGCATTGAAATAGACTTCTCGCTCTTTATTCCCTTTACCAAAAACCTTGCATTGCCGTTCTTGAAAGTCAATATCAGCTCGGTTCATCTTTACCAACTCCCCCACACGAACACCAGTGCTTAGCAACATGTCTATCATTGCTAGGTCACGAGACTCATTACAGCTGTCGCGCAAAGTTTCTATATTTTCATCACTGAGAACTTCTTTAACGAGTGTGTCGGTGCGAACTTTGTGAATTCGACGCACAGGGCTCTTGGCTATATAGTCTTCGTCCTCCAACCAAGAGAAGAAGCTGGAGAATATTCTTCGCAAGTTATCAATGGTTACCTTACTGAGACCGTTTTCCCCTTGTATTTCAGCCAAATAGCGACGGATGTCATTTGTACGAATCTCCTTGATAGATTTTGACAATCTTTTCAACAACTTGGTTATTGACGACTGATAATAGTGGATGGTTTTGTCGGAACAACCTTCTATCTTCTTAGCGGATAGAAAGGTCTCAAGCAACTCAGCATTTTCCTTCTCTCTTCGTTCCTCATTGCTTGATTTCTTGTTAATCTCATATTTTGCAAGCACATCCTTAATTGAAATACTCACCTGCTTCATTTGCTCATCGCTGAGCACATCTTTTATTCCGCTTACAATGTCATTTAGTATATCTTCTGTTGCCATATATATCTCATATTTTGACTATACAAGAACAAATATACGAATAAAAAGTCAAACGATAAATGATAATTTAGAGGCGATGGCCCGCCAGCTCTACGATTACTGGTTCGTTCAGTTCGACTTCCCGGATGAGAATGGCAAGCCGTATAAAACAAGCGGTGGTAGGATGGTATGGAATGAAAAACTGAAGCAGAACATACCAATGAACTGGAATATAGAAAATATTAGTAAAATTGCAGATGTGTACAATGGAGCCACACCTTCAACGAAAGAGGAACGGAACTATGGAGGTAATATAGTGTGGATTACTCCAAAAGATTTGTCAGACCAGCAATCAAAATTTGTATATTTTGGGGAACGCAATATTACCCAAGAAGGTTATAATTCATGTAGCACCCATATGCTTCCAGTAGGCACAGTATTAATGTCAAGTAGAGCTCCTATTGGTCTGTTGTCTATCGCCAAGTCGGAATTATGTACAAACCAGGGATTCAAAAGTTTTGTGCCTAAAAAAAAGACACTGAGTAGCTATCTATATTATTATATACGATTGCATATTAAGCAGATAGAACAGTTAGGGACTGGAACTACATTTAAAGAAGTCTCTCGTGATGACGTTATGGCGTATCCCATTTTAGTTCCTAAAGAGGAACTTTTGAATAAATGGGCAGAGTTCGTATTTCCAATAGATAATAACCAATTCGAAATTCAACAGGAGAATAACATTTTAATTAAGCAACGTGACGAACTTCTTCCACTGCTGATGAATGGCCAGGCAACGGTAAATTATCATTTAAAGGTCTTGCCAATTTACAGAAGTTGTCAGAACGTTAGCGAGAGGTCACGTCTTATCCTTTAAGTATATCGCCATACTCTTGCTCAACAGTCTTCTTATATTTCCATCCCATGAGTCTGTAAGTATCTTTTTTCTTATCGTTGGGATTGACATCCACTGACAGCCTGTAATGCTTGAAGGCTTGCCCAATTGCCATTCCCATTACGTATTTAGTGCACCACTTGTCGTACTCGCTTTTACTCCAATTCCCGTAATTCTCAGTCCTGGATTTAATATATTTACCCTTGGGTGCATATTGCATATT
>ERZ779941.811-NODE-811-length-11680-cov-2.360172_pt1 | contig 11680 bp, 11 predicted proteins | sample MGYA00511952_ERZ779941 | MGnify/ENA primary metagenome ERZ779941 (study PRJEB29588, sample SAMEA2142846) | human gut metagenome | biome: human gut; feature: human-associated habitat; material: faeces | place: Denmark | collected 2008/2010 ...
CAGGGGCGTGAAGCTGCAATCCGTGCATTGCAGACTGCAGGTCTTGAGGTAACAATGATTAAGGATGTTACTCCAATCCCGCACAACGGATGCCGTCCTCCAAAGAGAAGACGTGTATAGTATTTTAAAAGGAGGAAAATTCTACTATGGCTAAAAATATGCAGCCTATCGCTAAGCGTTGCAGAGCTCTTGGCATTTCACCCGCAGTTATGGGTTATTCCAAGAAGACTTCCAACAGAAATCCCGGCGGTAAGATGAGAAGAAAAAAGAGCGAATACAGCATGCAGCTCACTGAGAAGCAGAAGGTAAAATTTATCTACGGCATCATGGAGAAGCAGTTCAGAGCTTACTACGAAAAAGCTGAAAAAGCTGAGGGTAAGACAGGTGCTGTATTGCTTACACTTATTGAAAGAAGACTTGACAACGTTATCTTCAGACTCGGTCTTGCAGCTACAAGAAGAGAAGCAAGACAGCTTGTTAGTCACAGCCACTTTACCGTAAACGGTAAGAAGGTAAACATTCCTTCATACCTTGTTAAGGTTGGCGATGTAATCGAAGTTAAGGAGAAGAGCCGTTCAACTGCAAGATTCAAGGCAATCGCAGAGGGCGAAACATCTTCAATTGTAACACCAAAGTGGCTTGAGAAGAACGAAAACCTTCTCGGTGGCAAGGTTGTTGCAGCTCCCCAGAGAGAAGACATCGACTTTCCTGTTGAAGAACACCTCATCGTTGAGTTGTACTCCAAGTAATCTTATATTTCACAGGCAGATTACACACAGATGGGCTGCTTTTGCAGTCGCATAATGTTTAGGAGGATTCGCGAATGATAGAAATTGAAAAGCCAAGAATTGAAACCGAGGAATTAACCGAGGATGGAAAGTACGGCAAGTTTGTTGTTGAACCGCTCGAGCGTGGTTTCGGCAACACACTCGGCAACAGTTTGCGCCGTGTGCTGCTTTCCTCTCTTGAAGGCTGTGCTGTTACATCAATCAAGATTGACGGCGTTCTTCACGAATTTTCAACTATTCCCGGCGTAAAGGAAGACGTTACGGAAATTGTTCTTAATATGAAAAGTCTTGTTGCAAAGCTCCATGAAACAAGTCCCAAGGTTATAGAAATTGCAGCCGAGGGTCCCTGTGAGGTAAAGGCTGCCGACATCAAATGTGATGATGAGGTTGAAATTCTCAACCCTGAACTCCATATTGCTACACTCGGTGAGGGTGCTAAACTCAATATGGAAATCACAGTTGACAAGGGCAGAGGATATATTCCTTCAGAGCGCAACAAGCAGTTAAGCGGCAACAATGTTATTGGCGTTTTGCCGATTGATTCAATTTATACTCCCGTGTTAAAGGTAAACTATACAGTTGATAACACTCGTGTAGGTCAGATTACTGACTATGACAAGCTCACTTTGGATGTTTGGACAAACGGAGTTATCAATGCTCAGGAGGCTGTTTCTCTTGCAGCAAAGGTTCTTACCGAACACCTTAACCTTTTTGTAAACCTTTCCGACAAAGCTTCAAGTGCTGAAGTTATGGTTGAGAAGGATGACAAGGGCAAGGAAAAGATTCTTGAAATGACAATTGAAGATCTTGATCTTTCAGTTCGTTCTTTCAACTGCCTCAAGCGTGCAGGCATTAACACGGTAGAGGATTTGATCAACAAGTCCGAAGAGGATATGATGAAAGTGCGTAACCTCGGTAGAAAATCTCTCGAGGAAGTTGTACAGAAGCTCAATTCTCTCGGTTTTAGTCTTCAGAAGGAAGACGAATAACTTCCCAAAGTCTTTGACAGGCTATTCTGTCAAATTCTTACCAACAAACTCAACGGTAAAGGAGTGAAAGAAATGCCAGGTACAAGAAAATTAGGAAGAACTACTGCACAGAGAACTGCAATGCTTCGTGCTATGGTTACTTTCCTTTTGGAAAACGGCAAAATTGAAACAACTCTTACTCGTGCCAAGGAAGTTCAGGCTATGGCAGAGAAGATGATTACTACAGCTAAAGAAGATACTCTTCACAACAGACGCCTTGTTTTGGCTTTTGTTACTAAGGAAGATGTTACAAGCAAGCTCTTTAAGGAAATTGCTCCAAAATACAGCGATAGAAACGGTGGCTATACAAGAGTTACTAAAATCGGTCCCCGTCGTGGTGACGCCGCTGAAATGGCAATTATCGAGCTCGTTTAATTCTTTTTAAGTTAATACAAGTTCAATTTGACTCCCGACTTTTTAGTCGGGAGTTTTTGCGTTTGTTTCAAAATGTAGGCTCTTTTACTACCCCGACTTTTTTATAGAGTCAAAAGTTCGTCAGCAGGCGAACACGGTACGGCGCTGTATTGAAATTGTATGAACAATTACAATAACACGCTCGGGCATAAATGCTTTTTATTTGTCAAACTGTATTCACGAACAGGAAAAGGGGGTGAGCCGTGCTTTTGTACAAAATAAGACAGGATGTGAAGAACGAAGTCTTAAACTTCATTTCTTCACAGCCTCATTTTACGGTTTTAAAAGCAATTCAATTTTTAGTTGGCAACCTAATCTTTATAAGATGAGCTGAGCTTAAAACCGCTCGCAGGCTTACCCTTTTTGTCGATAAGGTTCTTACTGTCGCTTGCTCTGCAGGCAACTTCCCAGTGATAACTTGGTGATGTTGAGCCGCCGCCTTTAACTTCATATACTACGGTCATAAACGTACCGCCGTTTGTGTAGTCATAACCGTCACCGATGTTGACGCCGCTTATAGAAATCTCTCCGGCAATCTTTATGTTGAGCATAGCTCCGTTTTTGGCGGGTTCAGACATTTTTGCACTTTTGCAGGTAAGCTTTGATGAATCATATTTGATCCTTGCCTGATAGTTTTCGAGAACTGCCGGTGTTTTCAATTTGTATGTGCATACAATTGTGTCACCGACATTGAATGTTTTGCCGCCAATTTTAAGTGATTTGCTGTTGCTGTCATCAGATTTTGATGAATCCGACTTTGAAGATGAACTGTTATTATTTTTGTTGCTGTTGTTATTGCTGTTGTTATTGCTGTTGTTATTATTCTTATTGCTGTTGTTATTATTCTTATTACTGTTGTTATTATTATTCTTGTTGTTATTTGTTTTGCCTGAGTCTGTTTTTGAAGAACTGTTGTTAGTAGTTTTGCTTGTTTCACTCTTTTCAATAACGGAACTCTGCTGACTGTTTGAATTTTTGCCGGAAGAACTGCCGCCTGAGTTCTCGGAGTTATTGCCTGAATCGCCTGACTTGCTGTTGCCGCCGGCGTTGTTGTTTACAGGCACAGCTTTTGTTTCTTTAACATATTCAGTGTTGCCCTGAGCGTCTGTTACAACTTCGGTGTATGTTTCAATTTTTGTTTCAATCTGAGTATCTATGCGTGTTTCGTGAACAATCTCTGTTGCTTTCTGTTCATCCGAATTTTCTCCGCAACCACTCATAACGCTTGCAGCCATAGTTGAAAAAGCTACAAGTGATGCAAGTGCCGCAATAAGACAATAGTTTTTCTTTTTGCCGTAATTACGCATTATGCCACTTCCTTAATGTGATTTAAAATTTCGGTAAGTGTTACCGTATCTTTACCATAATATTATATCAAATTAATCAACGAAAATAAAGAAATTTCGCAAAATTGTACCGTTATATATTGAAAAATTACTTGTATTAATTTTATGCAAATGGTACAATAATTTCGACGGATGTGATTAACAAGTGAACTTTTTGTGAACATATCTAAAAGTTCCTTATTGATATAATTTTTTAGGAGTGATTATAGTGAGGACAACAAAAAAGGCGCTTTCAATTGTACTTGCTGGTTTGATGACCGTTGGCGGTATGTCGGTATTTTCTGTTTCTGCCGCTCAAACATCAACACCGACTCTTTCATTTAAAACTCAGAATGCACTTTATGCACACGCAGTAAGCGGTTCTGACGATTCTGACGCATGGGTTGCATGGCAATGTAAACACAACGAGGATATGGAGGAATTGAATACTAATAGGAAGTATTTCTTCCTTCCAAGCAGTGTTTCGTCAACAAGCGTTGAGCTTTATAACGCATATTCAAAAAGCGTTACGGTTAATAATGTAACTATACCGTCAGGCGAGTCGAGGGAGGTTTCGTACACAATTGATAAGGCAGGCAATGTTACTGCCGACGGAAAAACCTATTCCCTCACGTTCTTAAAGTCCTCTGCCGAGTCTGCAATCTATGTGAACAACAGCAATGCTGACGGCAACGGTAAGGAACTTATCTCTTATCTTAACGAGGATAAGAGCAACTATTCCTCTGCAACAGGCGCTATTGTTGACAGGAACGGCAAGATTGATAATACTTCAATCAAGAAAATCAAGGGCAGAGGCAACTCAACATGGGGCAAGGCTAAGAAGCCTTACAACATCACATATTCCGATAAGGTTTCAATCGGCGGTATGTCAAAGGGTAAAAAGTTCTCTCTTCTTGCAAACTATCAGGATGATTCACTCACAAGAAACCGTTTTCTTTATGACCTTGCAGATGCAGTAGGAACTCCCTATGCTTCGGATTCAAGATATGTTGATTTCTACTCAGACGGTTATTACTGGGGTTCATATCAGATGACCGAAAAAATTGAGGTGGGTAAGAGTGCCCTTGTCAACGATATTGACGATACTGCATACCTTGACGCTGACGGCAATGTAAACAAGGATTTCCCGTTCCTTTGTGAAGTTGATTCCGGTGCTGTAGACGGTGAAGATTACTATGTAAAATGTGATGACGGTATCAAGGTTACAATTAAAGCTCCTGAGCTTTCGGAAGGCGACAAGGGTTATAATGAAGTTAAGAACTATGTTCGTGAAAAGTACAATGCTTTCCACAGAGCCGCTAAAAAAGCAGATTCCGACCTTTCACAGTATGCAGATGTCGATTCCTGCGCAAAGCTGTGGCTCATAAATGAGCTTGGCAAGAACTGGGATTCAGGTGTTTCAAGCGTTTACTTTATTTATAAGCAGGATTCTGACGGTAACTATAAGTTCTTTGGCTCACCTGTATGGGACTACGATAATGCGCTCGGTAATGCTGCAGGTAGTGCTTGGGATCTTCAGAACTTCGGTGTTAAGGATTACACACAGTATTCAGGCTGGTGGTGCAGATTCAAGGACAGACAAAAACGCACTCAGAGCAGCACCAACATTATTAACAACATTTCAAGAAACACTCAGGTTAATAAAGCTGCCGTAAATATCTGGTTTGAGCAGTTTGTTCCTGCAATCAACTATTTTGCAGGCAAGACCACATCTTACAAGGGCTCTGACGAATTCTATACAAAAACACAGTATTTTGACCTTCTCAAGGACAGCGGTGCGATGAATTACAAAAGCGGCTGGCATATAAGAACGAGCAGTTGGATTTGTGACCACACATCAATGAACAAGGCTGACTTTGATATGACAACAGGTACATATACCGTAAGTAACACTAAGACAAGCTATAATCAGGGCAGTTTTACTGATATGTATAACTATGCGGCTGATTGGATGACAAGCCGTGCGGCATGGATCAGCAGTAAGTGGTTTAGCGAGTACACTCCTTCCGCTAAAATCGGTGATGTTGACGGCGACGGCGAAGTTACTGTAATGGACGCAACTCTTGTTCAGAAGTACATTGTAAGTCTTGAAATACTCACAGACAGTCAGCTCAATGTTGCCGATGTAAACGGTGACGGTGAAATCAGCGTTATTGACGCAACACAAATTCAGAAGATTGTCGTAAATCTTGTATAATTCAAGCACAGAATCGGGCAGGAAACTGCCCGATTTTTTGTTATTGTTTTGAAAATTTTTGTACAAGCCACAGAATGTAAAATTTTACAAATCAAAGATTGAAATTGTGTTGTGAATAATATATAATGAGTGTAATCAAAATTTTTACACAGATTTATACATATGCACAATAACAGAATATAAGCATTTTAAAAGGACGGAGAAATCATGAGGAAAACTAAGATAGTTTGTACCATCGGACCTGCCTGCGATTCAAAAGAAATGATGCGTAAAATGATTGACGCAGGTATGAATGTTGCCAGAATCAATATGTCACACGGCGTTTATGACCAACTTGAGGTTACAATCAAAAACCTTAAAGAGGCAATTGCAGAGAGTGGTCAAAATGTTGCAATTCTGCTCGATACAAAGGGTCCTGAGGTCAGAGTCGGCACATTCAAGGACGGTTCTGTTGAACTTGTCGAGGGTGCAGAGTTCAGTCTTTTTAAAAACAAAGAAGAGGGTGACGAAACAGGTGTAAGCCTTTCGTTTCCGAAGCTTGTTGATATTTTTGAATCCGAAGGTCAGGCGGCAATCGGCAGAGAGCTTTTGCTTGATGACGGTATTATCTCGCTTGTCGTTAAGTCGGTAAATTCCGAGTCAATCGTTTGTACCGTAAACAAGGGCGGTGTGCTTAAAAACCGCAAGAGTATCAACATTCCGGGCTACTTTATCAATATGCCGTATGTAAGTGCTCAGGACAGAAAGGACATTGAGTTCGGCCTTAACCACGGTGCAACAGTTGTTGCCGCATCATTTGTCCGCAATCACGATGATGTTAGAACTCTTCGTGACTTTATTGACAGCCTCGGCTATGAGTATGTTGAAATTATCGCAAAGATTGAAAATCAGAGCGGTGTTGACGATATGGACGCAATCATTGATTACGCAGACGGTATTATGGTTGCCCGAGGAGATATGGGTGTTGAAATTCCGTTTATCAAGCTGCCTGAAATCCAGAAAACAATCATAAGAAAGGTTGTTTCAAGAGGTAAGTATGTAATCACTGCAACCCAGATGCTTGAGAGTATGACAACGGCTCCCCGTCCTACAAGAGCCGAAATCAGCGATGTTGCCAATGCAGTTTATGACGGCACAAGCGCAGTAATGCTTTCGGCAGAATCCGCCGCAGGTAAGTACCCGATTGAAAGCGTAAAGGCACTTGACGCAATTTGTTCGGAGGCTGAGGAAAACGGTGAATTTACCGCACTTCATGAGTATGTGGAAGAACACGGAATGAAGGACACTAACCCAATCAGATCAAGTATCTGTAAAGCTGCAAAGAATGTTGCGCAGGCAGTAGGCGCAAAGGCTATTATTGTTGAAAGTGCAACAGGTCGAGTTGCAAGAGCGATGGTTCATTACAGACCTGACTGTCCCGTTATTGCAGTTGCAACATCACAGCTTGTGTGCAGAAAGCTCTGTCTTAACTGGGGTGTTATGGCTGTCATGGGCGAAGAAAAGCGCACATCTGATTCAATTACGAAACAGGCTATGGAAAAGGCACTCAGCACAGGCGTTGTCAAAAAAGGCGACACGGTTGTTGTGCTTTCGTCAAACAAAACCTGCCCGACTTCAAGCACAGATTCACTTAATGTAAGGATTCTTTAATATGAAAAATATAGTTTTAATCGGAATGCCCGGATCGGGCAAAAGCACAGTCGGTGTGTTGCTTGCCAAGGCGCTGGGTTATTCCTTTGTTGATGTAGATTTGATAATTTGCAAAGAGGCAGGAAAGCCGTTGCAGGAGATTCTTGATAATGAAGGCCTTGACTTTTTCCTCCACCTTGAGGGAAAAATTGGTGCAGAGCTTGACTATGACAAGACCGTTATCGCAACAGGCGGTTCAATGGTTCTCAGTGAAAATGCCATGGAAAACCTCAGAAAAAACGGCAAGGTCGTTTTCATTGATGTTGACCTTGATGAAATCAAGCGCAGAGTTACAAATATCAAAACAAGAGGCATTGCATTCGGTAAGGGTGAAACTCTTGATGATGTGTACAGAGTGCGTTATCCGCTCTATAAAAAGTATGCCGATATCACGGTGTCAATGGAGCTGAGCAGTATCGAAACCACGGTTGATGCAATTGTTGAAAAGCTGAAGCTTGAAAAACAGAATTAAAGAAAAAGTAAAAGCGTCCGTTATTCGGGCGCTTTTGTTGTTAAATATGAAAATTTTTTATAAATAAAAATATGCAGGGGATTCATTGAACGCCACATTCGGAAAATCGGGGTGCTAAACCGACATTTTGTCCCGAATGGCGGTGAGAATTTTCTTTTCCCGCCGACTGATTTGAACCTGCGTCATGGAAAGAATTTTGGCGGTTTGAGTTTGTGTTTTGCTTCGGTAGTACCGCAGTTGAATTATTTTTCGGTCGGTTTCGCATAGGGATTTTACCGCCTGTTCAAGCGACAATCGTTCCGAGATTTCGTCTTGAATATCATCTGTCGGGACATCAAGCTGTGGGTTGCCCTCGCTGTCATATTCGGCAGTCAGGGAGAGAGGAACTCTTGTGCTGTTGAGTGCGTCAATGATTTTTTCCTCGCTTGTATCAAGCCTTTCGGCAAGCTCGCTCACGGTGAGTTCTCTGCCGTTTTTCAGCTTACTTTCATTGTTAAGCCTTGATATTGCAAGCGAAAGCTCTTTTAATGTGCGGCTTACCCTGATTGCACCGCCGTCACGGAAAAGTCGCTTAATTTCGCCCATAATTACAGGAAAGGCATAGGTTGAAAACTGCAGGTTACGGCTTTCGTCAAAGTTATTAATCGCCTTTGCGAGTCCGAGACAACCAGATGCAAAAAGTTCTTCGTACTCTATTCCTTTGCCTGAAAATCGTTTGCAACAGGCATGGACAAGTCCCATATTTTTGTCGGCAAGTTTATTTTTATCGGTCATTTTCCGAACCTATAATTTTTTCAAGAGTTACGGTTGTTCCACTGTCGGGCTTTGAACGGACACGCACCTTGTCGCAAAAGCTCTGCATAACTGCAAAGCCGAGTCCTGCCCTGTCCTCCTCGGGAGCGGTTGTAAACAACGGTTCCATTGCCTTTTTAATATCGGGAATTCCGCAGCCTTTGTCACGGATTGTAATTATCACCTTGTTTTCGGAGGTGATTTTTCCGTTTATGTAAATCGTTCCGCTTTGGTGGCGGTAGCCGTGAACAATGCAGTTTGTCACAGCCTCGGACACAGCGGTTTTCAGGTCGCTGAGTTCGTTCACGGTAGGATCAAGGCTCATTACAAATGCCGACACAACGCACCGTGCAAAAGCTTCATTACAGCTTTTTGACGGCACGCAAAGTTTCATTTCATTTACTGTTTTCATCTCAACACCCCCAAACTTTCAAGTCCCGACATTGAAAAAAGCCTGTACAATCTGTCGGGAATATTAATCACACGCAATGCTCCGCCGACAAGTTTCATCTGGCGGTATCGCCCCATTACAAGACCTATGCCCGATGAGTCCATAAACGATACTTTTGAAAAATCAAGGCACAAAAGTTTCGGTTTGTTTGTCTGAACGGCGGCGTCAATTTTTGTGCGTATTCCTGCCGCCGAATCGTGGTCAATTTCGCCGTCAATGTATGCCGTGAGAATATTATTTTTAAATTCCGTTTTCAGCAATTTTATCAGTCCTTCTAAAAAATAAAAGCTCCGCACCTGTTATCTTAATGATAATAAGTGCGGAGCAAAAAATTTGTTTTATTCTGTTGTAACGAAAAATTTACTTTTCGGCTGATTCGTTTTCAGCCTTAATTTTATTGATGATATACGGACGGATTTCGCCTGCAAGGTAGAGCGAACCGCAGATTACAACTGCACAATCGGTCTTTTCAGCCTGTTCAAAAGCCATATCAAAAGCGTGTTCGGCACTTTCAAAGGTTACCGTATCGTCAACAAATCTTGCATACTGTTGCATAAGCTTTGCAGGGTGCATTGCCCTTGGATTGTGAACGGGAACTGTGTAAACTCTGTCAAAAACTCCGTCAAGCAGTTTTACCGAAGTGCTGACATCCTTGTCGGCAAGCATCCCCGTGATTGCAATTATATACTTATTCGGAAGGAATTTTTGGATTGCCGATTTAAGCGCCTCAATTCCGTTAGGATTGTGAGCACCGTCAAGCAGAACAATCGGCTTTTCACTCAAAAGCTCAAGTCTTGCGGGGTTGACAGCCTTTGCAAAACCGTTTGCAATCTGCTCATCTGTTATTGAAATCAGAGAATTGCAACGGAGCATATCAAGTGCCGCAAGTGCAGTTTTTGCATTTTCAAGCTGATGATCACCCGAAAGCGGAAGATCAATTTCAACGCCGTTAAACATAAAGCGACTGCCCTTTAAGGTGGTTTCGATGACATCAATATTAACGCTCTCGCTAGTTGCAAGCGGAATTTTCTTTTCTCTTGCAGTTGATTCAATAACCTTCATTGCACGGATATCCTGCTTTGAAGTAACCGCCATTGAGTTGGGCTTGAAGATTCCGCATTTTTGCTGTGCAATTTTTTCAATTGTATCACCGAGAATTGCCGTGTGGTCAAGTCCGATTGTGGTGATAACGGCACAAAGCGGTGATTTTATAGTATTGGTGCAGTCGAGCAGACCGCCCATTCCTGTTTCAAGAACAACAATGTCACAATCTGCATTTGCGTGTATATAAAATTGAAGAGCGTTGACATACTCAAATTCTGTGATGATTGTGCCCTCTTCACGCAGTTGCTCGATAATAGGGAAAGTTTTTTCAACCGCATCCGTGAGAACGGACTCGCTCACCATACAATTGTTTATTTGTATCCTCTCACGAAAATCCGTGATATACGGTGAAATGAACAAGCCTGTTTTGTAGCCTGCCGCAACAAGTGCGGATGAAAGCATAGCACAAACCGAGCCTTTGCCGTTCGTACCTGCAATGTGTATAAATTTCAGCCTGTCCTGCGGATTTCCGAGCCTGTCAAGTAAAATTCTCATTCGGTCAAGTCCCGGACGAGAACCGAATGTCAAAAGTGAATGAATTTTTTCAACAGCATTTTCGTATGTCATTTACAACAGCTCCCTGTAAATCTCATTTTTCTTAAAGCCTGTTATACTTGCCGCCTCTTTTGCCGCTTCGGTAGGCTTTGCACCGTTTTCAATCAGCTTGCGGGCGGTTTCAACCGCAAATTCAAGGGTGTATTCTTCGGATTTTTCCTCTTGCTTTTTGCCCTCAAGCACAAGCACAAATTCGCCCTTCAGACTGCCGTCTGCATAATTTTCCGCAGCATATTTTGTTGTGGTGCGGATTACTTCTTCGTGAACTTTGGTGAGTTCACGAACAATCGAAAGCTTTCTGTCACCGAAAAAGCTGTACAAATCTCGGAGAGTTTGCGGAAGCTTGTGTGGCGCTTCGTAGAAAATCATTGTTCTGTGTTCGTTTTTCAGACTGTCAAGATGCTCGTTGCGGCTCTTTTTGTTCACGCTCAAAAAGCCTTCAAATGTGAATCTGCCTGTTTCAAGTCCCGAAACCGCAAGTGCGGAAATCACGGCACTCGGACCGGGAATCACCACGGTTTTTATTCCACGCTCCTCGCATAGCTTTATCAAATCTTCACCCGGATCGGAAATGCACGGCATTCCGGCGTCCGTTACAATTGCACAATTTTCGCCCTGTTCAATTCTGTTGCAGATGATTTCGCCACGCTCACGCTTGTTGTGTTCAAAATAGCTCACCATAGGCTTTTTTATGCCGAAATGATTCAAGAGCTTAAGCGTTACCCTTGTGTCCTCTGCCGCAATGAAATCAACCGATTCGAGGGTTTCTGCGGCTCTCGGTGAAAAATCTCCGAGGTTGCCTTTGTGAAGAATCCCTTATTAGGGCGACGCCCTAGATATCCAC
>ERZ779941.818-NODE-818-length-11632-cov-3.540727_pt1 | contig 11632 bp, 17 predicted proteins | sample MGYA00511952_ERZ779941 | MGnify/ENA primary metagenome ERZ779941 (study PRJEB29588, sample SAMEA2142846) | human gut metagenome | biome: human gut; feature: human-associated habitat; material: faeces | place: Denmark | collected 2008/2010 ...
CCACCTTCGGTCGTCCCCGCATGCGCATGGTAGCAGAATGGCGATTCAAAGCTTCAGTGGAGAAGCGCTGGCTTTGCACGAGTATATAGCTATACAGGTTAGGCAAGACAGAGCTATAGAATCGGATGCTGTCCTCCACCAAAAGGATCATTTGGACACCCACCTCCTCCACGTCATGCTCCAAGTTCATCTGGTCCTCTATCAGCTTGATGATCGACAAGATCAGGTTGGTGTTTCCCAACCAGCAGAAAACATAGTCGAAGATCGACAGGTCCTCATTCTGCATCCTCTTGGTGATACCATGGGAAAAGGGGGTCAGCACCACGCAGTGGATATCGGGGAATTTCGCCTTGATCGACCGGGCCACGGTAAAGGCATCATTGTCGGCGTTGCCCGGCATGCAGATGACGAGGTCGACATTCGTGGTCTGCAGTACCTTTTCCGCCTCTTCAATTGTGCTCACCTGTGTAAAGGTAGGAGGATACCGCAATCCCAACTCCATATATTCATTGTAGATTTTCTCCTCCACCCGTCCATCATCCTCCAACATAAAGGCATCATAAGGGTTGGCAACGATCAAGACATTATAGATACGACGCATCATCAAGTTGACGAAGGTCACATCTTTCAACAGGAATTTATTCCATTCATGCGGTATTTTCTGCTCCATTTGATTCTTTAAGTTTGTCATGCAAAGATAAAGTTTTTCCATTGAAATGATAACAAACAACGAAAAAACATCGCAATAAAGTTGCAAAAGTGGAATATTTTTTATTATTTTGCAACGTTATCTCAAAATCCCGGTAGAGAACGGGAAGAACGGGAATCTGACAGAATGATACTTTTTCTGCAAGTTTTTCCAATTTTTATTTGGTAGATACACGAGAAAAGGCTATATTTGCGTTGTCAATATGACAAAATGTAAATTACTAACCAATCATTAAAAATTCTACTATGGAAGTTGAAAGAATCATGCAAGACTTAGAGCGCAAGCATCCAGGCGAGTCTGAGTACTTACAAGCAGTAAAAGAAGTGTTGATCTCTATTAAAGATGTATATAATCAGCACCCAGAATTTGAAAAAGCTAAGTTGATCGAGCGGCTTGTTGAGCCAGAGCGTATCATTACGTTCCGTGTCCCATGGGTCGATGACAAGGGAGAAATACATGTCAATATCGGCTATCGCGTTCAGTTCAACAGTGCAATAGGTCCATACAAGGGCGGGCTGCGTTTCCACTCTTCCGTTAACCTTTCCATCTTGAAGTTCTTGGGATTTGAGCAAACATTCAAGAATGCGCTGACTACGCTGCCTATGGGCGGTGCAAAAGGTGGTTCTGATTTCTCGATCAGAGGTCGCTCTGACGCAGAGGTCATGCGGTTCTGCCAGGCGTTCATGACAGAGCTGTATCGCAATATCGGTCCTGATGAGGATGTTCCTGCCGGTGATATCGGCGTGGGTGGCCGCGAGATCGGCTATCTCTTCGGCCTGTACAAGAAGCTGACCCATCGCTATGAGGGCGTCCTCACCGGCAAGGGCATTGAATGGGGTGGTTCCATCCTGCGCCCGGAGGCTACAGGATTCGGGGCCTTGTATTTCGTCAACCAAATGTGCCAGACACACGGAATTGACATCAAGGACAAGACCATTGCCGTAAGTGGATTCGGGAATGTCGCATGGGGCGCTGTCAAGAAAGCTACCCAGTTAGGCGCGAAGGTGATCACCATCAGTGGGCCTGACGGATATATCTATGATCCAGAAGGTATCAGCGGGGAAAAGAACGAATATATGCTTGAGCTTCGTGCAAGTGGCAATGACATTTGCTCTCCTTATGCAGAGAAATACCAAGGTGCCCAGTTCATCGCTGGAAAGAAGCCATGGGAGGTAAAGGCTGATATCTACTTGACCTGCGCTACGCAGAATGAGCTCAACGGAGATGACGCAGAGATGATCTTGGCCAACAAACCTTTATGCGTGGCAGAAGTCAGCAACATGGGCTGCACGGCAGAGGCTGTTGAGAAATTCATCGCTGCAAAGCAGTTGTTCGCGCCTGGCAAGGCTGTCAATGCTGGTGGCGTGGCAACATCTGGACTGGAGATGACACAGAACTCCATCCGTCTGCACTGGAGTGCAAAGGAAGTGGATGAGAAACTGCATTATATTATGCATTCCATCCATGAGCAATGTGTGAAGTATGGCACGATGCCGGATGGCTATGTTGACTATGTCAAAGGTGCCAACATCGCTGGTTTCATGAAGGTTGCCAATGCCATGATGGCGCAGGGAATCGTTTAGGAACCAATGTCAAACAAAGAGTGATATATCGAAGAAGTATTATCGTTTTAATAGTCGCAATGATTAGCTTTACCCCTCTGTTCGCGCAACAGAGAGGTAAAGCGTCTTTTTATTCTAAAAGGGCCACAGGAGCCAGGACAAGCAGTGGGGAGCGACTACACCACGACAGCCTGACCTGTGCGCACAAGACTTATCCTTTTGGAACTTTATTGAGAGTCAAGAACCCTGCAAACGGAAAAGAAGTGATTGTCCGCGTTACCGACCGTGGACCGCATAGCCGAGGGAGGATCATTGACCTTTCTTGGAGTGCAGCCCGGGAATTAGGAATCATCAACCAGGGTATCGCGCTCGTAGAGGTGGAAGTGCTGAGAAAGGGAGGGACCGTGCCTTATCGGGATGATAGTCCGATAGAGATGCCGGAACTCGACTTTGAGGTAGCAGACGCTGGATACAGTTTCATTGAAAACTGGAAAGAGCGCCCAGAGACTGAACCCAACCGCCTTTCCATCGACGACAAGGTGAAACGACCGGAGAAGAAGGCCTCTAAGAAAGTTGCCTCAAAGAACCATGGCAACAAGATCCCTCCAAGTAGTGGTCAACAGACCAGGCAGAAGAAGGAAGCTAAAGAAAAGAAGAATGTCTGGGAGGAAGTGTTTGATAAGGTCAGGAATTGGAAAGATAACCTTACGAAATAAACCTCCTGATCATGCACTTGGAGGCATGTCAATAGACTCTGTCTACCGTGCACTTGTAGGCACGTCAAACTCGCTAACCTTTGAGATTGCCTTATTGCCCTGGACAACAGAAGCACAGATTTTAGCCATTCCTTTCTTCAAGCGGTTATCAGCCTTGACAATCGCCGTATAGCGTATGCCCTTGCCAGGCATAAGTTTCTCAACGTGGATGCTTGGGGAGATAAAGATATGACGGTTGCCCGTTGTCTCCACCACTGTAGGCTGAATATCGTACAAAACTTGGTTGCCACAGTTATAGACTTCGAAGATGACCTTGCACACTTCACCCGCATTCAGTATCTTATCCTGATTGTCATCCACGAAGCGGGCGTTCCTGATTTCCAATGCCGGTGTATAAGAAAGGGCTCCAGCCAAATCCTCAACACTCGAGGAAGAAGGCATGGTAGTGGTAGGTTGCTGTGCGCTATAATTCCCGGTATAGTCCGATCCATTAAAATCATAAATACGATCATCCCCACTATTCGTGCCATCAAAGCCACTGTCGTAGTGTTCCTTACCATCAGTGCCCTCAACATTGCCCTGGGCCTGGCGGCAACGTTCAGCCTGCCGCTGAGCACGGTCGTATTGGTACTGGTCATAATCACGCTGCTTAGCCTGGTCGGCAGCATTCCCAATCGCGCCACCAATGACTGCCCCGGCAGCCATTCCTACAATTGTTCCGATATCAGAGCCACGAGGTCCATCACTGATCCCGCCAATAGCAGATCCAAGAATTGAGCCCAACGTCGAGCCCGCATAAGCACCCGCTCCGGCATACGTATCACAGCTGCTCACCAACAGGCTCGCGCAGACTGCAAGAACCAAAACCTTTTTCATATCGAGAGTCTTTTAATATTCTATGTGCAAAGATAGGACAAAGATCAATCCATTCAAATGCCTTTTCCCTAAATTCAGGTAGGGGAATCCCTAAAAAAAAGTCTCCACCCTTGTGAGATGGAGACTTTTCTATCAGGTGATCAAGATTACTCAGCCTTAGGTGCCTCTGTTGCCTCTGCGGGAGCAGCGGTCTCAGCAGGGGTATCCTGAGCTGCCTCAGCCTTTGGAGCCTCTTCAGCAGTCTTTGGAGCAGACTTACGGCTACGACGTGTCTTCTTAGCTGCTGCCTTTGGAGTCTTAGCCATGTTCTCATCGAAATCAACAAGCTCGATGAAAGCGATCGGAGCAGCATCGCCCTGGCGAGTGCCAAGTTTGATGATACGAGTGTAACCACCGGGACGATCAGCCACCTTAGCAGCAACCTCTTTAAACAGCTCTGTAACAGCGTACTTGTTCTGCAGGTAGCGGAACACGACACGACGGGAATTGGTAGTGTCGTCTTTAGAGCGTGTGATCAGGGGCTCTACATATTTTTTCAAAGCCTTAGCCTTGGCAAGGGTCGTAGTGATTCTTTTGTGCATGATCAGCGAGATGGCCATGTTAGCAAGCATGGCATTACGATGAGATGCAGTACGACCCAGATGGTTGAATTTTTTATTATGTCTCATTTTACTTTTTTCTATTTCGGACTTATTCCTTGTCCAGTTTATACTTTGAAATATCGGTTCCAAACGACAGATTCAGACCTTCGAGCAAATCATCAAGCTCAGAAAGCGATTTCTTACCAAAGTTACGGAACTTCAGGAGGTCAGTCTTATTGTACTGTACAAGATCGCCTAATGTCTCTACATCAGCTGCCTTGAGACAATTCAGGGCACGAACCGAGAGGTTCATGTCTACGAGCTTCGTCTTCAACAACTGGCGCATGTGTAATACTTCCTCATCAAACTCTTGGTTGCCCTCCTGATCAGGATTCTCCAACGTGATCTTTTCATCAGAGAACAACATGAAGTGATAGATAAGGATCTTAGCTGCTTCCTTCAGCGCATCCTTCGGGTGAATGGAACCATCCGTCGTTACTTCTATCAAGAGCTTGTCGTAGTCGGTCTTCTGCTCAACACGATAAGGCTCAACGGTATATTTAACGTTACGGATTGGGGTGTAGATAGAATCGATAGGAATGACATTAACATCAGTGCAGAACTCACGATTTTCATCAGCGGAAACGTAGCCACGTCCCTTGTTGATCGTTAGATCAATCTGCATTGAAGCCTTAGCATCCAAATGGCAAATCACCAAATCGGGGTTTAACACTTCAAATCCAGTCAGATACTTACTGATATCACCTGCTTTGAATTCGGTGGAATTCTCTACGGTGATACTCACTTTCTCATTCTCGAATTCTTCTACTACTTGCTTGAATCGAACTTGCTTGAGATTCAAGATAATGTTAGTAACATCCTCCTTCACACCTGGTACAGAAGAGAACTCGTGCTCAACGCCACCGATATGGATGGTATTGATAGCATAGCCCTCTAGTGAAGAAAGGAGAATGCGGCGCAAGGCATTGCCAATGGTAACGCCAAAGCCAGGCTCCAATGGACGAAACTCGAATTTGCCGAATTTGTCATTAGCCTCTAACATTACAACTTTATCGGGTTTTTGAAATGCTAATATCGCCATTAATTCAATGATTTATTTAGAGTACAACTCAACGATTAACTGTTCCTTAATATTCTCTGGGATGTCAGCACGCTCCGGCTTGTGCAGGAACTTACCGCTCTTAGTATTCTCATCCCACTCGATCCAAGGATATTTGCTGTGGTTGAAACCTGCCAAAGCGCCTTCGATCACTTCGAGAGACTTAGACTTCTCACGAACGCCTACCACCTGACCCGGCTTCACTGAGTAAGAAGGAATATTAACAACCTTCCCGTCAACAGTAATGTGCTTGTGCCCAACCAACTGACGAGCAGCTGCACGGGTAGGAGCGATTCCAAGACGGAAAACGACATTGTCAAGACGGCTTTCAAGGTTCTGAAGCAATACCTCACCGGTAATACCCTCAGCCTTGGCGGCTTTTTCAAACATATTACGGAACTGACGCTCAAGCACACCATACGTGTACTTAGCTTTCTGCTTCTCTGCCAACATGACAGCGTACTCAGACTGTTTTCTGCGACGGTTGTTGCCATGCTGTCCAGGAGGGAAGTTTCTCTTGGACAAAACTTTGTCAGCGCCGAAGATGGGTTCACCAAAACGGCGGGCAATTTTAGATTTCGGACCTATATACTTAGCCATAATATTAAAAAAATGTTCTTACGATGAAATACAATTATACACGACGACGCTTAGGAGGACGGCAGCCATTATGTGGCAATGGAGTAACGTCAATAATCTCGGTTACCTCTATGCCTGCGCCATGCACGGCACGGATCGCACTCTCACGACCATTACCGGGACCCTTAACATAAGCCTTAACCTTACGAAGGCCAAGTTCATAAGCTGTCTTAGCACAATCTTCTGCAGCCATCTGGGCAGCATACGGGGTATTCTTCTTAGAACCACGAAAGCCCATCTTACCAGCAGATGACCAGGAAATAATCTGTCCCTCGCTATTTGCTAAGGAAACAATAATATTATTAAAAGAACTGTGAACATGGAGCTGACCAAGAGCATCAACCCTTACATTTCTCTTCTTAGATGTTGCTGATTTTTTTGCCATAATTAATTTCTCCTAAAATTACTTAGTAGCCTTCTTCTTATTAGCAACAGTCTTCTTCTTACCTTTACGGGTACGGGCATTGTTCTTCGTACTCTGACCACGAACAGGAAGACCATTACGATGTCTAACTCCACGATAGCAACCGATATCCATCAGGCGCTTGATATTCAACTGAACCTCAGAACGGAGGTCACCTTCTACCTTGAATTCAGCACCGATAATTTCACGGATTTTGGCTGCCTGGTCGTCAGACCACTCGCTTACCTTCAGGTCGCGGCTTACGCCCGCCTTATCCAATATCTTTGCTGAACTACTTCGACCTATACCATAGATATAAGTCAATGCGATTTCGCCACGCTTATTCTGGGGCAAATCTACTCCAACAATTCTTATTGCCATTACTTAATTAAATAATTGATTAAAAATAAAATACATAGCGCTAAAAAGCATGCAAAGGTACGAATAAATTGTTGTTTAGACGCACAATTACATTTTTTTAACCTTAACCCTGACGCATTTTATACTTAGGGTTCTTCTTGTTGATCACGAACAGACGACCTTTACGACGAACGATCTTACAGTCGGGTGTACGCTTCTTTAATGATGCTCTTGTCTTCATATCTAAAATACTGATTATTTATATCTAAATACGATTCTGCCCTTGGTTAGATCATAGGGGCTCATTTCCACCTTCACCTTGTCACCGGGGAGGATCTTAATATAATGCATTCTCATTTTCCCAGAGATATGCGCAATAATCTGGACTCCATTTTCAAGTTCTACGCGGAACATCGCATTAGAGAGTGACTCTACAATAGTCCCATCTTGCTCAATTGCGGATTGCTTTGCCATATATAATGATTTTCTGATTCTATTTACTACTTCTTCAAACAATGATAAAATTTCAGCAACCTGGATTCGATAGCCATGATCTTTACAGATGCTTGCCAGGAAGACCCCCCAACTGGATAAGGAAGTTCTGAATGGTAGGAATCATTCCATAATCCAGTATGAACTCCTCAGTTGTGGCATCCAATTGGAGGGTCATTAAACCAGGCTTGATATTTCTCGTTAGTTCGCCACATGCTAGATCAGCAAGCTGACAGGCTGGGCGAGTCACTTCAATTTCATCTTCTGTCTTCAGAAATATGATCATTCTGCAAGATCAGAATTTAATATGCAGATACAGATCCACGAGTATGACCTGAATTCAGAAGCCCATCGTAGTGGCGCATCAAAAGATGACTCTCGATCTGCTGGAGCGTGTCAATGACGACTCCGACAAGAATCAACAACGATGTGCCTCCGAAGAACTGAGAGAATGCCTGCTGAACGTTCAGTAGTCCAGCGAGGGCTGGCATGATGGCAATAAACGCAATGAAGAGAGAACCAGGCAAAGTAATTCGAGACATGACGGTATCGATATACTCAGCTGTGTCCTTTCCTGGCTTAACACCTGGAATAAACCCATTATTGCGTTTCATGTCCTCTGCCATCTGGGTAGGATTCAAAGTAATTGCCGTATAGAAATACGTAAACGCGATAACCAAAATCACGTAAATGATATTATACAACAAGCTGCGGTTATCCATCAGCGAACGTACCACCCAACTTGCGTTTTCCGTCTGATAACGAACGATAGCCAATGGTATAAACATCAACGCTTGGGCGAAGATGATAGGCATCACATTAGCTGCGAACAACTTCAATGGGATATACTGACGAGCACCACCATATTGCTTATTACCTACAAGGCGTTTAGCATACTGTACAGGTACCTTGCGTGTTCCTTGCACCAAAAGAATAGATGCACAAACAACTGCATAAAGAATCAGAATCTCAACGATAAACATCACAAGTCCGCCACCGCTGATCGCCGTAAAGCGAGAGCCAACTTCCTGTACGAAAGCCTGGGGCAAACGGGCAATGATACCAATCATAATGATTAAAGAGATTCCATTTCCGACTCCTTTATCAGTAATGCGCTCACCCAGCCACAGGATGAACATACTACCTGCTGCAAGGATGATCGTGGCAGGGATCATGAAGACTGACCAAGAAATGCCGGAAGCCAATGCCTGGCTTGCCTGCATTTTCAAGTTGATCAGGTAAGAAGGAGCCTGGAACACCAAGATGGCGACAGTCAGGATTCTCGTATACCAATTAATCTTCTTTCTGCCACTCTCGCCCTCACGCTGCATCTTCTGAAAATAAGGTACAGCCACAGCAAGAAGTTGCATAACGATAGAAGCTGAGATGTAAGGCATGATTCCTAATGCGAAGATGGACGCATTGGAAAATGCACCACCAGAGAACATGTCCAACAGGGACATAAGTCCGCCACTGGTCTGCGACTGAAGTTTTTGTAACATGCCCGGGTTTATACCTGGTAAAACCACGAACGATCCAAAACGGTAAATAGCCGTAAACAGAAGGGTGATGAGGAGTCGCTGACGCAAATCCTCCACCTTCCAACAGTTCTTTAGTGTCTCAATAAACTTTTTCATTTACTTAGATTATAGTTGCGTTACCACCAACTGCCTTGATTGCCTCTTCAGCAGTCTTTGAGAAAGCATTTGCTTCAACGTCGATTTTAGCTTTCAGCTCGCCATTACCGAGAACCTTAACCAGCTCCTTACCGTTGGTAAGACCTGCCTCTTTCAGTTCTGCGATACCAATCTTAGCGAGATTTTTCTTCTCAGCTAAAGACTGTAATGTAGACAAGTTAACAGCGAAATACTCCCTATGGTTGATATTCTTGAATCCAGCCTTTGGCACACGACGCTGCAGAGGCATCTGACCTCCTTCAAATCCAATCTTTCTCTTATAGCCAGAGCGAGCCTTTGCACCCTTATGTCCACGGGTAGAGGTACCACCGAGCCCAGAACCTGGACCACGGCCAATACGACGACGGGAATGTGTAGAGCCCTCTGCTGGTTTCAAATTATTTAATTTCATAATTGTCCTTGTTTATAAGATTCATTATTCAACTACAGTTACCAAATGGCGAACCTTCCGGATCATGCCACGGTTGCTTGGAGTATCTTCAACCTCAGCAATCTGAGAGATCTTATGAAGGCCGAGAGCAATAAGGGTACGCTTCTGATCTACAGGAGCACCAATCCTACTCTTCACCTGTTTGATTTTAATTGTTGCCATTGTCAATATCTCCTTTATCCGTTAAACACTTTGTTCATATCGATGCCACGGGTACCTGCTACCGTGTAGGCATCACGCATCTGGCTCAGGGCCGCAATCGTAGCCTTTACCAAGTTGTGAGGGTTGGAAGAACCCTTGGATTTAGCAAGGACATCCTTGATACCGCAGCTATCCAGAACAGCACGCATAGCACCACCAGCCACAAGGCCAGTACCGGCAGCGGCAGGCTTCAGAAATACCTGAGCTCCACCGAAACGCGCTTCCATCTCATGAGGGATAGTACCTTTGATCACAGGAACCTTGAAAAGATTCTTCTTTGCTGACTCTACACCTTTGGCGATGGCAGCTGTCACCTCACCGGCCTTGCCTAATCCGTAGCCGATCACGCCGTTACCGTCACCAACAACGACGATAGCAGCGAATGTGAAAGTACGACCACCCTTTGTTACCTTCGTAACACGGTTGATAGCAACCAAGCGATCCTTTAATTCAGCGTCACTATTTACTTTTACTTTATTCATTGCCATAATCGTTTAAAATTTAAGACCACCCTTACGAGCTGCGTCAGCCAATTCCTTCACACGTCCGTGATACAAATAGCCATTACGGTCGAATACAACGGCAGTAATGCCAGCAGCCTCAGCCTTTTGTGCTATCAACTCACCGACTTTCTGTGCCTGCTGGATCTTCGGCATCGTTTCCAATCCCAGAGAAGAAGCAGCAGCAAGAGTCTTGCCCGTCAAATCATTAATAACCTGAGCGTAAATCTGCTTGTTAGAGCGGAATACACTAAGACGTGGGCGCTCAGCAGTTCCCTTCACGCTTTTGCGAATGCGGAACTTTATCTTAAGTCTTCTTTGTTCTTTCTTTGTTGTCATGATCGTAAATAATTAAAATTACTTAGCTGCAGCAGTCTTACCAGACTTTCTACGAATAACCTCGCCCTGGAACAAGATACCTTTTCCTTTGTAAGGCTCAGGCATACGGAAAGAACGAATTTTTGCACAAATAAGTCCAAGCAATTGTTTATCGCAAGACTCTAACGTTATGATAGGGTTCTGGTTTCTTTCACTCTTTGTCTCAACCTTAACTTCTTTCGGAAGCTGCAGGAAGATGGGGTGCGTATAACCCAATGAGAACTCGATGAGGTTACCTTGATTGGATACGCGATAACCTACGCCGACAAGTTCCATAGTCTTCTTATAGCCCTCGCTGACGCCAATGACCATGTTATTTACCAAAGCACGATACAGACCATGGAAAGCCTGCTTCTGCTTGTAGTTTACTGGACTGTTCTCGTCAACTTCAAATATGATCTGACCATCCTCGATATTCATCTTGATAGAAGCGTCAACTTTCTGGGAGAGCTCTCCCTTGGGACCTTTCACCGTCACGACACCATCTTTCTGAGCAACTGTTACGCCTGACGGAATACTAATTGGCAATTTTCCTATTCTTGACATATTCTAATCCTCCAATTAATAAACGTAGCAAAGAACCTCACCGCCAATCTTCAAGTCGGCAGCCTCTTTGTTTGTCATTACACCTTTAGATGTAGATATAATTGCTATACCTAATCCGTTAATTACTCGCGGCATGTCCTTGTATCCAGTGTACTTACGGAGACCTGGAGTTGAGACACGTTTCAACTTCTTGATGGCATTTTCCTTCGTTGCCGGGTCATACTTCAAGGCGACCTTAATTGTTCCCTGAGGACCATCCTCAATGAACTTATAGTTCAGGATGTAACCTTTATCAAAGAGAATCTTGGTGATTTCCTTCTTCAGGTTAGATGCAGGAACCTCAACAACACGGTGATGAGCCATGATCGCATTTCTGAGTCTTGTCAGATAATCTGCTATTGGATCTGTCATAAAATATAAAT
>ERZ779941.827-NODE-827-length-11515-cov-1.686300_pt1 | contig 11515 bp, 8 predicted proteins | sample MGYA00511952_ERZ779941 | MGnify/ENA primary metagenome ERZ779941 (study PRJEB29588, sample SAMEA2142846) | human gut metagenome | biome: human gut; feature: human-associated habitat; material: faeces | place: Denmark | collected 2008/2010 ...
AAGGAAGACTTAAATTTCAGCAAAAATTAGATGGAATGGGTATGGGAAAATTCTGGGTATTATTAGCATTACAATTTGCTCAAATTTTATTAGTAGTACTTCCTGGTGAACCATTAGAGGTATTAGCAGGAATGTGTTATGGAACTGTTGGTGGAACCATATTTATATTAGCAACGGTATTTATTACAACAACATTAATTTTTTATTTAGTAAAAAAATATGGAAAATCATACATAGAGCAATTTTTTAAAAAAGAAAAAATTGAAAAAATTGAAAACAGTAAGTTTTTTAAAGATTCAAAAAATATAGAATTAGTAATGATGATTTTATTTTTAATTCCAGGAACACCAAAAGATTTACTAGTGTATTTGGGAGGATTATTACCAATCAAATCGTGGAGGTTCATATTAATATCAACATTTGCAAGATTTCCATCAATAATATCATCAACAATAGTCGGTTCAAAAATAATGGATGGTAATGTAAAAATAATAGTAATGGTTTATGTAGCAACATTTATTTTAGCTGGTTTAGTAATTTGGCTTGTAAATAAATTTGATAAAAATAAAGTTACAAAAGAAGCAATAAAAGTAATAAAATAGATTAAAAATAATAAGAAAAGAGCATTGTTCTCTTTTCTTATTTTATAGAATCTTATTGCAAAAAAACTCGAATTTTGTCTTACGATTTTTCTTGAAAAATAGATAAATTCAGTATAAAATACATACAAGTTAAAAGCTTAATGCAAAATATTTTTATTCAGAGCAAATTTAAAGCTCATAAATTTAATTCAAAAATTTAAATTCTAAAATATTCCAAAGGGCATAAGCAATGCAATAGTTTAATAAAATTAAGCTACAAACTAAATAAAAGATTAAAGTAATATATAAAAAAATTGTATTCTCACTACAATTTGCAAGTTTCACAAAACTTTAATGAATTTCTAATAATTTTATATTTCAAAATAATTTAAATCAAAATAATTTCAGAAAAAGTAAATGCGATACTACAGTTTAAAATTCTCACGAGTCTAAATAAAATTCCAAACAACATAAATAAAAAGCACTTAAACTATTGCATGAAAATTAACTAATATGTTAAAATAAAAGAAAGGAAAAACTATGGCAAAAAGTTTAACAAATACCCCAAGCCCCAAATACCTACCAACAAATGATGTAATATTCAAATGTTTGTTAGGAAATCCAGGAAACGAAAGAATAACAAAAAGCTTTTTAGAGCACATAACAGGAGAGAAAATTGAAGAAATATCGACAAACTTCCAATTAGAATTACTAAAAGAAAAACCAAGAGATAAGCAAATGGTAGCAGATTTAATAGCAAAAGATAAATATCTTCAAAAGTACATAGTAGAAATGCAAAGAAAAGCATATGATTATTTGCCAGATAGATTTATAGCATATCTATCAAAAACATATGTAGCAGATATTAAAGTAAAAGAAGATTATAAAAAGCTAAAAAGAACAGTATTAGTAGTACTAATTGAAGAAGATTTTCCAAATTTAGAAAGCATACAAGAATATCATACAGTATGGCATTACAGGGAAGAAAATCATAAAGAGAAAATATTAACAAAAAATACAGAAATACATATATTAGAGCTACAAAAATACAAAAGATATAAAAATCAAACAGGAGAAATAGACCCATGGTTAGAATTTTTTATAAATCCATATGGAGAGGAGGTACAAAATATGGCAAGAACAAGAGCTGAATTAGAAGAAGCAGTAAGACAATTACGACTTTTAAATGCAGACGAAGAAGTACAACAATTAGCAGATGCCGAAGACTGGGCACGATATGACTACAATAGTGCGATGGCTGAAATGAAGGAAAAAGGATTAGCAGCAGGATTAGCCGAGGGGCGAGCTAAAGGACTTGCTGAGGGTCGTGCAGAAGGTCGTGCTGAAGGTCGTGCAGAAGGTCGAACTGAAGGTCGAACTGAAGCAAAAAAAGAACTTGTGAAAAAAATGTTGAAAAAGGAAATGAATATTGATTTAATATCAGAATTAACTGGATTGACGAAAGAAGAAATAGAAAATTTGGCATAAAATGTAAATGGTGATTTTAACAGATTATAATTTATATTGGTTTACGGTGAATTGACTGACGGCAAATATTATAAAAAATATAAAAAGAATAATATTTTGTATGTTGCATTTTCGAAAAGAGAGCATGCGGATGTATTAGTATGTACATCTGCATTGCTCTATTTTTTGTTATAAAAGTAAAAATAAGGATAACCTTAAATGGATACAAAAATGGAAAAGAAAAAAATATTCAGAAAAATATTTATTTTTGCAATGCAGTATGATAGGATATAAATGTTAAAAAAAAAGTAATAAAATACAATAAATGGAGGTAGTAAATATGAAAGTTTCTATATTAGCATCAACAAATCCTGGATATAAATTAACAAAGGATGAAGCATTAAAGTTTGGAGGAAAGTCGGCGGGTATATGTTATATGCCAGATGATATAGAGGCTTTATTTTCTGAACCAGAAGAAAAAACAATAAGAAGAGCAAACATGACTTTAAATTCTGGTCATCACAGTGTATTTGACCATACTTCATATAATTTAGCATTAGAAGGAATTCCTAAAATTTTGGCAATGATATTAAACAATGAAGGTATGTATACAACATCAGAAAAATCAGCAAGATACACAAAAATGCAACCTTCAGAGCAAGAAAAAAATGTATATGAAAAATGGATAGAAATTTACAAAAAAGAGATTTCAAAAGTATATCCTCAAATAGATGAAAAAAAGGTAAAAAAATTAGCACAAGAAAACGCTAGATATTTAATTAGTATTTTTACTCCAGCTACAACAATGGAATATACAGTAAGTTTAAGACAATTAAACTATATTGCACATTGGTTTGAAGACTACATAAAAAATGAAGATGATAACGAATTTAATAAAAAATTAAAATCATATATGAAAGAATTTTTAGACTGCATTTCAGATTTAATAATCCCAGAGCTAAATTCAGATGCAAAAATGCGTAAAATATCATTATTCGATGAAAGAAAAAGTCGTAAGGAAGAATTTGGAGAAAACTATTGCACAACATATGAAGGTACTTTCGCAGAGTTTGCACAAGCGCAAAGACATAGAACACTACAATATAAAATAAGACTTTTAGACGAAGTAAAATTTTATATACCAGAAATTATTAAAAACAATGAAGAGCTGAAAAATATGTGGCTTGAAGATATGAACAGTTTAGCAGACTTATATCCACAAGGAATGCTTATACAAATAAATGAAAGAGGAACAGCAGAAAACTTTATTTTAAAATGTAAAGAAAGAGTTTGTGGTTGTGCTCAACTAGAAATAATGAAACAAACTTATGAGATTTTAAATAAATATATAGAAAATACTAAAGAAACAAACGAAGAAATTTATAATTATTTATTACCATATGCAAAAGGAGCAAGATGTACATATCCTGGATTCAAATGTACAAATGTATGTATGTGGGGCGCAAAAAATGCATTAACAAGAAAAATTTAAAAGAAGGAATTTTTTATGGAAGACATTTTAAATAACATCACAAATCCAAAAGATTTAAAAAAATTAAATTATGAAGATAAAAAAGATCTAGCTGAAGAAATAAGGTCATATATTATAGATGTTGTATCGAAAAATGGTGGACATTTGGCTTCAAATTTAGGAGTAGTAGAGCTAACAATAGCATTGCACAGTATATTTGATACTCCAAAAGATAAAATTATTTGGGATGTAGGTCATCAAACCTATGTACACAAAATTTTAACTGGAAGAAAAAATCAAATGAAAACCTTAAGAAGGCTTGATGGAATTTCAGGTTTTCCTAAAACAACAGAATCAGAATATGATTGTTTTAATACAGGACATAGTAGTACATCAATTTCTGCAGCATTAGGTATGGCGAGAGCAAGAGATATTTTAAATGAAAATTACAAGGTCATTGCTGTTATTGGAGATGGTGCTTTAACAGGTGGAATGGCTGAAGAGGCTTTAAATGATGCTGGGGCAAGTAAATCTAATATTATAGTTGTATTAAATGATAATGAAATGAGTATATCAAAAAATGTTGGAGGAATTTCATTATTATTAGGTAAAATGAGAACAAAAAATGTATATACAAAAGCAAATGAAAAAGTAAGAATTAGAATGGGGAATATTCCTAAAGTTGGAAATAAAATAGTAAAACTAACATCAAGAATAAAAAATAGTATTAAGCAAATTTTCATATCTAAAATGTATTTTGAAGATATAGGATATACATATTTGGGACCTGTAGATGGAAATGATATTGAGGCTGTTGAAGAAATTTTAGAGCAAAGCAAAAAATGTAAAGGACCAGTTTTAGTACATGTTGTTACTAAAAAAGGAAAAGGATATAAACTTGCAGAAAAAAATCCATCAAAATTTCATGGAACAGCACCATTTGATAAAAAAACAGGTGAGGTTTTAAAAGCAAAAAGTAAAGATTATTCAAAAGTATTTGGAGAGAAACTGGTAGAAATTGCAAAAAACGATAATAGAATTGTAGCAATTACAGCAGCTATGGCTGATGGAACAGGATTATCAGAATTTAAAAAGAAATATCCAAAAAGATTTTTTGATGTTGGAATTGCAGAGCAACACGCCATAGGTATGGCTGCCGGAATGGCAAAAAGTGGATTAATTCCAGTTGTTCCAATATATTCGTCATTTTATCAAAGAGCTTATGACCAGGTAATTCATGATGTTTGTATGCAAAACCTACATGTAATAATGTGTGCAGATAGAGCTGGAATTGTTGGAAATGATGGTGAAACACATCAAGGACTATTAGATATGGCATCTTTTTCAATTGTGCCTAATATGACAATTATGGCTCCAAAAGATTTTAAGGAGTTTGAACAAATGATAAATTTTGCAGTAAATTTTAATGGACCAATGTTAATTAGATATCCACGAGGTGGAGAAGGAAAATTGAAGCTAAAATGCAATGAAAAAATTGTATTAGGAGAATCAGAGCTATTAAAAGAAGGTTCAGATGTAACAATAATTGCTATTGGAAAAATGGTTGAAAAGGCAGTAGAGGTTGCAGATGAATTCTCAAAAATTGGAGTTAATGCTGAAATTATTAATGCTAGATTTTTAAAACCATTTGATGAAAATAAAATAATAGAATCAATAGAAAAAACAAAAAATGTTATAACAATAGAAGATGGTTTTATAAAAGGTGGATTAGCAACTACAGTAAATGAATTAATTGCGAAAAATGGTATTATAGATGTAAATATAAAAAATTGCGGATATGATGATGAGTTTGTAAAACAAGGTAGTGTTCAAGAGCTTGAGCAAATTAATGGTTTAGATTGCAATAGTATTGTTGCTTCCTGGGTAAAAAACGAAAATATTGTAAATGAGGTATTACATGGATAAACATTTAATTTTAGAAAAATATAGAAATTCAGAAGAAAAATTATTAATCTCTAAATTATTTGATAAAATTGAAATGGTTAATAAAAGTAATAAAATTGAAACTACAGATTTTTTAAACGAACACGAACAGAATATTTTAAAAAATGTTCTTAATATAATTAAATTTGAAAATTATGTTTTTTCTGGTGGCATTGATAATTCAGATAGAAAAACAGTTGTTATATATCCAGAAAAAATGAAGATAATTTTTGAACAAAATAATTTTAAATATGATACTGTATTTTCTGTTTTTAGAATTAAATTAAGTAAGGAAGATATTGGAAAATTTAATCATAGTGTGTATTTAGGCGGACTAATAAAACTTGGAATTAGTAGAACTAAAATTGGTGACATAATTTCATATGATGATGGTGCTGATGTTATTGTAAAAAAGGAGCTTGAAAAATTTATTTATACAAACATAAAATCTCTAAATAGATTTTGCGGATGTGATGTTTGCCTTATTAAATTGAATGAAATAAAATCAGTTGAAAAAAAGTTTATAGACATTAAGATTGTTGCCTCATCGCTTCGTTTAGATAATATTATTGCTGACTTGGCAAAAACATCTAGAAGTAAAGCTATTGATATTTTGGAACAAGAGCGAGTTTGGGTTAATTATGAGGTTGAAAGCAAGGCAACTAAATTGATTAAAGAAAAAGATATTATAACTATTAGAGGAAAAGGCAAGTTTATTGTTGATGAAATTGCTGGGAGTACTAAAAAGGGTAACTATGTGATTTGGTTAAAAAAGTTTGCATGAAAGAATAGAAGGGAGAATTGAATATGGCAGTTATTATTGATGGAAAGAGTTTAGCTAAAAAGATTAGAGACGGTCTTAAGGATGATGTTGCAAAACTTAAAAAGAAGGGAATTATTCCTAAACTTGCAGTTATTATGGTTGGCGATGATAAGGCTTCTAAAGTATATGTTAAAAATAAAAGTAAAGCATGTGAGGAGATCGGTATTGAGTATGAGGAATTTTTAAGAAATTCTGATATTACAATGGATGAACTTTTGAGTTTGATTGATGAATTGAATGCTAGAGATGATATTCATGGTATTTTATTGCAAAGTCCTATCCCAAAACATTTGGATATAAATAAAGCTTTTAATAGAATTGATTATAGAAAAGATGTGGATGGATTTAATCCTGTAAATGTTGGTAAATTAGTAATTGGAGAAGATTGCTTTATATCATGTACACCTTTTGGGGTTATGAAAATGTTGGAAGAATATGGCATTGATATTGAAGGGAAAAATGCTGTAGTTGTTGGAAGAAGTAATATAGTAGGAAAACCATTAGCCCAATGTTTGTTAGCTAAAAATGCTACTGTAACAATATGTCATTCAAGAACAAAAAATATACATCAAATAACCAATAATGCAGATATTTTAGTAGCAGCTCTTGGAAAACCCAGGTATATAAAAGATACAATGGTAAAAGAAGGTGCTGTTGTAATAGATGTTGGTATAAATAGAACTGAGGATGGTAAATTAGTAGGAGATGTAGATTTTGAATCAGTAAGCAAGAATGCTTCATATATAACACCTGTGCCAGGAGGTGTAGGTCCAATGACAATAGCAATGCTGATGACTAATCTAGTAAAAGCAGCTAAAAATTGGGGAAATATGAAAAAATAAAGTTATCATAAAAATATTAAATGAGTAAAATAAAAATCAAATTTGGATTTTCCTAAATTTGATTTTTTTATTAAATTAAAACAGCTTTAAATACAAAGAAAAATTTAAAAAAATACTTTTTCTTTGTAAACAATAATGATATAATACATACAAATGTTTTAGGAGGAATAAAATTATGTTCGAAACAATAAGAGTTTATGCTTTTGTTGGACCATCAGGAACAGGAAAGAGCTATAGAGCTCAAATGGTTGCGGGTGAAAATAATATTAAATACATAATAGATGACGGATTACTTGTAAATGACAATGAAGTAGTTGCTGGTACATCAGCGAAAAAAGCACCAACTAAAATAGAAACAATAAGGCATGCTCTTTTTATTAATGAAGACGAAAAAAATGTGATTGTTGAAGCTATAAAAAAATATAAGCCAGAATCTATTTTAATATTAGGAACATCAGATGGAATGGTATCAAAAATTGCTCAAAATTTAGAATTACCACCAATAAGTAAAACTATTTATATATCAGATGTTGCAACAGAAGAAGAAATGCAAAAAGCTAGAAGAATTCGTGTAACACAAGGTAAACATGTTATACCAGTGCCTACATTTGAAATAAAAAAAGATTTTTCAGGATTTTTATTAGATCCTTTGCAAATATTTAAAATGAAAGGTGGAGGTCAAGATCCATATATTGCTGAAAAATCAATAATAAGACCTACTTTTAGTTATTTAGGAAATTTTACAATTTCAGATACAGTATTTAGACAAATAATACAAATGTTAGTAAAAAAAGAAAAAGACATAGTTAAAATTTCAAAAATAAGAATAGATAAATATGGTGAAGGAATGTCAATTTATATGCAATCTATAGTAAAATATGGTTGTAATATAGAAGAATGTCATAAAAAGTTTCAAAACAAGGTAAAAAAGGAAATTGAAAGATTGACATCAATGAATGTTCAAAAAATAGAAATCTTAGTAAAATCTATAATAATGGATGAAACCAATAACTAATCAAAGTATTGGTTCAGTTATAATACAAGGAGGAGTAAGAATGTCATTTGTAGTTGCAATAGATGGACCTGCAGGAAGCGGAAAGGGAAGTATAACAGAAATAGTAGCCCAAAAATTAGGCTTAGAATGTATAGACACAGGAGCTATGTATAGATGTGTAACATTAGATATGATAAATAAAAATATTAAATTAGATGAATTAGATAAAATAAAAGATCTATTGAACAATATAGATATAAATTTAGATGAAGAAAACAAAAAAGTATTTTTAAATGGAGAAGATGTTACTGAGAAAATAAGAAGTATGGAAGTAAATAAACTTGTGTCAAAGGTTTCAAGTATAAAAGAAGTAAGACTTAAACTTGTAGATTTGCAAAGAGCAATAGCTAAAAATAAAGACATAATAATGGAAGGTAGAGATATAACAACAGTTGTATTTCCAAAAGCAGATGTAAAAATTTATTTAGATGCAGATGTAGAAGAAAGAGCAAAGAGAAGATTTAAACAAAATCAGCAAAAAAATATAGAGTCAACATATGAAGAAGTATTACAAAATATGAAAAATCGCGATGAAAATGACAAAAATAAAGAATTTGGCGCATTAAAAGTTGCAGAAGATGCAATAGTGATTGATTCAACAAATATGACAATAAAACAAGTTACTAAAAAAATTGTAAAATTAATAAAAGATACCAAAAAAGAGCAAAGACTTGAACAAAAGGTTTATGAGGAAACACCAGATACAGCTTTTAAAAGATTTAGATTAAAGCTTACTAAAGTTATAGTATATAATGTGTTTTATAAATTAGTATATAGAATAAAAAAGGTTGATGAAAAAAATCTACCTGATGAAGGAGCTTATATATTATGTGCAAATCATGTAAATATGTTAGATGCTCTTGCTGTTGTTTGTGGATGTAAGAGAAAGGTTAGATTTATATGTAAAGAAAGCATGTTCAGAAACAAAGCCTTGGGATGGGCTCTTAAACTATCAGATACGATACCAATAAATAGAGAAAAAAATGATATTGAAGCAATGAAAAGATCTTTAAAGGCATTGAAAAATGGCGAAGTATTAGGCGTATTTCCAGAGGGAACAAGAAAAGGTATGGCAAAAAATTTAAAGGCAAAAAGTGGAGCTGCATTCTTTTCTTTAAAAACAGGAACTAAGGTAATTCCAATGGGAATTCAAGGTTCATTTAAACCATTTACGAAAGTAAAATTAGTTTTTGGAGAGCCACTAGATTTTTCAGAATATTACGGCAAAGAAAAAGATAAAGAAGCCTTAGAAAAAGTAACTAATATTATTATGGATAATATAGTTATGTTGACAAATAAAGATAAATAATATATAATAAAAAAATGTTAAGGTAGGTAAGAAATTTATGGAAAAAATTAATGAAAATATTACATTTGAAGAATTATTAAATCAAACTTTAAAAGAAATTAAAGTTGGTCAAACTGTTACAGGAACAGTAATTGAAATAACACCTAAAAATGAAGTGTTTATAGATATTGGATATAAAGCTGATGGTATAATTCCAGCAAACGAATACATTTTAAATGCTGGCGAAACAGTACAAGAAAAATTCAAATTAGGCGACAGGGTAACTGCTGTTGTTGTAAAATTAAATGATGGATTAGGTAATGTATTATTATCATATAACAGAGCAAGAAGAGAAATTGATCAAAAAGAATTTGAAAGCAAAGTAAATAATAATACAATATTTAAAGCTATAGTTTCAGAAGTAAATGAAAAAGGATTAATAACAAACTTTAATACAATAAAAATATTTATACCATTATCATTATCTGGAATAAATAGAAACGAAGATCCACATACATATAAAGGAAAAGAAGTAAAATTCAAAGTAATAGAGTATAATCCAAAAACAAATAGAATAATAGGATCAATAAAGCAAATAGCTGATGAAGAAAAGAAAGCAAAACTTGATGAATTCTGGAATAATGTAGAAGTTGGAAAAATGTATACAGGAACAGTAACAAGTTTAAGTGAATATGGTGCTTTTGTTGATATAAACGGAGTAGTTCAAGGATTATTACATATATCAGAAATGACATGGGAAAGAGATAAAAAACCAAAAGATATATTAGAAGTTGGACAAGAAATAAAAGTTAAAGTAAAAGAAGTTGATAAAGAAAATAAAAGATTAAAATTAATTTATGACAAAAAAGGTCCAGATCCTTGGGAGAAAGTAGAAGAAAAGTATAAAGTATCAGATGTAATTCCAGTTAAAGTACTACACTTTGTTCCATTTGGTGCATTTGTAAAAATAGAAAAAGGTATAGAAGGTTTAATACATATATCACAAATATGTGAAAGAAGAATTGCAAAACCTGAAGATGTATTAAAAATAGGACAAAAAGTAAATGCAAAAATAATTAGCATAGATAAAGAAAACAAAAAAATAGAATTATCAATAAGAGAAATAGAAGGCACAAGCCAAGATACAGACTTAATGGTAAATGAAGAAAAATCAGTAGCAGTACAAGATGAAAAAAAAGGAATGACAACAACTAAAGAAACAGAAAAATCAATGATAAATACGGATAACAACAAAGAAATAATAACAAAAGATTAATGCAATAAAAATTGCATGCAAATAAATGGCAGACATTAAAATTCTATGTCTGCCATCAAAATGATTTTTGATAAATAAAAAATGAATATAAAAGGAGTAATAAAAATGAATAATAAAAACATAAGAAACATAGCTATTATAGCACACGTTGACCACGGAAAAACTACATTAGTAGATGCTTTATTAAAACAAAGTCATGTATTTAGAGCAAATGAACAAGTTGCAGAAAGAGTAATGGATTCAAATGATATTGAAAAAGAAAGAGGAATAACAATTCTTTCAAAAAATACATCTGTTATGTATAATGATATAAAAATAAACATAGTAGATACACCAGGACATGCTGACTTTGGAGGAGAAGTTGAACGTGTTTTAAAAACAGTTGATGGTGTTTTATTATTAGTAGATGCTTTTGAAGGACCAATGCCTCAAACTCGTGAAGTTCTAAAAAAATCACTAGCATTAAATTTAAAACCAATAGTTGTAATTAATAAAATAGATAGACCAGGAGCAAATCCTTTAAAAGTTGTTGATCAAGTATTAGAATTATTTATTGAATTAAATGCATCTGATGAACAATTAGATTTCCCTGTAATTTACGCATCAGCTAAAAATGGAATTGCAAAAATGCATTTAGATGATGAATCTGATAATGTTCATTGTATTTTTGATACTATAATAAATACAATAGAACCACCAAAATGCGATATGGATGGAACAGCTCAAATGTTAGTTTCAAATATTGATTATGATGATTATTTAGGTAGAA
>ERZ779941.828-NODE-828-length-11489-cov-2.298846_pt1 | contig 11489 bp, 11 predicted proteins | sample MGYA00511952_ERZ779941 | MGnify/ENA primary metagenome ERZ779941 (study PRJEB29588, sample SAMEA2142846) | human gut metagenome | biome: human gut; feature: human-associated habitat; material: faeces | place: Denmark | collected 2008/2010 ...
GGTCATAGAGGTGCTGCCATAACTCTTCCGTGATAAATGGCATAAAGGGATGGAGCATCTTCAGGAGTGAATCAAAGAAACGGAGGGTCGCTTCGTAGGTCGTCTTGTCGATCGGAGAGCCATAAGCGGGCTTGACCATCTCCAAATACCAACTGGAGAACTCATCCCAGAAAAGACGGTAGACAGCCATCAAGGCTTCAGAAATGCGATATTTGGAGAAGAGGTCGTCAACCTCCTCGTTTACTATTCTCAGCTTTGCCTCGAACCAGTCGACAGCGATTTTCCCGGCTTTGGGCTGCGGGGTTTCTGCTACCTCCCAGCCTTTGACGAGACGGAAGGCATTCCAAATCTTGTTGTTGAAATTCCTGCCTTGCTCGCAAAGAGCCTCGTCGAAGAGAATGTCATTGCCTGCAGGGGCAGCTAACATCATTCCCATCCGTACTCCATCAGCGCCGTATTTGTCAATGAGCATGATGGGGTCGGGGGAGTTGCCTAAGCTCTTGCTCATCTTCCTGCCTAACTTGTCACGGACAATGCCAGTGAAATAAACATGCTTGAACGGCATCTTGCCCCTATACTCGTATCCTGCCATGATCATCCGGGCTACCCAGAAGAAGATGATGTCGGGACCGGTCACTAAGTCTGATGTCGGGTAATAATATTGGATTTCCTCATTGTCGGGATGGTTGATGCCATCAAACACGGAGATGGGCCACAACCAACTGGAGAACCAGGTGTCCAAGCAGTCGGGATCCTGCTGCAGGTCTTCTGCCTTTAGCGTGGCATCCTTTGCCTGGGCCTTCGTCAAGGCATCCTCAGGTGTCTCTGCCACGACAACCTCCTTCTTGCCATTGAGGTTGAAGTAGTAAGCCGGAATGCGATGTCCCCACCATAGCTGACGGCTGATACACCAGTCCTTGATATTCTCCAGCCAATGTCGATAGGTATTCTTGTACTTGGGTGGATAGAACTGTATATCGTCATTCATCACAGGGGGAAGGGCGATGTCAGCGAAGTGCTGCATCTTCAGGAACCACTGGGTAGAGAGCTTCGGCTCGATAGGCACGTTGGTGCGCTCTGAGAATCCCACCTTATTGTCATAGTCCTCGACCTTTTCCAAGAGCCCTGCCTTGTCGAGATCGATGGCGATCTGCTTCCTCACGTCCATGCGGTCTTGCCCTACATACATGCCAGCAGCCTCAGAGATCGTGCCGTTATCGTTGAAGATGTCGATTGTCTCCAATCCGTGCTTGAGCCCTAAGGCATGGTCGTTGACATCGTGGGCTGGGGTGACCTTCAGACATCCCGTACCGAACTCGATATCTACGTATTCGTCCTCGATCACGGGAATCTCCCGGTTCACGAGTGGGACGATCACATGCTTTCCTTTCAGCCAAGTATTCTTCACGTCCTTGGGGTTGATGCACATGGCGGTATCACCCATGATGGTCTCAGGGCGAGTGGTGGCAACCACGGCATAATAGCCTTTCTCGTCTTTGTGGATGATATTCCCTTCGTCTTTCTTGGCGATGCCATCCTGCTCTACTACGCGGTATTTCAGGTAATAAAGCTTGCTGTGCTCATCCTTATAGACCACCTCTTCGTCAGAGAGGGCAGTCTGTGCCTTCGGGTCCCAGTTGACCATTCGGACGCCACGGTAGATCAATCCTTTGTTGTAGAGATCGCAGAAGACCTTGATCACGCCTTTGCTACGTGTCTCATCCATCGTAAAGGCAGTACGGTCCCAGTCACAGCTTGCACCGAGCTTGCGCAACTGTTTCAGGATAATGCCACCATGTTCGCGCGTCCAGTCCCACGCGTGCTCTAAGAACTGCTCACGCGTCAGGTCAGTCTTCTTAATGCCTTCTTGGGCAAGCTTGTTGACGACTTTTGCCTCAGTGGCAATCGAAGCGTGGTCGGTACCCGGTACCCAGCATGCGTTCTTACCTTCCATTCTGGCACGACGCACCAAGATGTCTTGAATAGTGTTGTTCAGCATGTGCCCCATGTGCAAGACGCCGGTCACGTTTGGGGGCGGGATAACGATCGTATAGGGTTCTCTTCCATCGGGCTTGCTGCTGAAAAGCTTGTGATCCAGCCAATACTGGTACCATTTCGACTCCACTTCGTTGGGGTCGTACTTACTTGCTAATTCCATTCTTATTATATGTTGTTAATTCTTATCTTTAAAAAAACACGGTGCAAAAATACAAAAATTCCACTGAAAATAATTATCTTTGCATTTAAAATAATGTAATATGCATAGTAGAGAAGATAAAATAAAGGCTTTCGGAAGGCTCCTTGACGTTCAGGAAAGGCTCCGGAAGGAGTGTCCATGGGACAGGAAGCAGACCAACGAAAGCCTTCGGCCCAATACGATCGAAGAGGTGTATGAGCTTTGCGATGCCCTCTTGAAGAACGACTATAAGAATATCTGCAAGGAATTGGGGGATGTCATGGAGCATGTGGTCTTCTATTCCATCCTTGGCAACGAGGCCTCACAGTTTGATATTGCTGATGTTTGCAACCAGGAAGCCGACAAACTTATGTTCAGGCATCCGTTCATCGACTGGACGGGGTGGAAGCGTACAGACGGAAGCGATGCGGGGAAAGCCCAGGAAGAGAAACCCGATAGCGTGGACGGTGTCCTACAGACATGGGAGCAGATCAAGAGAAAGGAAAAGGATGGCAACAAAACCGTTCTCTCTGGGGTGCCTGAAGCACTGCCTTCCCTGATCAAGGCTTATCGGATCCAGGACAAGGCCCGTAATGTTGGGTTCGACTGGAAGGACAAGGCTGATGTCTGGGATAAGGTCAGGGAGGAGTTGGGAGAACTGGAAACAGAACTGAAAAGGGAAGATAAGGAGAAAAGCACCCGTGAGCTCGGTGACTTCCTTTTCAGCGTGATCAATGCCGCCAGGCTCTATCATCTGAACCCTGACAATGCCTTAGAGCATACCAATCATAAATTCATCCGACGATTCAATTATGTGGAACAGAAAGCCAAAGACATGCATAAGGATCTGAAAGACATGTCTTTGGAAGAAATGGATCAATATTGGGATGAAGCAAAGAAACAAGAAAACAATCGGACAAAATAACGACACAAGTGCTATGAAGAAATTAATTTTTGCAGCTGTCGCCATGGCAGCAATGGTCATGGTGGGTTGCCAGTCAAATCAGAAACGTCAGACCGCAGGCAGCAATGACAGTATCTCATCCGAAAATGCAGTTGCCGACTCAACCGTTTATGGCGTTTGCGGGGAGAATACGGCCATGCACACCTTGGAACTGATTACCGACAAGGGGGATACCTTGAGCTATGCCATGCAAGTGGAGGAGGATGCACAGGTGCAAGGTGGCTTGCTGAGCGGCGACCGGTTGGCTGTCATTGGGCATAAGAATGCGGATGGCGAGAATGTCGCTACCCTCATCGTCAATCTCACGACGCTTTGCGGCAAGTGGACCAGCATCGACAAGAACTTCGTGATCGAGGAAGGCGGCATCGTTAAGTCGAACGTACAGGCTGAGACGAACCCTTGGACGAGCTGGAGAATATGCAATGGAAAATTGGTTCTGAACAAAGATACCTTCCAGATTGATGAATTGGGTGCAGATAGCCTCTATCTGGAAAACGACAAAGGGATCTTTACCTTCAAGCGCCAGAAATAAGGAGTAAGAGATGGAGCCTTTTCGCGTTCTTGTCTTAGGCTGTGGCAGTGCTCTGCCCACCTTGAAACATTATGCTTCTTCCCAGGTCGTTGAGGTTCGGGGAAAGCTCTTCATGGTCGATTGCGGGGAAGGCACGCAGATGCAATTGCGCCGCGCCCACCTGAGGTTCACGAAGATCAGTGCCGTCTTTATCTCCCATCTCCATGGCGATCATTGCTTCGGACTGATCGGCTTGATTTCTACCTTCGGCATGTTGGGGCGCACGGCAACTCTCCATGTGTATGGACCGGCTGCCTTTGAGCCTATGCTCAACGCGCAGATGGATATGTTTTGCAAGGGCCTTGACTATGAGGTCGTCTTCCATCCGGTTGACACCACGGCACATGCCGTGGTCTATGAGGACAAGAGCCTGACGGTAGAGACAATCCCTTTGCAGCACCGCATTCCCTGCTGTGGGTATCTCTTCCGCGAGAAAGCTACCTTGCCCCATATCCGGCGGGACATGATCGACTTCTATGGGATCCCTGTCAGTCAGATCAATAATATCAAGAATGGGGCAGACTGGACGACGGAAGAGGGTGAGGTCATCCCTAACCATTTGCTGACCGAACCTGCGGAGCAGCCTCGTTCGTATGCCTATTGCAGCGATACAAGGTACATTCCTACCTTGCACCAATGGTTAGAGGGCGTGAGCACGCTGTACCACGAGTCTACTTACACCTCGCAATATGAAACTCGCGCCCAGCTCTATTACCATAGTACGGCAGCACAGGCAGCGACCGTGGCAAGGGATGCTCATGTCGGCAAACTCCTGCTGGGCCATTACAGCGCGCGCTATGATGACGAGGAGGTCTTGCTCCAGGAGGCAAAGGCCATCTTCCCCCATACGCTCCTGACAAAGGAGGGAATGGTCGTTGACGTATAGCTCTTCCGTGCCCAAACTGTACTTCTTCCCAACCTTCCCACGCAGGATTTCCAATAGGCCATCTTTCAGGGCTCAATAGGTCAACTTTCAGGGCTCAATAGGTCATCTATCGCAAGCTAAAAGGTCATCTCCTGTAATGTTGTTGACGATCCCTTGGATAGATCCCTTTTGACTGCGGCATTTCTATTTATTATTGTGTAGAATTAGTTAAATAACCTTAATATCATACGTTTTGCCATGGATGTCAAGAGGCTATTTCAATTTTTAGGTTTATTTTTGCAATATAATAGAATAGCTTATGATTAAAAATATACTCAAGATATTCCTCTTTGCATTTATTCTCATCGGTATTCCTACTTTATCGATGGCTCATCCGGGTGCAGAAATTGCCGAGGGTAATTTCGATGAGATCACCATTTCGGTTTCTCAGAACGTGGTGCACATTACCAATGCGAATGGAGAAGTGCTGAATGTATATAATTTGGCGGGCGTTCGGGTGATGAGTGTGAAGATAGAAGGTCCTGACAAGCGCTATGACCTGAACTTGACGAAAGGGATCTATATATTTAAGGTAGGCAATGTCGTACGAAAGATCTCTATCAAATAGTATATTTTGAGAATCCATCCGTTATTGTGGTTCGTTGTCCTCATGGCATTGACGGTTTCATGCCGCGAGAAAGTTGCGAATCCAGACAAAGAGTTGACCATGGAAGCCTACTCCTCGCTGAGAACAGCTTCCTTCGTCATGAATTCTCATGCCATCCGTCGCCAGGTCAGGAAGCTTATTGAGAACGACAAGGATTCTATGTGGGTAGATTTTCAAACCAAGCGATATTATCAGCGGAAAGGGTCTTTCCTTTGGATCGGCCGCTTCGGCGTGGACCAGCGTGCGGACACGCTGGTCCGCTATTTGCGGCAAGTGGGAGAGATGGGATTCAGGAAAGATCAATTTTGTGTCAGTGCCATCGAGACCGACCTGCGGCATCTGAGAGCCCTCGACTTCAATGACAGCACTTATCATGTCAACCGTGTCCTCGCTCGTTTGGAGTATCATCTCACCAAGGCGTACCTTCGGTATGCCACTGGGCAGCGTTTCGGCTATGTCAATCCCAAGCTCGTCTTCAACCGATTGGAGGTAAAGGATAGCGATTCCACCCATGTCTCCTACCGCGGATTGTTCGATATCCCCATGGATCATCCAGGGAAACGTTTCCTTCAGATCGCCTTTCAAAAAGTGGCTCATGACAGTGTAGCCGAATTCCTCCAGGAAGTACAACCCGTGAGTCCCATGTACCATCGTTTGCTGAGTCGCCTGAACAATCCGAACACGCCAGCCTCGGAGCGGCCCAAGATCCTCTGCAACATGGAGCGTTGTCGATGGCGGTTGCACGATTATCCCCAGAGGCACCGGAAATATGTCTTCGTGAACATTCCCTCCTTTCATCTCTATGCCGTGGATGAGGACAGTGTGCTGTCCATGCGGATTGGATGTGGAACGTTTGAGACAAAGACCCCGCTCCTGACCAGTGAGATCAAGCGGATGGATATTAACCCCCAGTGGATCGTCCCGCAGAGTATCGTGGAGAAAAGCATCCTCCGTCATGCGGGGAATAGTAGTTATTTCGACCGCCATCGCTTCTTTATCCGAGAGCGTAGCACGGGGAAGAAGGTGGAGGTTTGGCGCGCCTCCTACCAAGGACTGAAGAACCGGGACTACTTGGTCATACAGGAAGGAGGAGAGGGGAATGCGTTGGGCAGGATCATCTTCCGCTTCGACAATAGTTTCTCCGTGTTCTTGCATGATACCTCCTCGCGAGATGTCTTCCAAAGGACCGACAGAGGAGTCTCACATGGATGCGTGAGGGTGGAGAAGCCCTTCGACTTGGCAGTCTTTCTCTTAGAGAAAAAAGACAGGGAAACCATCGGCAAGATAAAATATTCCATGCTCGCTGACGTTAGTAAGGTTGGGGAGCGTGAGCCTGAGCGCCCGGAAGGGAATGAGACCGATGAAGAAGAGGTCGATACCCTGGATAGGTCGAGGCTCATTGGGACATTGAAAGTGGAGCCCAAGGTCCCGCTTTTCATCACCTATTATACAATTTACCCGGATCAGGAAGGACGCCTGAGAGAGTACGATGATGTCTATGGCTACGATCGGGTGATCTATCAATATCTTCGGAATTACAGATGAAACGATACGACGAGAAAGAAGTCCTGAAGCAATTATCGGATCCGAGAACCCAAAGACAGGCTTTCGAGATGATTGTAAGACAGTATAGCGAACCGCTGTATTGGAAAATCCGGCATATCGTTATGGACCATGAGGATACGAATGACATCCTCCAGAATACTTTTATCAAGGCTTGGAACAACTTAGACGACTTCCAAAATAAGTCGAAGCTGTCGACATGGCTTTACAGAATCGGGATAAATGAAGCCTTGGACTTCCTGCGCAAGCAGAAGGTGCAGCAATCCATTAATGCGGATGAAGACCTGAGCGTGGCCAACAAGTTGATGGCAGATGAATATTTTGATGGCGATGAGACACAGGCAGAGTTGCAAGAGGCAGTCTCTACCTTACCCGACGTGCAGCGCACGGTCTTTAACCTCAGGTACTTCGATGAGATGAAGTACAGTGAGATCAGCAAACTGTTAGGGACGTCGGAAGGAGCCCTGAAAGCCAGCTATCATACAGCAGTCAAGAAAATAAGCGAATTTTTTCATCAACATGATTAAACCTTTTCCCCTATTATACGTCAAAGAAATAAAGAATGATCGGAATATGAACAGAGAAGAAGAATTACTCAAGCAAAAGTATGAAACGAAATCGCCTTTCAAGGTTCCTGAAGGGTATTTCGACCACTTCACCTCTGAGCTGATGACCAAGCTTCCGGAGCGTGAAGCACGTGAGATCGTGATGCAGCCCAGTGTCTGGCGGCGATATCGCCCTGCTTTATTGGCAGCTGCCAGCGTCTGTGCGGCCATATTCAGTATCGGCATTTATCTCCATCAGGAGAAGTCGGATGCACGCCAAGTGGTGGCAAACACGGAACAAGTATCCTCGGGATACAGCGCTTTTGATGAGGCAGCCGACTATACGATGATAGACAATACGGATATGTATGCTTACCTCTCCAGTGAGGGTAGCAATAATTAAGGAGACAGACTATGTTGAAAAGGATATTGACAGTCTATCTATTATGCCTGTTCGCTTTCCTCGTGCAGGCACAGCCCCCACAGGGAAGAAAGTTTGACCCAGCCCGTTTTCAGGCAGAGATGGAGCAATTTATCACGACCGAGGCAGGACTCACCCCTTATGAGGCTGAGAAGTTCTTCCCGGTCTATGCCGAATTGCAGAAAAAGCAGCGTGCGCTCTTCGACCAGATGCGCCGGTATCATCACATTGACACCAATGATGAGCGGGCTTGCGAGGAAGCCATCCGAGTGATGGATTCCTGTGATCTCCAGATGAAAAAGCTGCAACAAAGCTACCATGCGAAATTCATGAGAATCCTTCCTGCCAGCAAGGTGTTCAAGGTAATACGCGCAGAGGATAAATTCCACAGGAAGATGTTCAAGAGAATCGCAAGGCATTAGAATGAAGATATCCATAAATGGAGGATGAGCAGGGGTGGACTTACCACTCCTGCTTTTTTATTGAGATTGCTGACCATTATTTTTGGTGATTTCAAATATTTCCATTACCTTTGCAAAAACTGAGGTTGATATCATGGGAAAAATAACATTGGATAATTTCGAGTCCGAGTATGTTGATCCGATAGAAGTTCAGCAGATCGATAGGTTCGTGTGTCAGGAAATGGGTCGCCAGATCCACCGTTATATCAAAGGTATGTCTGGGAGCAAGGCTATCATGGAGAAGTTTGAGGAAAAGCTCTCCCATCTTACCGTGCCTGAGAAGGAGGAAGCCATCGCCAGGTATATTGACTTGAACCGAAAGGCGATCAGTGGCCTTGATTTCAAGATCGTTTTAGCACGTGCGATCGCCAATTATTGCGATACATTCGACTATATGGTGCAGATGGTCAACGATAAAAGGAGAATGGTCAATTACATGCGCCGCATCAAGGAAAAGTATATCCGATACCACCAAATATTCGAGGAAAACGGCAAGTTCGGGATCAAGGACCACAAGGGCGACATCTTAGTCCATCCCTTGTACGACTTCCTGCGGACATGTTATACTTATGTTGACGATTTGAAGACGATGCCGATCATCGCCCAGAAGAATGGAAAGATGGGGCTGATCCTGCCTGATCGGAAAGACACGGTAGTAGCAGATTTTATCTATGACGATATTTATCTTAGGGATGAATATCCCTATTTTGAGGCATCTATCGATGGACAAACAAAACTATTGGCTGTATAAACGATTTTATGAATTATCAATATGAACTGTATTAAATACCTGTTCTCTGCACTTCTTCTCAGCTGCTACCTTTGCAGCGTTAGTGCAAAGACAGACCTCATCCCTCTGCCCCAAAAGATTACATGGGGTAAAGGCAACTATGTCATGAAGAAGTCAGTAACCATTTCTTATGCTGACCCACAATTGAAACCAGCAGCAGAGTATCTTGCACAGAACCTTACCGCCCAGTCTGGCGTGAGCTGCAAGCTTACTTCTTCCCGAAAAGGTGATATTCGACTTACCCTGAAGGATGGAAACAAGAGTGGCGGCTACCTGTTGACCATCGATCGCTTCGGGATACTCGTGACGGGCAATGATTATAACGGTGTTATCAATGGCATTGGGACGATCAGACAAATGGCCCTTCAGCATCGCTTCCCATATGTCTCCATCCAAGATGAGCCGCGCTTCCAATGGCGGGGGTTCATGCTGGATTGCTCAAGGCACTTTTTCTCCAAGTCTGAGGTGGAGCAGTTGATCAACTTGATGGCCATGTATAAGTTTGACCGATTCCATTGGCACTTGACAGATGACCAGGGATGGCGTATTGAGATAAAGAAATATCCCTTGCTGACCGCGAAGGGAGCATGGAGAAAATACAACAACCAAGACTCTATCTGCCTGAGAAGGGCAAGGCAAGAAGATAATCCCGACCTCCTCTTGCCCAATGACAAGAAAAGAGTAGAGCAGGGCGATACGCTCTATGGAGGATACTATACGCAGGATGACATCCGAGAGATCGTGGCTTATGCCAAGCAACGGGGTATCGAGATAATCCCGGAAATAGACATGCCAGGACACTTCCTCAGTGGAGTCAGCAATTATCAAGGATTATCTTGTTTCAATACAGTAGGTTGGGGACAGACCTTCTCGTCACCCATCTGCCCCGGAAAAGACTCTGCGCTTGAATTCTGCAAGAATGTTTGGAAAGAGGTGACCTCCCTGTTCCCTTATGAATATGTCCACATTGGAGGGGATGAAGTAGAGAAAGATAATTGGAAGAAATGCCCGGATTGCCAGAAAAGGATCAAGGACAATCACCTGAAGGACGAGGTGGAACTTCAGTCTTGGTTCATCCATCAGATGGAAGATGACATCAATTCCTTTGGCAAGAAGATGATAGGATGGGATGAGATCATCGAAGGCGGGTTGTCAAAGACATCCACCATCTCCTGGTGGCGTGGCTGGGTGCCCGACGCAGTGAGCAAAGCTACCAGCCATGGCAATGATGCCATCTTCTGTCCTACTTCCATTAGTTATTTGGATTATGCCGAGACACCGGACAATTTGAATAATATCTACACCTTTGATTTCCAGTCTGACAAGTTGTCTGCTGCCCAAAAGAAGCATGTGCTTGGCGTTCAAGGAAATCTCTGGACCGAATGGGTGCCAACATATGACAGGATGATGTACCAATATTTCCCACGTATGTTAGCCATGGCTGAATTGGCTTGGACGGATCCGCAGCAGAAGAATTTCACGGATTTCAGGCGTCGTATCCGGAAGCAGCTCCTTTCCTTGCACGAGTTGGGCATCCGCTATCATGTCCCTAACATTACTGGTATAAATACGGTCACTGCCTTTACTGACCAGGCAACGCTTAGTGCATCTTGCGATGATCCTTTGGCAGTTATCAGATATACTACAGACGGGACTTTCCCCAACAGTTCTTCAGCCAAATATGAAAAGCCGATCAAGGTGGACGAGACAACCCATTTTATCTTGCGCACCATTACTCCAGAAGGCAAGGGAGGGGAATTGGTAAGAGCCGACTTCATCAAGCAAGGATACTTGGAAGCCATGAAGGTACAACCTTCACGCACCGGACTGACTGCAGCTTGGCATGACTTCCCCGGCGTGAAATGCGCATTGATCACACAAGCACCTCTAAAAGGAAGCTATCCTATCCCTGATGTGATGATTCCTGATGGTGTAAAGGGCAACATTGGATTAGTCATCCAGGGCTATATCAAGGTGCCTAAGGATGGAGTCTATACCTTTGCGTTGAAAAGCGATGACGGTAGTTGGCTGAAAATCGACGGCAACATGGTCGTCGACAATGACCGCGAACAAAGTCCCCACGAAGAGATTTGCGGACAAGCACTTAAGGCTGGCTACCACCGCATTGAGGTTCGCTACTTCGATCACAACGGGGGAATGCTTCGATTGAATGTCTTTAATCAGGAGGGCAAACAGCTTCTTCCTGCTGAACTGTATTATAATTAAATTATTTATCTGATGAAAAAGTTTTTCATGGGGGCTTTCTGTTTGTTGATGACCTTATGTGCATCGGCAAAGATAGATCGTCCTAAATTGGTGGTAGGCATCGTCGTTGACCAAATGCGATGGGATTACCTGTACTATTATTACGATCAATACGGAGAAGGTGGTATCAAACGCTTGTTGAGCGAGGGATTCAGTTGTGAGAACTGATATAGATTTCACAAGTAAGAAATACAACTTGCA
>ERZ779941.832-NODE-832-length-11447-cov-3.023174_pt1 | contig 11447 bp, 7 predicted proteins | sample MGYA00511952_ERZ779941 | MGnify/ENA primary metagenome ERZ779941 (study PRJEB29588, sample SAMEA2142846) | human gut metagenome | biome: human gut; feature: human-associated habitat; material: faeces | place: Denmark | collected 2008/2010 ...
AAGCAATCCACAAGGAACGCCTCACGGCTGTCATATTCCCCTGTAGTAACCAATTCCTCGGCATCCCCCCACTCTTCCAGCGTAGGCCGTGGCACTTCGATATAGAATCCCCGGTACTCATCGTCGCCCATCACGGCCAGCCGTTCGAATTGGCGCTGAATACCAACCAGCCGTTCCAGCATATCGCCGCCAACGACAATCTCCCAATGCTGCCTTTCGCCCAACACATCCAAGTGAGAGGTATTCAGCCCAACCCCTTTCGCCAAATCGGCAAGGAGTTTTCCATATATGCTCTTTCTTTCGTTCATCTCTGTATGCTCATTAAATCTCAATAAACTCTCCTGGATCAAACCCATTCGCAAAGCGTTCATTCTCGAGAACATATCACACCTAATTCAAATGCAGATTGCCCATGTATCGTATCTTCATTTACCATTCTCCTTTCCTTGATTGACACATCCAAAACAAAAACCGTCGAAAAGTTTGGGAAGGACTCTCCGACGGTTTTCATTTATCTATTCAGCGGGATACCGACATCATCGTATCCGCAATAGTCTATCAAATGTTCGTCGGAAAATGTCTCTAAAATAGAATGCCCCAACGGCGGAAGTATAGACACACAACAACACCTCAAGGCTTTTTGAGCCTCGATACGATGCAGTTGTCCAGTTGTTCATTCTTCTGTGCAGCATTGCAAGCTTATTTATTCAATCGGCAACACGAAATTACGAATTTTCTTGAGAACCAGCAAATTTCTTTTACGAGATAAACAGGCTATTAAGAGGTTGTCATTGATACACAAGGCCATGCCCCGGCAACAAAGCGAACTGACGCTGCCAATGGTGCAAAAGTGCAAGTGCAATACATACTTAGTCAACTCCTTTATTTCTTGTAATTGACATCCCGAAGCACATGTTTACACAAAATTTATAGTCCGACAAGCATATCAATCACCCAAACTAAAGAGGTTAATATCGCATCATTGGCTAATACTATATTTCTGTTCTCGCTTTTCAAAAGCATTCTTACCACCTTCCAATATCTGGCATACAGCTTTATTTATATCAGGATCCTCTAATGCTCCTGACAGATAGCTCAAAACACCATCATTATTGCGGGCAATTATTACTTGTTCAGAATCTGCGTTAACCACTAAATTAGCATTGTGTGACACAATAATAACCTGCCTGTATTGTTTAATTTTCTTAAATATGGATATTAATTCTTTAGTTATAAATCCATTATCTAAATCATCCTCTGGCTGATCATATATAATAGTCTCACTATACAGATTTGCAGCTATCTGCAATCGTAAATAAATTGTTCCTTGCTGACCATAAGACAGTTTGGTTATAGGTTTGTCATTCAATGTGACATTTACGTCATGTGAAATAAAAGTCGTGTATCTTTTGAAAAACAACTCTAAAACTCGCCCTCTCAAATCATCCCTAATCTCATTGTTAAAAACATTATTATCAGTAGTTTGACAAATGAAGTCATGATAATAAAAACGACCTTAATTGTTGCATAATTGTTATTTTATGATGTAAAATACGGTGTAAAAATACTCACATATAAACTTGTCTACAAGATCAAATGGGAGTTTCAAATATTATTCTACAATTTCACTATGTACCAAGCCCTTAATAAAATGGCAACATATAAGATTCTGGTATTCTAACTTGATAATTACTGAATGCCTAGCCGTTCATATCCCGTTTGCTCAATCATTTGACACATGATATTATTTCACTTTTCTAACTTCTAAAAAAGCAATATACTGCCAAATGCCCTAATGGCTACTAGATTCCAATCTATCGACCAGATGGATTCAGAGTACCATCCTATAAATTAACAGTTTTCAAGGACCTACCTTATATAAAATTTTTATAAGGAAGGAATTCATTTCTTACAATACCTAGGGACCATTGTTGCGGCCTGCATTTAGCAAGTCAAGAATCTGGGTTTTGAAAGTTTCTAAAGCACGTTTGTGGTTATCTCCAAATTTTTTCTTTGCAAACCGATAAATCTCCATTTTTAACAGAGCAATTGATTCCAAACATATAAGCGTAGGAGCCTCTGGTTAAACCAAGACGATCAAGTTTTCGTTCGACCCAATAACAGAAACTATTAGTGTTGCCTTTTCTTTCGATATAATCCTCGATACTCATCCTTTGGATAAATTCAGGAGAAAATTCTGTAATAAACTGCATTCTCAAGGAATAGAGTTGTGCCCAGCTCTTTTTAATAACTTCAGGCGCATAGCAGGCTTTTGCTTCTTGAAGAGTTAAAACATTCATATCAATTTGAGTTTCATTTTTATAAAGATACATAAAATTTGATTTATTATCAATTCTCAGTTAGAGATTAGTCTGGAAAGGGATTGGTATTTCTTGATGTAGGAGCATGCTCGGGCGGAAAATCTTTGGATGGATGTTTAGGAACTGGGTATTCGGGAGTCACTGTCTGGTATCTAGTTCTCTGTTTTAGACTGTCGTTCGGAGAGAAATTTGTTGTTCGAGTTTGTGACAGAACTTCGAAATGAGACTTGTTAGTCTATGGATGCTGTGTGGTTGGGAGAACTGGTGATATGGGATCACGTGTTCTTACACTTGATGTTCTCGTATTGTTTTTCGCCCCTGGATTGATACATGCGATAATCGGAAGGTACTATGTCGCTTGCAGACGTTATAGAGGAGCTAATATGCATTGTAAGGTTCCTATTCTTTATATCTAAATTTGAGTTGCGTTTATTCAATTGATAAATTGTGAGGAGTTTTAATCTAACGCTACTTAAGGATAATTTTATCCTGTGGAATAGATATATTTGGCGCAATATAGATTGCTATTCGAATAAAAAATAGTAAATTGCATTAGCGCAACAATATGGGACGGGGTGTGTATGATCAAGGCCTCTTCTTGGGCGATAAGGCGATCATTGGGATGGTCTTTGAAAAATCGGTTTTTTCAGAGATCTATTCGCCGGTCAAATACGCAATAGTGAAAGTAAATATAGAGTCAATCTCAGAGTTGTAGATATATGGATGTCCTGACACATTTTAGGAGCATAGAGGAGTTGACCAAAACGCTCTCACGTGAGCAAGGGCTGCTCAGTGAGATGTTTGAGAAACGGAAACTCATGAGGTTCCCGGTCGCACTTGCTATTGACCTTGTCGGAGGGAATGAAGCCAGGCTGCGGAAGTTGATTGACTATGGCGTGCTGGTGGAAGCTGGCAACATGGTAGAGATTGAGAGTGACTACCTGAACTTTTTCGAGGAGGTACTGAATGTCAACGAGGAGATCAGCGTGCTGAGTGTACAGGAGTGTATCAATACGTTGAAAGAAAATATCGGATACTTCTTGCAGGAGACCAATCCCAGCCGTAAAGCGGGATATCAGGATAATGTCCGGCAGCTTCTCAAGAAAACCGGCTTCAGAACCTTGAAAAATGTGGTGGATTTGAAGCGTAATATGGATCATGCCTATAAGCAGGAGCCGAATTATGTCATCAAAAAGAAGAAACTGCAAAATCTGGACGAGAAGAGTCATAGCATTCGCGCCATGATACGCGAGTGTGAAAAGCTGATGGATAATGAGCATGCTTTTTTCATCATGGCCAATGACCCGCACATGGCCAAGACCTGTAGCGATGTGAAGCATGATTTTGTTGAGGCCTACCATGCGCTGATGGAGATTGACCGGCAGATTATCTCTTACATCAATCAGATAGACCAGCAGAATGAACTCTACAGAAAGATCCGGAAGCTGAAATATTTGCAAGATCAGCTGCTGATCAAGAGTGAAACGAATCTCTTAAAGGTGTTGGAAGAGCGGAATCCGGTTTGGATGGAGTCCCGTCAGTACAGCCGGATTCGCCTCTCGCTGGAGATGTTGCGGGGAAACGATCAGATCATCAAACTGCTGAAGCGTGTCGCTGAGCGTAATGGAATTCAGAAAACGGCAAGAACGGCAGCCGAGCCTTTGACGGATGATGATTTGCAGGACCATGTCCAACTGTTGAAAGAGGTGAATCTTGCCGAAATATGGAATGCGTTCCTGGCATCAAGCTATAATCTGTTCGATTTCATCTTGAGATACGACTATAAGGTAAAACATAATATTGAGGAGTACGCCGCAATCTTCTGTCAATTGGTTATCCTGCATCCTGATGAATGCCGGATGACCGGAGAATATGCCATCTACCAAAATATTGAATATCCGATCATTTATGCGAAATAATACCCAAAGAATATACGAGCGTTTAAGCCGGGGCGAATTCCTCTCGGTCGACAGCATTGACGCCTCTACCCGCCATCTGTATGAGGATATAGAGGAGAACCTGGAGGATTACACGGATTATTTTCGGGAGATTGGGCTGCAACTCGAAGCGGGGAATGGTTACTTCTATTTTTCCCGAATAGGAGAGAGTAAACAGTCCATTGAGCAGAAGTTGGACAGCTTCTCCAAATGGCTGGACTATCTGGACTTTCTGAAGTGTTATAACCAGTCTTTTACGGCCGGGTATCAGTTCCGTAAAAGCCATTTGATGGAGCAGATCAGCCTGGATATCGAGATGAAGGAGAAGGCGAACCATCTCTTCAAGAAATACGGCGCGGGGTCTCTTGTCGAGATTGTGAACAAGCTGCTTCAGGAGATGCAGAGTATGGGCTTTGCGGAGTGTGTCAATGAGCTTGACGAGACCTATAAGGTCACTTCGGCATTCCGCTATGTAGAGGAGTTGGTGGACATCATTCAAATTGCAAACGAAGATGAAGTACCTGAATAAAGTCATTTTTATAAATAGCGCGAATATCCCTTATGCCGAGATCGCTGTAGATGGGAATGTGCATTTTACGGGAACGCAGGGTGTGGGTAAAAGCACCGTGTTGAGAGCGCTCTTGTTTTTCTACAATGCCGACAAGCATCGTTTGGGCATTCAGCAGGGGCAGAAGCCGTTTGATGAATTCTATTTCCGCCAGTCGAACTCGTATATACTTTATGAGGTGATGCGTGAAAATGGTGCATATACGATCCTTGTCGGTCGCTACCAGGGACGTGCTTCGTGGCGGTTTATTGATGCACCGTATAGGCGGGAATGGCTGATTACCGAGGACAAGCAGGTGTTGAGTGACTGGATCCGGATTCGGGAACGCATCGACAAGAATGTGGCTGTCTCCGCAAGAATCGAATCCGGTGCCATGTTCAAGGATATTATCTTCGGCAATACCCGCGATTCCAAGTACGCACGTTATGCCCTGGTGCAGAGCTCGCATTATCAGAATATTCCGCGAAGCATCCAGAATGTTTTTCTGAATACGAAGTTGGATGCCGACTTTGTGAAGAACACCTTGATACAATCCATGACAGAGGAGGATCTGCCGATTGACTTGCAGACCTACAGAAGACTTGTTACGGATTTCGAACGGGAGTATGATGAGATCGACTGCTGGTTTCGTCAGTCCCGTGATGGGAATTATCCCGTGCGTCAGCAGGCGATGAAGATTGCAGATCAGGGGCGCAAGATTATCGCGCTCGATCAGCAATTGCTGGACGTGTGGCATATGCTGAATGAAGCGGTTGCATTTAGTGAACAACAGATTCCGCTTCTGGAAGATAAGGCAAAGGAGGTAAAGAGCAGCATTGAGAAAGAGCGGAACCGCGAACGGGAATTGACGGCAGACTACGACAAGGAGAAAGCTCTGCTCAATCAGGATCTCGGAGCCAAAAAGGGTAAATTGGCGGATATAGCGAAGGCGAGAAAAGAGTTTGATGCACTGGGTATTGGCCCGATCCTCGCTCTTGCCGACCGGGAGGCTGCTATCCGGCAGGAGACGACGGATAAACAGACGCTGTTGGAGGGTTTACTGAGAACCCATGCATCGATAGAGGAGAAATACAAGGTATTAAAAGGGAATCTGGAGAATGCCCGACAAGCATTTGAAAACTCCCAGAAAGAGGCATATTATAACAAGCAGGCCGAACTTCAGCAGCAGCGCGTTAAGCTGGATGAGGACCGCACCAAAAAACGGAATCGGGTCATGGAGGTTTCCGACAGCTGGAGGCATGACTCGGACGAACGGTGGCAAATGTTGCTGGCAGACCAGAATCGGGCAGAAGTTGCGCTGCGGGAGCTCCGTCAGTGGCATCCCATGGCTGATGCAATCAAGCAGGTAGATGAACAACTCCTGCAATTGAATCTGAAGGAGAGCGAGAATTCCGCCCAGCAGCGTGCGGTGAAAAGTCAGATTGAGCAGCTCGCCGCCGAGTACAAGATGCAAAAAGCGGACGTAAAGCAGACCTTTCAACGTGAGCAGGAACATCTTGAAGCGGATCGTTCCAAAATCCGAGAACAAGTCGCAAAGATTGATGGCTTGCTTGCTCACCTGGACGGCTCTCTTTACAAGTGGCTTTGTGAAAATACGGAAGGCTGGGAGAATACGATTGGTAAGGTCGTTGATGAGGAGCGGGTTTTATATGCTGAAGGGCTTGAGCCTCGGCTATCCGGTGCCAGCGATGGACTGTTCGGCATCCAGTTAAACCTGGATAATATTGACTCGGTCCATCGTACTCCCGACGAGTACAGGGCGGAGAAGAAGCGGTTGGAAGAACAGGTGCATCAGTTGGAGCGTCAGTTGTCACAAATGCTTGCTACTCATGAGGATGAAATAGGAAAACTCCGTAAAAAATATGCCACGCTGATTAATCCTCTTCGTCAAAGTGCAACCTTATTGAAGGTGGAAGAGGAACAGATCCCCGGCAAACGTCAGGAATTGCAAATCCAGCGGCATAAACTGGAGATGGAGGAACAGGAAGAGATTGATCGGGAGACCGAAGTCCGTCAACGTGCTTGCAATGACGCAGTTTTGAAGGTGCAATCGGAGAAAGAGGCCCGTGAGAAGAATGAACTGAAGAACAAGAAAGATTTGAAGGACCTTGATTCGGCATTTGACAAGGCTTCCAAAGCTCTTGATGCGGAGTTACGTGCCTTCAAGGCGTCACAAAACGTGGAGGCCGCCGCGCGCAATCAGGAGTTTGCCGATCAGAAGAAGCACCTAGACGAACAACAGAACGAGGAGCTTGCCGGAAAAGGTGTTGACACGCATCTGCTTGAGCAATATCGTAAGGAGCTGGACGATTTGCAGGGTCTGTTACAAAGGATTGATAAAGAACGACCGATTGTTATTAGATATCGGGATGCCGAAAAAAATCTCTTTGCCGTAGAACCGGAAATCAAAGAGAGCATGAAAGCTATTGAACGGCAGCTCTCCTCGATCCGGCAGCACTATGATGACAAACGGGAGCGTATTTTGAGGCGGTGCGCGGAGCTGGACGAGAGTCAGAAAAAACTCCTAAAGGAGCTGGAGCATAGGTGTGAGGGGCTGGAGCGTTATCGTCAGATGCTCGATAATGAGCATCTGGTGCCTGACGCATATCTCACGGATGACAGGAAGATGAATACGCAGCAGGATTGTCAGCAGCTCTTGAGCCAATTGCGGGGAGTTGTCAATCAAAAACGGGAATCAATCGAGCAATTGAAATCCGTCGTTGTCAGCTTCAATCGGAACTTCAAGCCTCAGAATGCTTTCCACTTCAACACAATGCCGGTGACGGATGCTGACTACATGCAAATTGCGGTCGATCTGCAGGACTTCATGGACAATAACAAAATCGAGGAGTTCCGCCGACGGACCAGCGAGCATTACAAAGACATCATGGGGCGTATCTCGGCCGAGATTGGGTCACTCATGAAGCGAAGAGCGGACGTGGATGGTGTGATACAGGATATCAACCGGGATTTCGTCGAGAAGAATTTTGCCGGAGTCATCAAGAGCATTGAGCTCCGGGCCGATGCATCGAGCGACAAGCTCATGCAGTTGCTGATCTCTATTCACGATTATACGATGGAGAATGCGCTCACCATCGGTGAACTGAATCTTTTCTCGGACAATAACCAGGATGAAGTGAACCGTAAGGTCGTCGATTATCTGAAGAGTCTGTCGCATCAGTTGCAGAACGAGCCCAATCGTGCGACGGTATCCTTGGGAGATGCTTTCCGGCTGCAGTTCCGTGTCAAAGAGAATGACAACGACACGGGCTGGGTGGAACGTATCAATAACGTGGGATCGGATGGTACGGATATTCTTGTGAAGGCGATGGTCAATATCATGCTCATCAATGTCTTTAAGAAAAAGGCGGCCAAAAAGAGTGGTGATTTCATCGTCCACTGCATGATGGATGAGATTGGACGCCTGCACCCCAACAATATAAAGGGGATTCTGCAGTTTGCCAACTCACGCAATATCTATCTTATCAACAGCTCACCTACGTCGTATAATCCTTACGACTATCGCTATACATACCTCCTCAGTAAACATGGTGTGAAGACGAGGGTTGAGAAGTTGTTGCAACGAATCAATTAGTCGGATGATATGGCGATAAATGCATCTATACAGGCATTGTTAGCCGGTGAACAAGTTGCAGGTTCGAAGCTAAACAGTCGGCTGCTTGACGAGCTGCTGGCGGAAGGTCTGCTATTGGTCCTGTCTCGCGGCTCAAGAAAATCGTATCGGGCTCGTGACCCGGAGGCTCTTAAACGGTTTCTCATAGACCGGGATGAAAGCTATCGAATCCTCGAAGTGGATCAACCGAATTCCCGTGCTTCGATGGCTGCGGGAACCGGGGACTCCAAACTCGTTATGGTTCGTTCCTGCCCGGGGTTCCCGGTGAACAGCTATGAACCGATTGTGTGTCTTCTTGACGGGAAGCCTTTCGTGGTAAATCCGCAGGAGGGCAGCTTCCTTTTTGTTGCCGATTGGGAGTGTTTTACAATCCCGGAGGACGTGGTAGTGATCGGTGTCGAGAATATGGAGAACTTCCGGATGATTCGTCAGCAACGAGTATTCTTTGAACAATATCTTCGGGCGCACGATCTCTCAACCCGGGTGCTCTTTGTCTCCCGATATCCGCAATCCACGGATCTAAGACGATGGCTATGCACCATCCCGAATCATTATCTGCATTTTGGCGATTTTGATCTGGCAGGGATAAATATATTCCTGGTCGATTTTCAGCAGTATTTGGGGAAAGAGCGTTCTTCGTATCTGATCCCGGACGATGTGGAATCGCGCCTGAAATCGGGCTCCAGGAAAAGATATGATGAACAGTATAACCGATTTAAGAGTATTAAATCCGAAGTGCCAGAATTGCAGCACTTGATAGATTTAATCCATCGTGAGCGGAAGGCCTATGATCAAGAGGGTTACATACTTTATTAAAACCGTTCTTAAAGCAGGAAAAACTTTAAACAAAATGTCTGTTTGGGACAGAAATTGCTTCAATTACCTCGGCCTCAAGTACAATGTACCGGGAACATCTCTTGCACTCGTATTCGGCCAGTTCAGTAAACTCAAGGCCCTATGCGCCATGATAGTGAATACAAAGGCAAAATAGTTAAAATGCAACCACATAAGATTTGGCCAATAGACAAAACCTCCTCGTCTCTACTTAGGCAAGACCAAAATAATATGATTTCTTGCACGTCGCATACCACATAATAAATCTAACTATAAGTAAAGTCTACAGATCTCAATACTGTTTATCTGATTAAATCTGCTAAGAGATAACGTTTCGCAAGAATCTGAAGAAACAACACACAAAGAGCATTGTACTGTATGACTGCCATGTACATACACATGCTCTTTTCCTCGACTCAACGACATCTATCTATAATTCAATAGTGATGAATGATACTCACAATAAATCAACATTTACTATACAACACGTTATAAATAATATCCAAATCAAAAAGAACCAGTACAATGTATCAAACGAAGACAAAGTCTCTTCAATAAATTGACATGCACAGCCTTAAATTAAAGAAAACCCCTGTATGAAAGCATTCCGAACTCCTCAAATGGATTAGATGTCACGATGATGAACAAGACAGAGGCTTTACGTATTCCACAAACTCTCTCCAATTAGGCTCCATCGAAGTTACATACCTATACAAAATCGTTAGTAAACTGAATCATTCGTCAAGTGGAGTATAAAACATATAAACATCAAATAATTACCCAAACCACTAAAATGCCATCCGAACATAAACCTGTGCGGTTATCATTGCACCTTATTTCGTAACAATCACTCAGAAGGCATACGATTGAAACGTTCAAACCAAGAGGTGTAATTCCCATACACATCACTAACGAACTAACCTCCGCTGCACGATTTGTATGAAAAAACCAATGTCGACAAAGCCAAAAGCCTTTAGCCCCGAAATACCAGCTATGTAATATACGTCCCAATCAACGGAATACTAATGCGCATTTGGAAAATACTTCCATCGTTTGCAATACAGACTTACCAAAGCACCATCAATCGCCTATCGTCAGAAAAAAGTTTCATCTTCAATCAATATCGCATTATCATTTTTTCAATTTAATTCCTTATTTTTATGTGGTAGAATAGACACCACAGACGCGCTGGTCCCGAAAAACTCCACAAACGAAGAAACCCGTCCAGCGCCAAACGCAAAACATGAAGCGAATTTTACTGGGTATACTGACCTCACTGATCATCGGAGGCGTCTCGGCACAAGAGCGTCAGGACCGGATCGACTCCATCTATTACAACCGATCCGGAAAAAGCGCGGCAAATCCCGTATTTGCCGAATATCTACGCATTGCACTCTATCCGGCAGACTCGACAGCCCGCAAAGAGTACAAGGATTTCTATCTCACCGGAGAGTTGCGAAGCGAAGGATATTTCCTTCGTATCGATTCGCTGGACGACAGCCGTACCCTCTTCGACGGCGAGAACAGCAGCTATTACAAGAGCGGGAAGATCTTCGAGAAGAAGCACTATGCGAACGGACAACCCAACGGCACCTATCAGCAATACGACGAAAGCGGGAAACTGAAAATCGACGCCTGCTACCTGGATGGGAAACTGTCCGGGCCATACAAGACCAGCGACGAAGACGGCTCATTTCGCATCGTGGAATACAACGAAGGAAAGCCGTTTCACGATTATTATCTGCGCACTGACCAGCAAGGCAATACCCTCAAGTTCCGCATGGTCGACGACATGCCCGTTTGGGAGACACCCGCCATCGCGGAACGAGTCACGAATTTCCAGGACGGCACGCCTTGGGAGACCTATTTCAAAAACGGACTGATCGTCTCCCTCACGAGCTCCATCGTCCGGGATTATGGGAAATGGCATCGGATCGGCATACTGATTGTCAACAACTCGACCATCCCGATTGAGTTTACACCGGAGATCGACATCGTGGCCTATTCCGCAGACAAACTCAACCAGACAACCGATCTGCCGATTCTGTCCTATGACAACTACATGAAGAAGATCAAGCGAAATCAGGCCTGGGAAGCAGCCCTAATGGGATTAAGCGAGGGGTTGGCTACGGCCGGAGCCGGTTATTCGACCT
>ERZ779941.836-NODE-836-length-11413-cov-2.450431_pt1 | contig 11413 bp, 8 predicted proteins | sample MGYA00511952_ERZ779941 | MGnify/ENA primary metagenome ERZ779941 (study PRJEB29588, sample SAMEA2142846) | human gut metagenome | biome: human gut; feature: human-associated habitat; material: faeces | place: Denmark | collected 2008/2010 ...
GTGTCGTGGCTGCTGCCAGTTCCAACTCGAAAGGACGGGGCGTGATGTGCTGCATGAACAATATGCTCCTTGATGCCAAGGATGTCACGAAAACCCATACGACGGACGTCGCTACCTTCCAGGCACCCAACTATGGGAAGGTGGGATATGTCTACAATGGAAAGGCTTTCTACAGCCGGGAGACCACCAACCTGCATACGACACATAGCGAGTTCAACGTCGACCAGTTGACTGAGCTGCCCAAGGTGGGGATCGTCTACGGCTATGCCAATTGCTCGCCCCTGCCCATGCAAGCCTTCATGGATGCCAACTTCGACGGTATCGTATTAGCAGGTGTCGGCGATGGCAACTTCTACAAAGATGTCTTTGACGTTGCCCTGAAGGCACGTGCCAAAGGAATCAACATCGTCAGGTCCAGTCGCGTGCCATCCGGTCCTACTTGCCTGAATGGAGAGGTAGATGACAGCAAGTACCATTTCATTGCATCCCTCACCTTGAACCCACAGAAAGCACGTGTCCTGTTGATGTTAGCGCTGACCAAGACACATGATTGGCAAAAAATACAAGAGTATTTCCAGGAATATTAATCCTACAAGGATAACCCTCACTTTCACATTTTATCGTATCTCTTTCCCTATCCCCCAAGCTCTGGGAGATCAAGGGGGAGTTATATCCTCCATCCAAAACGAACAACAATGAAGAATAGAATCCTAACCCTCACTGCCTTGCTCACCTTTACCTTGGTTGTGAACGCACAGGGCAACAACACCGGCATGGGAGGTAGTGACGGAGACTACCAAAGCCTATACGAAAGGGTCACCCGATTAGAGAAGAAAAACGACATGTTCAATGTCTATTTCAACTACGCTGCCCATTTTCAGAAAAGCTTGGATGGCCATGAGTGGCAGTCGGCATTCAAGAACCAACAGGCACGTCTTGAGATCAAAGGCAATCTCACCGATAAGATCTCCTATCGTTTCCGTCATCGCCTGAACAAAGGCAATAGTGCCCAGAGCGAAGACAATTTCGCCAAAGCCACCGACATCCTGATGGTTGGCTACCAGTTCTCACCCAAGGTGGGCATTCAGGTGGGAAAGATGTGCCAGAACTGGGGCGGGTTCGAATTTGATGAGAACCCGATGTTCATCTACCAATATTCCGACATGGTGGACAACATGGATAACTTCATGGCAGGCATTAATATCTCTTATAAGGTCACGCCCACCCAGGAAGTCGATCTCAATATCACCGATGCCAACAATGGCAGCTTTGCTGATGAATATGGCAGTGATGCCCGCTCCGTGGAAGGAGACGGCACCCAAACCCGGATTTTAGAGAAAGCCAACCATCCCCTGACCTACATTGTCCTGTGGAGTGGAAGTTTCTTAGACAATAAGTTGCAGACCCGCTGGTCGTATGGCCTCCAAACACAGGCCAAGCATAAGTACAGTCGTGAGATCGCACTTGGCGAGAAACTCAACCTCCCTACCCTGCAGTGGTATGTGGATTACATGGCAGCCTTTGACGGGCTCGACCGACTGAAGATCGCTACGGGCGAAGCCATGGAAGGACTCGGCTACACCGATGCTAACCTTTATTTCTCGGACGTCCATTACCAATCCTGGATCACCAAGGTTAACTGGCAGTTTGCGCCCCAATGGAATCTCATGGTCAAAGGCACGTATGAGACAGCCAACGTAAGCAAGATCGAACGGCTGAAAAACTACCGGACATCAATTGGGTACTCAGGCAGCATTGAGTATTATCCTGACAAGTCGCAGGACCTCCGCATCTTTCTCGCCTACTTCGGGCACCAATACGACTACAGTAAAAAATGCGGGTTATCCGACTACCATACGAATCGCATCGAGCTCGGGTTCATGTACCGCATCAAATGCTTTTAAGGCAAGGAGACGACTTCCTGCCGCTATCCTGGACACAAGGAATGGACAGAGTTTCGTTATTTACAAATTATAAATCGTTTTTCGTAAACGCAAAGCGGCAAAATCATTGTATCTTTGCCCAAGTAAACAAGAACAACTTATAATTAAAAATCCAAACAAAGATGACTGAAGAAAAGAAATTCAGAGTTGAGTCAGACCTTTTAGGTGAACTCAAGGTGCCTGCAGACGCTTACTATGGCGTGCAGACACAACGTGGTATCAACAACTATCATATTTCCCGCAAGAAGATGCGCGACTATCCTGACTACGTGATCGCCATTGCCTACGTGAAGTTGGCTGCCGTACAGACCAACCATGCCTTAGGCACGATCAACGACGAGATCGCCGGTGCCATCTCCATGGCTTGCCGCGAGATCATTGATGGGAAATTACACGAAAATTTCCCCATCGACATGATGCAGGGCGGTGCCGGCACTTCCGTCAACATGAATGCCAATGAGGTCATTGCCAATCGCGCCTTGGAGATCATGGGACATCAGAAAGGGGAATACCAATACTGTTATCCCAACGACCATGTCAACTGCGGGCAGTCGACCAATGATGTCTATCCCACAACCATCCGCCTGGCCTTGATCCGTATGAACAAGACCTTGGTCGGCAGTCTGACAGGGCTGATCTCTGCCTTCCGCTACAAGGCTGACGAGTTCAAGGATGCCATCAAGATGGGGCGCACACAGTTGCAAGATGCCGTCCCCATGACCTTTGGGCAGGAGTTCAATGCGTACGCAGACAACTTGGAAGAAGAAATCCTGAACTTGGAGCGTAATGTCAAACTGCTCCATGAGATCAACATGGGCGGCACGGATCTGTTCGGCTGGATGGAGTCTCATGCGGCTGGCACAAAAGTACCCGGATTCGCCAAGCTCTGTGCCGCAAACCTGAGCAAGCTGACAGGTGAGAACTTCGTTTCCTCTCCCAACTTGGTAGAGGCCACTCCTGACACAGGTGCCTATGTAAGCTATTCCGGTGCCTTGAAACGCTTAGCTGTCAAGCTCTCCAAGATTTGCAACGACCTGCGGTTGATGGCTTCTGGTCCTCGTTGCGGGCTCAACGAGATCAACCTGCCTCCGAAAGCTCCTGGATCGAGTATCATGCCGGGAAAAGTCAATCCCGTTATCCCTGAGGTAACCAACCAGACATGTTTCAAGGTGATCGGCAATGACACCTGCGTAACCTTCGCTGCCGAGGCAGGACAGTTGGAATTGAACGTGATGGAGCCTGTGATCACAGAATGTCTGTTCGAGAGCTTGTGGTGGTTGCACAATGCCATTGACACCCTGACAGAGGAATGCATCCTCGGAATCACGGTAAACAAGGAACGCTGCTATGAGATGGTAAAGAATTCCATCGGCATCGTCACAGCCCTGAACCCCTATATCGGATACAAGAAGAGTACCAAGGTGGCTAAGGAAGCCCATGAGACCAACCGGTCTGTCTATGATATTGTACTGGAACAGAAGTTAATGACGAAAGAGGAACTCGACAAGGCACTGGATCCTAAGCAAATGCTGCAATCACACCAGTTCCTGACCGACAAATTGTCATCCAATAAATAAGACATCCTCTCCCTTCGTTGGGAACGACAACAAAGCAGCCTGGCCGAAACGGTCAGGCTGCTTTGTTCATGAATCATTTCCATCCCCAAGAATGCAAAGAAGCACACGGGCCGGGGACCAAGCCCTGCATCAGATCAACAACAACCCCACGCGGAAGACGAGGGCAGAGACGATCCATGCCAAGCAAGTGGTGTAGACCGCAGTGAAAGCAGCCCATTTCCACGATCCCGTCTCACCCTTGATCGCTGCAATCGTGGCGATGCACGGAAAATACAAGAGGACAAACAGAAGGAAGCAATAAGCGGTCAGCACGGATATCGGTCCTGCTTCCTCAACAGATATATGATGGGATTCTGCGATATCCTTTGTGATGTGCATCCTAAGCTTCTCATATTTCCCACCGGCATCGTTATAATTGCTATCATCCCCAAAGCTGTCATCATTCGAGTAGAGCACGCCCATCGTAGAGGCAACGATTTCCTTCGCCCCCACTCCTGCGACCAGTCCTACGTCTAATTTCCAGTTGAACCCTTGTGGCCTGAACACAGGCTCGATCGTCTTCCCTATCCTTCCGATATAACTTTGTTCCTGCTGCTCTTGCTGTCCTAAGTGTTCTTGGTGCGGGAAATAGCCCAATGCCCAGATGATAATGCTCGCCACAAGAATGATACCACCCATCTTCTTCAAATATTGCTTGCCTTTCTCCCAAGTATGGCGGCAAAGAGCCTTCGCCGTTGGGAACCGATAAGGAGGAAGTTCCATCACGAATGGCGTATCCTCGCCCTTGATCAGGAACTTAGTGAAGATCTTGCTCATGATCACCGCCATGACGATACCGATCAGATAGAGCGACAGCATGACGATCCATTGCATTTTCAAAGCGAAGAACGTGCCGATGATCATGATATAAATAGGAATACGCGCCTCGCAGCTCATCAGTGGGAGAACCAGCATCGTGACCAATCTCGATCGACGGCTTTCAATGGTCCTTGTCGCCATCACTGCCGGCACGTTGCACCCGAAGCCCATGATCAAGGGAATGAACGACTTACCATGCAGTCCCATCTTATGCATCAGTTTATCCATGATGAATGCTGCACGCGACATGTATCCAGAATCCTCCATGAATGAGATAAAGAAATACAAGATCAAGATCTGTGGCAGGAAAACGATCACGGAGCCTACGCCCCCTAATACGCCATCGATGAGCATAGCTTTGAGAGGTCCCTCTGGCATGTAGTGTCCGATGGTCTCGCCAAGACAAGCCACCAAGTCATCAATCCAGTCCATGGGATATTGACCCAAAGAGAAGGTCACGAAGAACATCAAGGCTAACAACAAGATAAAGATTGGGAAGCCGATGAAATGATTGGTAAGGATCTTGTCTAAGATATGCGTCATCTTATAGGTATCCTCATTCGACCCCGTCTCATATTCCGCCTCTTTCAAAGCCCCATGGATAAACCCATACTTGGCATCCATGATGGCTGTCTCCGCATCTTCCTTTGTTTCCTCTTTCACCCTACGGGCCGCATCGTCGCGATGTTTGAATATCTCATCAGCATCAGGCAACTTACGGATATAATCCTCTACCTCCTTGTCATTCTCCAACAGTTTAATGGCAAGATAGCGTGTAGAGTAATGCTCGCGCAAGTTAGTTTCCTGCTTGAGATGTTCCTGGATATCCTTAATGCCATGCTCAATCTCATGCCCGTGGTTGATATGGATATGCCGGAAATGACTGCTCTCACCCTCTGTCCCCTCATATTCCTCGATCACCGTATGGAACAGTTCCTTCACGCCCTTTCCTGTCGTGAACACCGTAGGGCACATCGGTATGCCGAACAACTCCGACAACTTGTCTAAATCCATGGTGTCCCCCCTCTTCTGAGTCTCGTCAAACATGTTAAGGGCAACCACCATTTGCACATGCATGTCAATCAACTGCGTGGTCAGATAGAGGTTACGCTCCAAGTTAGAGGAATCTATGACATTGATAACGATATCCGGAGTATGCTCGATCAATTGTTTCCGGACATACAGTTCCTCCGGAGAGTAAGCAGACAGGGAATAAGTACCAGGCAGGTCGACCAAGTTGAACTGATACCCTTCGTATTCCGCATGTCCCTCCTTGGCATCCACGGTCACTCCGGAATAGTTTCCTACCCGTTCATGGGCACCGCTGGCGAAATTGAACAAGGACGTCTTGCCACAGTTTGGATTACCGACAAGAGCCACATTGATCACCTTGCGCCTCTTCATGGCAGCATCTTTCAACTGTTCATCGGTCAGGGGACGATCATATACATCATCCGGGGTATCTGTCGTCTCAGCCTCCAAGTCCGGATGGGAAGTCTGTTGCCTTTCCATGGTCCTCGCCTCCGCCTCACTGAGCACCTCGATCATCTCCGCCTCACTATGACGAAGACTGACCTCATATCCCATGATCTTGTATTTGACCGGATCCTTTAAAGGAGCATTCAACAACACTTCAACCTTCTGTCCTTTAATGAATCCCATCTCAACGACACGCTTGCGGAACCCCCCGTGTCCCATCACCTTGACGATGATGCCGCTTTGACCTGTTTTTAAATCAGATAATTTCATCTTACCAATTCAATTCTTCAACGTGCAAAGGTACAATTTTCTACAGGATTATGCAATACTCAATGGTGAGTATTTCACCACTCGCTGACCGGAGAGCAGCCATCCCACTCATCAGGATAGGGGATGGCATCCCGTCTACATACCTGATGCAAAGGTAAGGAGAAAGTCCTGTCTGTCCAATACCTTGAAATAATGATTTATAAAACCTCCCCTTTAGGGAAGGTCATTCATCATAGGCATCTGTCCCCACCTGACGATCAGAGCCTATTGTCAGCCTCCGTAGGTCATAATAGGAACCGTTATAGATATTGAAATCTACATATCCCTTGATACCCGGCAACCTACCCGCATCCGTATGTTGCCAAAACTTCCATTTTCCCTTGTATTCCACCTTATCCACATAATAATGGGCAATCCAATATGGATAATCGTCAAAGACAGGAGCGTTCAGATAAGCATCCTTGAACTTATAATAAGTATATATAATCGGCTTAACATGATATTTGTCCTCTACAATATGCAACCAAGTCAGGACATCCATTTGAAAGTCCTCAACGGACTGGTCCTTTGGCTTATGCTCTATGTCCAAGACCGGAGGCAGGTCACCATCTTCCAGATGAACCTGTTTCAGGAAATAATATGCCTGGTCTCTTGCTGAAGACTTCGTACTCCAAAAATGATAGGCACCCCTGATAAAGCCATATTCCCGAGCCTGGTAAAAATTATCGTTGAAGTTTTCATCCAACTTACTGGAACCTTCTGTCGACTTGATGATAATAAAGCGCACCGGGCATTTCTCAATCATGGCATTCTGCAGGGCATCCCAATCGATATTCCCCTGATAGTGTGAGATGTCAATCCCATGGATCTCATATCCTTCAGGGTAATTAGCATCCCCATATAAGGCCCTCCAACGGAATCCCGTCGGTCCGACAAAAAAATAATAAAATACCCAGATATAAAAGACGACAATGCCAATACCCCCTGTCCACCATGCCCATCGCGGGTATTTACGAAGGAAACGGGGAACAAATGAACGTGAACGCGAACTCGTCCTACGAGTGGTTACTTTCCTGTTCGCAGTGATCCGTTTTCTTGTTGTCGTCCTTCTGTTCCCCATTGATTATTAAGAAAATAGCGAAAGACACGATCGCATACGAATACCCGCCATGCGACCTTGTCTCTCACCACATGATTTATTTCTCCTGTTCCAAAGCGAGCGTACGCGTGGTACGGTCGCATACAGAAGACGGACCCCAGTACTGGATAGGGCCAGGATAAACAAAGCAAGTCTCCTTAGCGAACTCATCCCGCTTTTCAGCCCATTTCTTGAATGGCTTTCCGTTCAGGTCGACTAAGGCCTTACGGATAACAGGCTTCATCTCACCATTACGGCGCTCCATGTTCATCATCATTGTAATAGGCACACCTCCAGCTTTCCATTCATCCGTAGGAGCAGTTGTATTCTTGACAATAGCCATGTAACCTGTCTTGCCATTTGCGATCAGCTGAGCTGCGCTCACGCCGAGGGCATAGCAATAGTCAGCATCAAAATTAGAAGGAGCGGCACAACGACCTTCATAACCAAAGAAGTGATGCAAAGCTGCGAACTTACCCACATACTTACCTTCCTTCTTCCATTCATCCAATTTAGCAGCGACCATATCCGAAAGAAGTTTCTCTGTTTCGATCAAGGATACCTGGACATTTCCATGAGGGTCACGGTCAAGAGACAACTGGCGTGCTACCTCATAAGGCAGTGTTGCAAAGGTCTCTGCATTCTCCTTGCTCAAATGCGTCAAGATATATTCACGCTGTGCCTTCTTGTCAAGATCCTTATAGTCTGCGCCATGAGCAGCAAGCAAGTCGTTTAGTTCGTCTATCAGGCGACCAATAGAAGGAATGAACTCGATCAAACCTTCCGGGATCAAGACAACGCCGAAGTTGTTACCTGCGGCAGCACGGTTGGCTACAGCCGTGGCAATCTGCTCCACGATCTGGTTCAAGGTCATATCCTTCTCCTGTACTTCCTCAGAGATAATACAGATATTAGGCTGGCACTGCAGGGCACATTCCAATGCAATATGAGAAGCAGAACGACCCATCAACTTGATGAAATGCCAATACTTACGGGCAGAGTTACAGTCGCGCTCGATATTGCCGATTACCTCGCTATACGTCTTGGTAGCAGTATCGAAGCCGAAAGAAGTCTCGATCTGGTCATTCTTCAAGTCACCATCAATGGTCTTAGGACAACCAATGACCTGAACGCCATATTTCTTGGCTGCATAGTATTCCGCGAGGACACAAGCGTTTGTATTAGAGTCATCACCGCCGATGATGGTAATGGCCTTGATATCCAACTGACGGATAATCTCCAGACCTTTCTCGAACTGGTCTACTTTCTCCAGTTTGGTACGGCCAGAGCCAATCATGTCAAATCCACCGGTATTACGGTAATCATCAATAATATCCTTGGTCAGCTCAATATATTGATGGTCAACGAGTCCACCAGGCCCCATCAGGAAACCATATAAACGGTTATTCGGGTTCATCTTCTTGATGGCATCGAAAATACCACAGATCACGTTGTGTCCGCCAGGAGCCTGACCTCCGCTGAGGATAACGCCAACGTTCATTACCTGTGAGTTCTCCTGATCACCAGGAACGAATTCTACAAGAGGCATACCATAAGTATTGGGGAACAGCTTTTTGATCTCTTCCTGATCACCAACACTTTGGGTCGGCTCACCTTCCTTAATTTTCACAGCTCCCTGAAGTCCCTTAGGCAGCTTGGGCTGGTAAGCGGCTCTCTCTTTTTGTAAAAGACTCTTTTTCATTTTACCTTTAATATTAATATGAATAATTGGAATTCTACTATTGAAACTGATGCAAATTTAATGCTTTTCCTTGATATGAGGAAAGAAAAAAGAAAGAAATCCAAGTTTCTGAACATTTTTTTAGCCATCTTCTTGCTTTTCCCCATTTTTTATTTTATCTTTGACGAGAAAATGTGGCAATTATAATTCTATAAGCTATGGCTAATAAACGAACATTAAAGAAGACCATCAACTACATTTGTAGTGATTTGTTTGCAGAATGTGTAGCAGCATCCCTGTATAGTGGCAAACCAGACCAGGAAGATGTCAATGCGCTCCTGGCATCTATCCTTAGTATCCATTCCGACTTCATCCGGAGAATCTCTCATCCGGAACCAGGGATGAAAGATAAAGAATATTTCCAGAAACTCATGAAGGATTTCAACAAGCAAGTTTCAGAAATCATCGACCAAATCGGCAACTTACACTAAGAGATCGCTATGTGGAAGAATTTTTGTCGTTGGTTATTATACTCACGTCTGGGGTGGAGAAAGGAAATAACCGTCTCTCACCCCGATAAGTTTATTCTTTGCCTGGCTCCGCATACCAGCAATTGGGACTTTGTCTTAGGCAGGCTTTACGCGGGTGCAGAAGGTTTGTCGTGTAACTTCCTGATGAAGAAAGAATGGTTTGTATGGCCCCTCAGTATCCTTTTCAGGCGTTGGGGAGGGATACCGGTATGGAGGAACAAGCATACGAGCATGACAGACAACCTCGCCCAAGAAGCTGAGAAGAGCAAGACCTTCAGGTTGTGCGTGACGCCTGAGGGGACACGGTCGCGTAATCCGGATTGGAAAAAGGGGTTCTATTTTATCGCCCTCAAAGCGAGGATCCCTATCCTACTCTATGGCATTGATTATGAAAAGCGTATCATCCAATGCACCCAAGAGGTTATTCCCAACGGGGATTATGAGCAGCAAATCAAAGAAATCAAACGATACTATAAGGACTTCCATGGGAAGAAGCCTGAGAATTTCACGATAGGAAACGTAGAATGATGAAAGTAAAGATTGGTTTCATATTTCTCATGGCATTTCTTGTCAGGATAGAACTTGCAACAGCCCAAACGTCAACCTCTAACCCTAAGGTTGAAAGTAAGCTCATGCTCTTTTTCCAGCGATATAAATATAAAAGCCAGGATCCTCACAAAACGAAATTGACTGGCTGCGAGGTAAACGACAGTGCGCGCACAATTACCGCCGTGGTAGACGAGTATTTCTCCACACAGGAATTTACGCCCACCATCGTCAACCAAATCTATACAAAGCTAAAGGGCGTATTGCCCAAGCCTTACAACCGCTACAAGATGAAGGTGGTGACAAACGGGATGGCGATCGAGGACCTGGTCCCGAACCGCCTGACGAAATATGCAGATAGGGGAAGGATGTGGGGAGACATCGATTATGAAGGAGACGCATGGGTCAGGAACGTGTCCCGCCCATTCCGGATCACACATGGGCTCAATGGGCGCCACATCTCCTTGTGGGCGAGCCATGGACGATACTTTGACCTCAAGAGAGGCAAATGGAGCTGGCAGCGCCCCCAGCTATTCTGTACTACAGAAGATCTGTTCACACAGATGATCGTTGTCCCTTACTTAATACCCATGTTAGAAAATGCGGGAGCTGTCGTATTCACGCCCCGGGAAAGAGATCCCCAGAAGAATGAATGTATCATCGACAACGATGATATACAAAAATACCCTTATTATCAGGAGATCAACAACAACGGTCGCTGGCAGTTCACTGGGCAAAAAGGATTTGCCCGTCATAGTGGGGACTATCAGGACAATGAAAATCCTTTTGAGGCAGGGACAGCCAAGATGATCGCAACGACATCCAAGAGCAGGTCGCTCAGTCAAGTATCGTATCAACCTGCCTTTCCCACAGCAGGGCGATATGCGGTCTATGTCAGCTATCAGACCCTCGACAACAGCGTCAGCGATGCACAGTACATCGTCTGCCATAAAGGACAGCGTACCTACTTCCAGGTGAACCAGCAAATGGGCGGAGGTACCTGGGTGTATTTAGGCACATTCGATTTCGACAAAGGATGCAACCTTTACAATAGAGTTGTCCTGACGAACCACTCTTCACAGAAAGGTGTGGTGACTGCTGATGCTGTTCGGTTTGGGGGTGGCATGGGCAATATCATACGAGGGGAAAGTACGAGTGGGCTCCCCCGTTCCTTGGAAGGAGCCAGATATTATGCGCAATGGGCAGGAGCCCCCTATTCTGTCTACAGCTCGAAGAATGGGGAGGATGACTATGGGGACGATATCAATGCACGATCCTATATGACCAACTGGTTAGGAGGAGGTTCTGTATACATGCCTTCGTTAGAAGGGAAGAAGGTTCCTTTCGAATTGTCGCTTGCCATCCATAGTGATGCCGGCTATGCCGAGGAT
>ERZ779941.841-NODE-841-length-11384-cov-3.588490_pt1 | contig 11384 bp, 11 predicted proteins | sample MGYA00511952_ERZ779941 | MGnify/ENA primary metagenome ERZ779941 (study PRJEB29588, sample SAMEA2142846) | human gut metagenome | biome: human gut; feature: human-associated habitat; material: faeces | place: Denmark | collected 2008/2010 ...
AAAATCCTGAGCAACTTTTTGTTGCTCAGCTACTTAAAAAGTTTAATCTATAATATGTTGCGGAATTAAGGGAATTTATAAAATGAAGTTGCAAGTGTTGTTTTATGCATTCCTGCTTTTGTCCGTCCTTCCTGCTTCTGCACAGGATGGGATGGATAAGATGTGGGGGAAGAGTGATCAGGTGGTAAGTGAGAACCGATCCTTAGAACGTGGACATTTGTTCAAATGGGGGAAGTATGCTATGTTCGTCCATTGGGGACTGTATTCCAAACTTGCCAATGTATGGCATGGAAAGACCTATTACGGTATTGGGGAATGGTTGATGAATAAGGGCATGGCAAATGCAGACCGGGATGAATATAAGGCTACAGCCAGGATCTTTAACCCAACAAACTTTGATGCCATGAAATTGGCTCGGTTGGCAAAAGACGCGGGTATGAAATATATTGTTATTACCGCAAAGCACCACGATGGATTCGCGATGTATCACTCTGCTTGCAATCAATTTAATATTTATGATGCGACTCCTTTCCATCGTGACCCGATCGCCGAACTCGCCCGGGCTTGTAAGGAAGTGGGGATAGGATTGGGCATTTACTATTCGCATAATCAAGATTGGACTTATCCTGGAGGCTCAGGTGCTCCATGCGTAGATCCAGAAGGGAACCCAAAGTCTTTTGCTGATTATTTTAAAGAGAAATGCCTCCCTCAAGTAGAGGAACTCACGAAGAATTATGGCAATTTAGAGTTGGTTTGGTTTGATACCCCAGGGAAAATAGAGAAGGTATATGCCGAGAAACTGGCATCTGTTGTTCATGAAAACCAGCCGAAAGCATTGGTATGCGGGCGCATCGGTCATGATTTAGGCGATTACCGCTGCTTGGGAGATATGGAGGTTCCTCCCGAGAATGTAGATGGACTATGGGAAAGTGTCGATGTCACGAATGACGGCTGGGGATACTCTTGGTATGATGTCAATTGGAAATCTCCGAAAAAGATCCTTACGAATTTACTCTCGACAGTCGCAAGAGGAGGTACTTATATGTTAAATGTCGGTCCAGATGGGAATGGTGATATACCTGCGTTCGTACAGCAGGCGTTGGAATCTTCAGGTCGTTGGATCTCCTCGTATCCTCAGGTTGTTTATGGAGCTTCTCCATCTCCATGGAGGCATGCCTTGCTTTGGGGAGATATTACTAAGCATGGAAACAAGTTATATCTTTTGGTTTATCAATGGCCCTCTACAGGCTTTCTGTTCTTGCCAGGATTGAAAAGCAAGATCATAAAGGCAAGCTTACTAAAAGGAGAGAAAAGAATGCGGGTGGAATTTAAGCGCCAAGGCGACTGGACGGTATTTCACATGCCACTCCAACAGCCGGAAAAGTACATCAGTGTCATAGAACTGACGATGGAGTCGGAGCAAGTGGCTGTGGATCCTCTTCAGTCGGTAGACCCTCAGATTGGGATCCAAGACCTTTCTGTATATTTCGCAAAGCCAGAAGGTTGCTCTATTTACCATTCACATTGGAAGGAGAAATTCGGTGAATGGAAATATATGTATTGCACGCATGATCTCAACCGCGGTGGAAAATTGACCTGGACTGTTAGAATAAAGGAACCTGGAATTTATAACATCTCTTTGAAGGCAAGAGGAACAAGTCGGGTGGTTTGGAAGATAGAAAGTGATGAGGGACAGGTTGTCCAAAATGAGCAAGGCACTGCTAGCCTCTTCTCTGAGCGTCCGATGGGATGGATGAAATTTGAACGGGGAGGAATCCACACGATCACGGTTTCCATGCCTGAGGGCGGTGCACCTTCTGATTTAGCGGCCATATCAATGACCCCTATATTCTTTTAAGCATGATGAGACGATATTCCTTCCTTTTTGTTCTTATGTATCTGTTCCTCCCAGCGTATGCTTAATGGTCTGTTCCGGAGAGCAGATTCAAAGGAAGCCCTTTGGAGAAAATCTACAAACAGGCTCCTTATCTTATGCATGTCATCAAAGACAGTGATTGGAATAAGAGTAATTTCGCGACAGAGAGTGAAATGAAATGGTACGAGGACGCTCGCTATGGAATGTATATTCATTTCGGCTTGGCTACTTACAAAAATGCGGATTTGAGTTGGGGCATGGCTGATGCTGTCGCACCAGACCAAAACAAGGGGGCTTATCCTAAGGCAGAATGGACAACGTGGCCCCAGAAACTCCGATTAGAGAAATTTTCAAAGCAACAACTCGCGAGAATACTGCGTAAATCGGGCATGAAATATGTGGTAGTGGTGACCAAGCACCATGATGTTTTCCATCTCTTTGACACAAAATATTCTGATTTTAAAATCACGAATACCCCGTATGGGAAAGATTTCGTCCGTGAAGTCGTTGAGGCATGTCATGAGGCAGGCGTGAAGGTGGGCTTCTATTTCTCACAACGAGATTGGTATTATCCTGATTATGCACCTGTTGACACCGCATCGATTATTCCTACGGCCAAGGCTCCTTATTATGTCGCACGACCTGGGATGACGGTAAAGATGGGAGAACGGCACCAGAAGTATATTCAATATATGTATCATGTCATTCGCGAGCTCTGTACCAACTATGGGAAAATAGATATGTTTAATTTCGACGCTGTTGCATAGAACGGGATGTTCACGGCTGACATGTGGGACGCAGAACGACTGACACGCATGATCCGGCAGTTACAACCTGGCATCATTATTAATAACAGGGCAAGCATACCTGGGGATTATGACTCCCCAGAGCAAAGGATAGGGTTCTTCCAGAACAACAGGATGTGGGAATCTTGCATGTGCTTGTGAGATACATGGTCGTATTCGCCAACAAGAGTGAAGAGCCCCATGGAAATATGGCACGACCTGCAGTTCGCTGCTTGCGGCAATGGGAACTTGTTGCTTAGCTGGGGAATGAAATGGAATGGTGAATGGGACCAGAAACAGGAAAGGACGATTTGCAAGGTAGGGTCTTATCTTCGGAAATATGGGGAGAGCATCTATCGCACTCATGGTGGACCGTGGCTGCCAAAAGAGTGGGGAGGCTCCACTTTCAGAGAGGATACGGTCTATATACATGTTTGTAACCCTCAAGTACGGGAAATTCTCCTGCCTAAGGTCAATGGGGTAGATTTGGCTTTGGACAAAGTGCTGACAGGGCAGAAAGTGGAGTTCCGATCCTCTGCGACAAATATCCAAATACGCTTCCATTCTGTGGAAGCCGACAAGCCTTTTGTCATGAGGCTGATCGCCTCAAGGAGCTTGCATCCTGATGATATCATCAGGGAATGATGTCTTTTCGCAGTGAATAACAACTGATAACTTTAAAATAAATCACGACAATGAAAATCTGTAATTATGTTATTCTGATGGTGTTGGCATGGGTGATGCCTTCACTGATGTCTGCTCAAAAACTGATCTTGCCCATTCCATCGGACAAGCCCAGTGCGGCACAAATGAAGCAGATCCAACGTAAGTATGGGATGTTCCTCCATTTTGGCATGAACACTTTCCATGACCAAGAATGGACGGATGGCACCAAGCCTGCGTCTTCCTACCGTCCGACAACGATTGATGCCGACCAATGGATCAAGGGCGCCAAGGATTCGGGGATGAAATATGTGATCTTGGTTACCAAACATCATGATGGTTTCTGCCTATGGGACAGCAAATATACTGATTATGACGTTGCAAGTTCTGGAAACAAGACGAATGTCGTGGAGGCTGTCGCCAAGGCATGCAAGAAATACCATATCGGCCTGGGCTTGTACTATTCTCTTTGGGATAGGCACCAGAATGCTGATGTGGATAATGAGAACCTCGATGATGCTTACAATGAGTACATGATTGGGCAGTTGAAAGAATTGCTCGCCATCACAAAGAAATATACGCATGTGGTGGAGTTCTGGTTCGATGGGGGATGGGTGAAGCGAAACTATCGCTGGCCTGTCATGGATATTTACCAAACGATCAAGTCTGTAGAGAAAGACTGCCAGGTGGGTATTAACTGGAACTTATATGATCCATCCCATCCGTCTGACAATGTCGTTCCCGAGAAGCAGAAGAAATGGATGCCCATCCGCTATTTCCCGACTGATTTCCGTTTGGGTGATCCTTATCTTCCTGCGGACAATGACCCGAAGGTGTTCACATACGATGCCAAACATTATTATATGCCTTGGGAGTCGACTCTCTGTATTAGTGAAAGATGGTTCTATAATACGAAAGACGCGAAATACAAGTCTCTTGATGAACTGGAAAGCATATACAAGCGGGCAACGAAAAATGACAATATTCTCATTATTAACTGTCCGCCCAACCGAGAAGGAAAGTTGCGTTCGAAAGACCTGGAACTGTTGGGACAGCTACGTGAACGGCTGAACTTGTGATGGGGAAGACGGGCATGACAGTGAAAGAGCCATGCCCGTCATCAGCCTGTTGTCAATATTGCTGGATTTGTCGCGCCCTATATTCGTTGGGGGAGCATCTGACATTATTCTTAAACAAACGGGTAAACTGCGATAGGTTATCAATGCCAACATGCTCTGCGACTTCCCCGATGGTCATCTTGGTGGTCAGCAACAGGGCTTGAGCTCGTTGGATCCGTTTCATCTGGACATACTTGTTGGGCGTCATTCCTATGACCTTCTTGAATATGCGGGAGAAATGCTCTGGCGTGACGAACATCAGCTCTGCCATGTCTGTTACCAAGATACGCTGGTCGAGGTTCTTGTCTACGTACTGGATGACGTCTTCGAGCTTCTTGTATGAGCTTGTGAAGGTTTTCCTGCGCAGGCTCTCTGGTGTTAGGAATCTGGAAAAGAGCTGTAAGAGGATGCCATTGCTCTCAACCAGATGGATGGTTTCTGTCAGGCTGCTTTGGGTGTCCACTTGGTAGATATGGGAGTCGTTGTCATAACGTTTCGGGTCAGTGACTTGCAGATCCTTATTGGGATTCAGTTCTATATAACGCCTGACGAGGAACTCATCACAAGGTTGGGGCGTTACTTTTAAATCTAATTTCGTGGGATAAGGTATGCCCGTTCCACCTACCAGGTCATCAAAGAAGCAAATGTAATAATGGTCCATGTACGTATTACATTCATAGCTGTGGAATGTGAACTTGGGGATGAGGAACAAGGTGCCAGGAGTAAGATCATACGCCACCCCGTTAACATAGACACGCCCTTCGCCTCCGTCAATATAATATAGGCGGTAGAATGGGCTGATCACGTTTTGGTAGTTCCACCAATTGCCCACTCGTTTAAAGCCAGCATAGATCATGCTCAGTGAATTGTATTGAAAAAAGGTTGCGTCCATACCCATCATTTGTTGGCAAATATAGTTGTTTCCTCCTAAATGTGCAAATTATAAAGAGAATTTTTGTCTTATGATGGAATTGTCTGCGTTTTTTTCTGGGAAGTCATGCCAGTTGTTAGTCGTATATTGTTCATCTGCTTGCTCATTTTCTGGCAAAGAAGCGAAACATTCGCTGAGTGTTGCGTCAAGAATTATTACTAAGGTCATTGCTTTTGCTTTTCTCATTTTGTATCTTTATACTGGAGATTTTTTTATGCAATAGGTTGACAGGTTGTCAAACCCCAGTGTTTATCGGGCTTGCAACCTGATTTTAGGGTGTCAAAGGTTGACATGAGGTTGACAGGAAAAGCATATCTCTTGCTAAATTCTCTCGAGAATTTATTTTTAGCAATGATGCTCTTGCTTTGCGAAATCGCCATGATTTGGCTCAAATACGTGTTGTGTTTTTCTGTGTCACGACACAGATTTGTTCAGCAAAATACACATTATGTAGGATAGAAACAAGAAAACTGCGTACCCGTTTTATATATATTTTATGATTAGGTAAGCCTTCGAGATCCGTTCGAAATCCGTTCGAGGCGTGTGCCGGTAGATGTGTCAACAAAACACGAAAAACTTAGCGTTTTACTTTGCCATGTCACTCATTTATGCTATCTTTGCGAAAAATCTCGTAACGAATAATTTCGCAAATGAATAATCCCTTTAAATTCGGCACGTTGGTCGATGAACCTTACTTCACCGACAGAGTGGAAGAGCTTGTACGCATTGGGCAGTTTCTGAAGAGTGAGAACCATCTCGTGCTCATCAGTCCGCGCAGATATGGTAAGTCAAGTCTTGTACGCAAGGCTGTCCGCGAGTCAGGTCGTCCTTACGTCTGGGTCAACATGCAGCAGGTGTTGAGTAGGGAAGACTTTGCTGCAAAGCTCTTGAAATCTATTTTCAAACAATACAAGATGGAGAAGGTGAAGCACTTCCTCCGCAACTTTAGGGTATTGCCATCGGTATCTGTCAATCCGATGAACGAAGAGATGAGCGTTACGTTTCAGCCTCTTGTAGATTCACGAGCCGTTTTCGAGGACTCCATGGCATTGCTCGGCGAAGTCAGTAGCGCAGAGCACAGACTGGTAGTGGTGTTTGACGAGTTCCAGGACGTGTTGGAAATCGATAAGCACATCGATAGGGAACTGCGAGCAATCATGCAAGAACAAACGAATATCAACTATATACTTTTGGGCAGTCAGGAGTCGATGATGACCGACATCTTCGAACGCCCGAAATCGCCGTTCTATCACTTTGGCATGCTTATGAGGCTTAGCAAGATACCACAGGAAGACTTCCTCCGTTATTTGCAGGACAGACTGTCGCCAGTAACGGCCAATTCCGCATCCATAGCCCGCGGGATCTTATGTTTTACCGACAATCATCCTTACTACACGCAGCAACTTGCATCCGCCATATGGGACTTGATAGCTCTTGGAAAAGGAGACGCAGATGTAATCAATCACGCCGTTGCCGATATAGTGCAGGCACATGATCTGGACTATGAACGGCTATGGCTGACATTCAACAAGACCGACCAACTGATGATGAGGTTCGTCTGTCAAGGCTGTAACCCTGTCAAGTCGCGTATGCTTCCCACAAGCACAATGACCAGTTCTCTGAAGCGGCTGGCCCAAAAGGGTTACATCATCAACGGAGAGAAAGACGACTATGCCTTGGAGGACCCATTCTTCAAAGAATGGATCATCCAGCAGCAACAGCTATAACCTTGTAGGCAGACCGCCAGAGAAAGATTACACGCTCGCTGTTGGTTTGTAAGAGTTTGTAGTTACTAACTTCGAGATCCGTTCGAGGCGTGTGCCGGTAGATGTGTTAACAAAACACGAAAAACTTAGCGTTTTACTTTGCCATGTCACTCATTTATGCTATCTTTGCGAAAAATCTCGTAACGAATAATTTCGCAAATGAGTCTGTTGTTGGGGTGGCTTAGACCTTCCGGTTACAAATTCTTATATACTAACTTGAAGACAGCAGTGGCGAGCGCGACTTTATGACCTGTTTGGTAACAAAGCGGTACAGGCTGTACCTTGTATCATGTGACATATTACAAACAAAAGCCGGGAAGCGTGGGCAGTTAGGCTTGAAGCTTGCCTTTATAGATTGCCATGTTATTTTTAACAAACAAAATCGATTAAAAAATTGCATATTGTTCACCAAATGATTAACTTTGCAGCATGGCAACACCGAAAGAATATTTTAAAGAAAAGGAGGGCAAATAATATGGATGCTAAGAAGAAAGAATCAATTATGAACACGACAACTTTTGATGAGTTGCTTGACGCAGAATATGGGAAATTAGGAACCCCCGAACGTAACAAATACGAAGATGGTGCTCAAACTTTCATCCTTGCAGAATGTCTTAAAGACGAGCGCAAGAAGGCTGGGCTTACTCAAGAACAACTCGCAGAACGTATCGGTACAAAGAAGAGTTACATCTCAAAATTAGAGAATGGGCATGCAGACGTGCAACTGTCAACTCTATTCCGTATATTCAATGGATTAGGGAAGCGAGTTGCTGTGACTGTGTTATAAGGATTCAGTGCCTATAAGGTAGACATCCAGATATCCTCAGTGGTATTTGGATGCTCTTTTATTTCTCCTTTCCATGAGGACACTTGGAGGGCGTCCAGTCATCACCTAAATTAATAACAAAAAAGGAGCTAAAGCTGTGATAAGCTCTAACTCCTTCTTGATGCGCTTCAAGATGGGCTTGAACCAACGACCCCCTGATTAACAGTCAGGTGCTCTAACCAACTGAGCTATTGAAGCATTTCCAACAACAAGGTGATCTCCTTGATTGCGGTTGCAAAAGTACTACCTTTTTCTGAAACCACCAAACATTTTTGGATATTTTTTTTGATTGACATGCTTTTTTGTGGGATTCTGTCGGTTCCTGTGGGAATTTCTTCGCAAGAAGGTGGCGCGAAAGGCAACGTTCCCTAAAAATAAACCTTTAATTATTTGGCATTCTCTATTGTTTGCGCTACCTTTGCACACATTATTTATAAGATATGAGAAAATGGATTATCATCGTGCTTTGCCTCATTTCGTTACCGATGGCAGCACAAGACAAGGATCATAACTTTAACGTGGCAAAGAACTTGGACGTGTTCAATGCCATTTACAAGAATTTAGACTTGATGTATGTCGATTCCTTAGATGCCAATGAGGTGGTGGGGAACGGCATCAAGGCGATGTTGGGCAGCCTGGATCCTTATACAGTCTATTACCCTGAGGAAAAGGTAAAGGACCTGAAGGAGTTGTATACGGGGAAGTTTGCCGGTATCGGCGCCCTGATCCGCTACTTGCCGAGGTTGAATTACACGGTTGTCGACGAGCCTTATAAGAATATGCCAGCTGCTGAGGCTGGGCTCAAGAAAGGGGATATTATCCTGAGCATAGATGGCGAGTCGATGAAAGGGAAGAATACCCAGTACGTGAGCGAGCACTTGCGGGGCGATGCCGGCACGAGCTTTGTGCTGAAGATCAAGCGTCCTTCCACGGGTAAGGAGATGAAGATGAAGGTTACCCGGAAGATGATCCAGGAACCGGTTATCGTGTATTATGGGATGTGGAAAGACCATATAGGCTACCTGAACCTGCACCAGTTTACGGAGAATTGTGCCAAGGATGTGCGGAAGGCCTTTATAGACTTGAAGAATCAGGGCATGAAAGCCTTTGTCTTGGACTTGCGCAACAACGGGGGCGGATCGGAACAAGAGGCTGTGAATATCGTGAACATCTTCGTCCCGAAAGGCGTGACCATCGTTTCCAATCGAGGAAAACTGAAACGGGTGAACAAGGATTACAAGACGATGGTGGAGCCTGTCGACACGGTCATGCCAATGGTCGTCTTGGTGAGTGGGAATACGGCCAGCTCATCGGAGATTACCAGCGGGAGCCTGCAAGATCTCGACCGGGCAGTGATCATGGGTACCCGTACCTTTGGGAAAGGACTGGTGCAGATGTCACTCGATCTCCCTTACAACGGCAACCTGAAGTTGACCACCAATAAATACTATATCCCAAGTGGGCGTTGCATCCAGGCGATCAACTATAATCATGCCAATGGAGGTTATGTGGAGCACGTGCCCGACTCATTGACGAAGGTTTTCTATACGGCCCATGGGCGTGTGGTCAGGGATGGAGGCGGCATCAAGCCGGATGTCGAGGTGCAACCGGATTCCATGCCGAATATCGCTGCCTACTTAGAGTATGTCGACTCTGCTAATGTGATGATGAACTACGAGGTCGACTATATCGCTGCCCATAAGACCATTGCCCCGCCCGCGGAGTTTGAGTTGACGGACGCAGATTACGAGGAATTCAAGCAAAGGGTGCTGAAAAGTAATTTCAAGTACGACCGCGAGAGCGAGAAATGCTTCAAGGACCTGGTCAAGCTGGCGAAGTTCGAAGGCTATTATGAGGATGCCAAGGAAGAGTTCGCCCGTCTTGAGAAGAAGTTGAACCATAATGTGGCAAAGGACTTGGACTTCCATAAGCCCGTGCTCAAGCAACTCTTGGAGAACGATATTATTACGGCTTATTACTATCAGGAGGGCGCAACCCAGAATGCACTCCGGTATGACAAGCAGATGAAGGCGGCGGTTGACTTGCTGAACAAGCCGGATGAATATAAAAAGATTTTAGCACCGGTCACCAAGAAATGATGCCGGCGTGATGAAAAAAACAAGAAAATCTTTGGCTGTCTGCGGATTTCTTCGTACTTTTGCAGCGTTCAGTGGAATGAGGGGCTCCCGAAGAGCTCCTCATTTTATTTTAATAAGGGTTATATGATTAGTAAAGCCGTCGTAAAAGACTTAGTAGATCAGTGGTTGAAGGACAAGGATTACTTCCTTGTGGACATCGAAATCAGCCAGGATGACAAGATTGTAGTTGAAATTGACCATGCAGATGGTGTCTGGATTGAAGACTGTGTTGCCTTGAGCAAATACATAGAGGATCATCTCGACCGTGATAAGGAGGATTATGAGCTGGAAGTAGGCTCGGCAGGGTTGGGACAGCCATTCAAGGTTCCCCAGCAATACATCAACTTTATCGGAAAGGAAGTGGAGGTCATGGATGCCGAAGGCAGGAAGGTGAAGGGCATCCTGAAATCCGTGGATGGGAATGACTTTGTTGTTACCTGTCAGGAGAAAGTGAAGGTAGAGGGCAAGAAACGCCCGCAAAAGGCAGATGTCGACCATGCCTTCCAGATGGACAATGTGAAATATACTAAATACTTAATAAGTTTCAAATAAGCTATGGCAGCAAAGAAAAATGATGAAGAGCAGGTTAGCATGATCGATACCTTCCGCGAGTTTAAAGAGCAGAAGAATATCGACCGTACGACCTTGGTAAGCGTCCTTGAGGAGAGCTTCCGCAATGTGCTCGCGAAGATTTTCGGTAGTGATGAGAACTTTGACGTGATCGTGAATCCGGACAAAGGTGACTTCGAGATCTATCGTAACCGTACCGTCGTCGCTGATGGCGACGTGGAGGATGAGAACAAGCAGATCACGCTCACGGAGGCTCGTAAGATAGAACCCGACTATGAGGTAGGCGAGGAGGTCTCTGAACGCGTGGACTTCGCTAAGTTTGGTCGTCGCGCTATCCTTACGCTGCGCCAGACCTTGGCATCCAAGATTCTGGAATTGGAGCACGACTTCTTGTATAATAAATATAAGGACCGTGTGGGACAGATCGTCTCGGGTGAGGTGTACCAGATCTGGAAGCGCGAGGTGCTGATCGTCGATGATGAGAACAATGAGCTGATCCTCCCGAAATCGGAGCAGATCCCTGCCGACCAATACCATAAGGGGGAGACGGTGCGTGCTGTCATTGCCCGTGTCGACAATGAGAACAACAACCCGAAGATCATCCTGAGCCGTACGAGCCCCGAGTTCTTGGAGCGTTTGCTGGAGGCTGAGGTGCCAGAGATCACGGATGGCCTGATCTCCATCACAACCTAAACGAGTAATGATAAGTTG
>ERZ779941.843-NODE-843-length-11381-cov-2.500088_pt1 | contig 11381 bp, 8 predicted proteins | sample MGYA00511952_ERZ779941 | MGnify/ENA primary metagenome ERZ779941 (study PRJEB29588, sample SAMEA2142846) | human gut metagenome | biome: human gut; feature: human-associated habitat; material: faeces | place: Denmark | collected 2008/2010 ...
TGCCCATGAAGGTGTTGTTGCGGACGACAATATTCTTCATGCCACCGGAGAACTCAGAGCCGATCACGAAGCCTCCATGGGCATGGTAGACCGTATTGTCCTGAATGAGAATGTTCTTGCACGGTCCGTATCCTTGTCCTGTCTTTCCTGCTCCGCCCTTCATGCAGATGCCGTCGTCGCCACAATCAATGGTGTTCCCGACAATCAGTACGTTCCTGCTGTTGCCAATGTCGATGCCATCTCCATTCTGAGCGTTCCATGGGCAGCGGATAGTTGTCCCGTCGATCGTGACATTTGTGCAGCGTTGGGTGGTGAGATGGAATTTCGGTGAGTTCATAATGGTGACACCTTGCACGAGGACACGGTCGCAGTCGGTAAACCGGATCATGTGGTTGCGGTATTTTTCTTGTGCCTCTGGGGTGGATGCAATATTGCCATAATGCTTGAGCCGGAAGGGATACCACAGGCTCCCTTGGTCTGTTACAGTGCCTCCCATTGACAGATATTGCTTCCATTCCACGTCGCTGACCTTGTCGCGCTTGACGGGGCGCCACCATTCCCCATTGCCATCGAGGATTCCCTCGCCTGAGATGCTTATATTCTGCTGCTTGTTGGCAGTGATCAATGCCGTTGCCTTCTTGTCCCCGTCTTTCACGGTGAGTGCCTTGTCGGGTGAGAAGACAATGACAGCGTTCCGCTCTAAGTGCAGGTCGATGCCTCCTTTCAGGACAATAGGCCCGGTGAGGAAGATCCCTGCAGGGACGACCAACCTCCCGCCGCCTTCCTTTGCCAAGGCGCGGATCGCTTGCTCAAAAGCATCCGTGTTCAGCGTGATGCCATCTCCCTTCCCTCCATAGTCAGCGAGAGAAACCGTACGCAGTGGGATCACCGGCTGAGTCACCTGAGGGAGGGCAACGGGAAGATCGTGATAATAACGGTCATAGCCTTCTGCCACGGCTGGAATGATGCAGAAGAGTGCATGGCAGATCAGTAGCAATTTTTTTATTTTCATGGATATGCGATTCATATTGTTGTACTTTCTGTCAGAATACGGTCACAAAGATAGGAAATAATCCCGAAAAACAACAAGAAAGAAAAGGAAAATATGAGAATAGGAAATAAAAAACCCTGCCGCTTGCGCGAACAGGGCTAATGAAAGGAGGAGTGGTACCTCTTGGAGTTGAACCAAGGACACATGGATTTTCAGTCCATTGCTCTACCACCTGAGCTAAGGCACCAGTGCGAAAGCGAGTGCAAAGATATTACTTTTCTACCATCCCTGCAAATTTTTAGATACTTTTCTTATGAAAAATGCACTCGTTTCAAAAATAAGTGCTATCTTTGCAGTCGCAAAATCGGGATTTAGCGCAGTTGGTAGCGCACTACGTTCGGGACGTAGGGGTCGGGCGTTCGAGTCGCCTAATCCCGACAGAGAGCGGCAAAAGGAGGCTTCCTTTTTGTCGCTCTTTCTTTGTTAATGAAGCCAAGACTGACCCTTCTTTTTCAAAAAGCTAAAGACTGATAGCATCAAAGGGATGGACTGAGACTACAGGGGCTTTCCTTTGGCTTTTCAGGAAGCGACCTTTTGAAGCACTGGAGATGGCCTTTTGAAGCGCAGGAGATGGCCTTTTGAAGCGCAAAAGGTCATCTATCAGGAGCCAAAAGGTCACCTTTTGCTTTTTCTTAGGAAGTTCGCAAGGCTCGCGCAGGATACTTCTATTGCACCTAACTGATAATCAGAATATTTTAAAGAAAGCCAAATATTTATCCATCAGGTACATAAGAAAGAAGGAATGGAGGGGTTAAGGAGATTTCCTCATGAGAAGACGGGCTCAGGATCCATGGCAATCCTCCTCCAGTCAGAACTCCACATAAGGTGCCAAGCGCTTGATCATGTCCGGGGGAAACGACCGGAGGAGCCGCAAGTCGTCCCAGCCATGGATAGGACCTTTCAGGCGACGGTAGTCGATGACATCCCTTGCACGGTAAAAGCCCATGTAGGGATGCACCCGAAGCTGGCTCAAGGTCATCGTGTTGAAGTTGAGCTTCCTGATTTTTTCATCTGAAAGGACGAGATAATGCTTGGCATCTGAAGGGAATCCCTCAATTTCATCCAACTGATCGATATTGCAATATCCGCCGAGCCGCTCGCGATACCAAACAATCCGTCGTGCATAATAGCTCCCAATGCCAGGGATCCGTTTGAGCAAGGTAGTGTCTGCCGTGTTCAAAGGTACCCGATCGGTCGGTCTCAACTTTGGGGTATAATGGAGAGCAGCTGTCCGGTCTATCCCCGTTGAGGCAATCTCAGCCTCCCCGGCATCGGGAGAGGGATGGGAGCGGTAATCTCCCCGACCGTACCTGCTCGTCTCACGACTGTATCCATACACCTCTGAAGCCGGGCGATAATCCTCCCCAATCCGGATATAGGGTTCCATCAGCCTATATTGCTTCACCGTCAACCCATATAACCGCGCGAAATCCGTAGGCTTACGGTAGACACCGCCTGCCGCGCGATACCGATAGATATTCCGGATTTGCCAAGGCTGAAGCCCCAAGCGCAGGAATTGCGTGCTGTCCGCAGTGTTCGGATCAAAAGGAAACAGTTCATACCGTTTACCCTCAATCTGATAATAAGGCGGACGATGACCTGATTGCCCTCTTCCCTTCCGACTTGCGACCTGACCATTCCATGGATCATCCCCATACGGAGCAGACGCCTCGGAATCCGGATCCCGAACAATGAAGATAAGAGTTAGTGAGACTACGGCGATCACCAACAACACGATCAGGACCGAGCGGTCCGATTTCCTGAAATAAAAAAACTCTTTCCAATCCATAGGCAGCTAATTTAGTCGATCCCATCCCGAAGAATGATTTCCACGAGGGGAGACATCAAAGACGAAGACAAGAGTCGTTTCTTGCCTTTATCCGTCTAACGGAAACAAGATGGGAATATTATATGAGTTCCCAAGAAAAACCTTAGATCAGTCCAAATTGGTGCATAAAGATGGCCGCAATGCCCATAGGGCATACAAACCTCACCATGAAGATATAGACAGGATACAAGTGCCCGCTCACCGTTCCCCAGTTGGTAAACTCCGCTTTCACTACTTTCTGAGGCAAGCACCAGCCTACGAAGATACTGGTGAGGAACCCTCCGATGGGCAGCAGATACTGGGCCGTGAGATAATCGCAGAAATCGAGGAAGTCCTTGCCCAGCACTTCAAGGTGCACAGCGCCTTGCGAGAGGGAGCAAAAAACACCAATGACGATCGCAACGATGGTCACCACCCATGCGCCCTTCTTCCTGGTTGTATGCAACTCCTCATAAAAGAATGCCGTTCCGATCTCATGCATGGAGATCGTGGAGGTCAAAGCAGCCAATACCAAAAGGGCATAGAAGAGGATGGAGATGACATATCCCAAGGCAGGAATATTCCCGAAAGCCTGCTGGAACACATTGGGCAATGTGATGAAAATCAGTGACGGACCACTATCGGGCTGCACGCCCACGGAAAACGCTGCCGGGAAGATCATCAGTCCGGCAAGGATCGCGATCAAGGTGTCGATCAGGGCAATCTGCGTAGCGGACACCCAAAGATTGGTCTGGCGACTAAAATAAGAGGCATAGGTGCAGAGGCACGCTGTGCCCAAGGACAGGGAGAAGAACGCCTGCCCCATGGCTTCGAGGAAGACCTTGTTGTCTACCTTCGAGAAATCAGGCTTGAACAGGAAGGCAATGCCTTTGCCCGCATCTGGCAGCAGGCAACTGGCAACCACGATGACGATGAGCAGGATAAACAGGGTTGGCATCAGGAGATTGGATGCCTTCTCGATGCCGCCACGGATGCCATGGATCACCACGAAATGCGTGAGGAGGATAAAGGCAACCGTCCAGAGGATCGGCTTGAGAGGGTCACTGGAGAACGCCTTGAAGTAATGGAGCACGAACGCCGCATCCCCATTCAGGTGACCGAACACGGATGCGAAGAGGTATTGTAAGCACCATCCTGCGACCACGGTGTAGAAGCCTAAGATGATGGTTGAGGTGATAATGCCTAAGATGCCAACGACTCCCCAGCCCTTACCCTTGCCAAAGCTCTGGTAGGCACGTGCCGCATTGGAGGCTCCATGTCGACCTACGATAAACTCACTGATCATGCCTGGTATCCCTAACATCAGCACACACACAATATAAATGATGATGAAGGCAGCCCCTCCATCCTGACCTGTCATGTACGGAAACCTCCAAATGTTCCCCAAGCCGACGGCAGAGCCTGCCGTAGCAAGGATCACGCCGATCTTCGTACCAAAGTTTCCTCTATCTTGTGCCATCTTCATACCGTTAAATCACGCCAAACTGATGCAAGAAAATCGCAAGGATCAGAATGGGACAGACATATTTGATCAGGAAGAACCATGCGCCGAAGAACTTCCCTTTGAGCGTCCCCCAATTCGTATATTCGTCCCGGATTATCTTCTTCGGGACATACCAGCCCACGAACAGGCAGGTAAGGAAACCACCAACCGGCAACATGATCTGACCCGTCACGAAGTCAAACGCATCAAACAACGACTTGCCGCCCACGGAAAGGAAGTTCATCTTCCCTAAGGACAAGGAACAGAAGATGCCGATGAGAGCCGTGCTGACTGTCACGAGGGCTGCTCCCTTTTTCCGGGTGATATGTAATTCCTCGTAAAAGAACGAGGTGCTTACCTCATGCAAGGACATCAGCGAGGTCAGGGCTGCCAATGACAGGAGGACATAAAACAGCAAGGAGATGATCCATCCGATGACTGGCATGTGGGCAAAAGCCTGATTAAAGACATTCGGCAGCGTGATGAAGATCAGGGAAGGACCACTGTCTGGATTCACGCCGACTGAAAAGGCAGCAGGGAAGATCATCAATCCGGCGAGGATTGCCACCATCGTATCGATGAGACTGATCTGAACCGCCGACTTCATCAAGTTCGTCTGGCGGGTAAAGTAAGAGGCGTAGGTGCAAATGCAGCCCATCGCAATGCTCAAAGAGTAAAACGACTGTCCCAATGCACCCAAGAAAACGCCACTGTCTACCTTCGTAAAGTCAGGCTTGAACAAGAAAGAGACCCCCTTTCCCGCACCTGGCAACAAGCAACTTGCCACCACGATGACCAAAAGCAAGACAAATAAGGTAGGCATCATCAACTTAGAAGCCTTCTCGATGCCACCGCGCACGCCATGGATAATCACGAAATGGCAGACGAGCAGGATGACAATCGTCCAGAAGACCGGACGGACAGGATCTTGGGAGAATGACTCGAAATAGTGCTGCACGAACTGCGGGTCTCCATGCAGTTCACCCATGATGGAAGCATAAATATATTGCAGACACCATCCTGACACGACCGCATAATAGCCCGTGATCATGAAACCAGTCAAGACACCTAAGTATCCGACCCATTTCCAGGGGGTCCCATGGGCAAGTTGAGCGTATGCGCGAGCCGTGTTAGACGCACCATGACGACCGATAATAAACTCAGAAACCATGCAGGGAATACCTAAAAAGAGGACACACCCAATATAGACCAGGATAAAAGCGGCACCTCCGTTTTGGCCTGCCATATAAGGGAACCTCCAAACGTTACCCAAACCGACGGCACCACCAGCCGTCGCCAATATCATTCCAATCTTACTTCCAAAACTTGCTCTTTCTTCAGACATATCGAAATCTCTCTCTTTAGACGCTGCAAAAGTATAAAAAAATATCTACTTTTACATAAAGATTGAAAGCAAAGATTGAAAAATTATATTGTTTAGTAATAAAATAGCCAGAAAATTGCGATTCTTTCAGTGCTGATAGTCTTCTGGGACAGTTGCTTTCCAAAGTCGGTAAGGACATGATAGCAAGTGAGAATTCCTAAAATAGGAGTTCCCTGTCACCTCCGGTCCCAAGAAATCCGGTCCTTCATACGTCTCATTGACATCGCCCAGCTCGATCTCAGCAGCGACGAGTCCTTGGTTGTCGCCATAGAACTCATCCACCTCACAGACATGTTTCCCGTCAGGACATTTCACCAAATAGCGGATCTTGTCGATGACACCCCCTTCGCACAGTTGCATCAACTGGCGAGCATCCTCCATGGGGATCTCCTGTTCAAACTCATATCGCGACAATCCCCCGTCGAGTGAATGGCTTTTAATGGTAATATAAGCCTTTTCATCTCGGATGCGGATGCGCACCGTTGCTCCCCGCGTGGGCATATAGCCTTGCTGGATATGGCTACTTGAAAAGGCGGCGCGTTTGTATGCGTCGCCTTTCTTCACCAGAAATTTCCGTTCTATCTCCTGTCCACTCATTACTGCATAGAGAAAGAGACGATCATAAAGATAATAGCCAATATGATCAAGGCGGCAAATATCCAGTTAATGACTTTCTTTGCTTGTTTTTCTTGCTTAGCGTCACGCTGAGCGCGGCGAATCTTACTTCTTTCACTCATAGTCGTAATATTTTATTTAGGTTATGTTTCTTATCTTAGAAGTAGCGATCTTACCTGGGAAAGGGGTCCGTTCAACTCTCCTCATCTTCTGTAGGGAACTCCATCAGGTAAGCCTTGATAAAGCCATCGATCTTCCCATTCATCACCCCTTCCACGTCCGAGGTCTGGTAATTGGTACGATGGTCTTTCACTCGCTTGTCGTCAAAGACGTAGCTTCGGATCTGACTGCCCCATTCTATCTTTTTCTTGCCTGCCTCAATTTTTGCCTTCTCTGCCAACCGTCGCTTCATCGCACGGTCGTAGAGCTGGGATTTCAGCAGCAGCATTGCCTTGGCACGATTCTTGGGCTGGTCGCGCGTTTCCGTATTCTCGATAAGGATTTCCTCTTCCTCGCCCGTATCTGGGTCCTGATACATATAGCGCAGTCGAACGCCCGACTCCACCTTGTTCACGTTCTGCCCACCTGCGCCACCGCTCCGGAAAGTATCCCAGGACACGCGAGCCGGATCGACATATACCTCTATGGTATCATCAACAAGCGGAGAGACAAAGACACTGGCGAAACTGGTCATTCTCTTGCCCTGTGCGTTATAAGGAGAGACGCGCACGAGACGGTGAACGCCATTCTCGCTTTTCAGGTATCCATAGGCATATTCTCCCATGATCTCCATGGTCACGCTCTTGATACCCGCCTCGTCACCATCCTGCATATTGGAGATAGTAACCTTATAGCCATGGGCTTCGCACCAACGCATGTACATACGCATGAGCATCTGCGCCCAGTCCTGGCTTTCCGTCCCGCCAGCCCCTGAATTGATCTTCATCACAGCATCCATCGGGTCTTCCTTTTGGCGCAGCATGTTCTTCAGTTCCAGGTCTTCTATGGCACTGATTGCCTTGGCATAATCGGCATCCACTTCCTCTTCGCTCACCATATTCTCATGGTAGAAGTCAAAGGCAAGCTGGAGCTCATCTGCATCCTGGCGTACTTCCTGGTACCCTTTAAGCCATTTTTCTATGCCCTTCACCTTTTTCATTTGCTCCTGGGCACGCTGGGGATCCTCCCAAAAGTCAGGGGCTTGGGTACGGAGTTGCTCTTCTTCAAATTCTATTTTCTTCTGGTCTATGTTCAGATAGCGATGCAACGCATCAGCACGCTCCATCACGTCTTTCAATTGATCGGCTGTTATCATTCTTCCTCGTACATTTTATCAATTACCTTTGCGAAATTCTTATAGATGACCGGACGCTTCAACTTCAGCGTATTCGTAAGCTCTCCATTCTCCATAGAGAAATGGTGTGGGAGCAAGGTAATCCGTTTGATTTGTTCATAAGATGCCAATCCCTGTTGCAAAGTATTGATACGATCCATCATCATATTGCGGATCTGCTGATTGGCACACAGGTCCTCCCGAGTCTCAAAAGGAATGTCATGGCTGCGAGCATAGTCTTCCACCAAACGGAACTCCGGCACGACTAAGGCGGAGACAAACTTCCGCTGGTCGGCAATGACAGCCACCTGATCGACAAACTTATCAACCAGCAGCAGAGCCTCTGTCATCTGTGGGGCGATATACTTCCCGTTACTAGTCTTAAACAAGTCCTTGATGCGTTCCGTGAGATAGAGTTCCCCATTCTTTAGATAGCCTGCGTCACCGGTATGGAAATAGCCGTCCGCATCGAACACTTGCGCATTCAGGGACGGACGATTGTAATAGCCTCTCGTAACGGTTGGGCCTTTGAGGAGAATCTCATTGTTCTCGCCAATCTTGATGTCAATGGAACTGATGGGACGACCCACGGAACCAATCGTATATCCTTCATTCAGATGATCGCAGGTCACGGTAGCAAGCGTCTCGGTCATGCCATACCCAACGATCATGCCAATCCCGATGGAATGGACAAATTCCTCCACCTCTGGTGAGACCGTAGCCCCTGCAGTAGGGAAGATATTAGGATGCTCAAGTCCCAATTGCTTTCGCACCAAGCTCAAGATGCTTTTGTTGATGACCTGATATTCGATGGCGAGCGCCAAAGGTGGACGCTTGCCCCTGCCCTTATAGTCGACATTATATTTCTTGCCCACCGCCAAGGCATGCTGGAAGATCTTACGCTGAACAGGATTGGCTTCGTCGATCGTCTCCTTGACCTTAGCATACACCTTCTCCCAGAACCTGGGAACAGAAGACATACAAGTAGGATGAGTCTGAACCAATGACTCTTGAATCTCCTTCGGATAAGTGTTGATGATCAGTTGGGCTCCTTCTGTCAAGGCAAGGTATGCCCATCCCCGTTCAAAAATATGCGTAAAGGGAAGGAAGTCCATGACCTTGTCCTTCTCTCCAACCGGCACGCATTTGTCATTGGCGATAAACGCTGCCTGATATTGGCCATAAGTCAGGACGACGCCCTTGCTCTCTCCAGTTGTGCCACTCGTATACAAGATATTGCAAATATCATCATCCTTTGTCAATTTCGACAAGTTATCCACCTCCGATTGCCGTGGGAGGCCTTCTCCCATCTTGATAAAGTCCTCGAAATAGAGGGCGTTTGGGTCATGGGTACTGATACGAACACTACTATCGAAAATGATGATCCGTTCCAAGGAATGGCAAAGGGCGAAGATGCGGTGTGCCTTGTCATACTGTTCCTGCTCACCCACGAAAAGGAAGCGGACCTGTGCATCATTGACCATATACTGGATCTGCTGCTCACTACTGGTGGCATAAAAGGGTATCGATACCACATTCACGCCATAAGCACCGAAGTCAGTGTACAGGTAATGGATACAATTCTGCGAGAACACGGCTATGTTCTCCTGCGGCTTGATCCCTAAGTTTAACAGGGCATTGCTCACCTGCTTGACACGCAGGGAGAACTGATTCCAAGAGACATGGTTCCATTTCAGGCTCCCGAATTGACGGAAGGTAAGAGCAGGACGGTTCCCATATTTCTTGGCTTGCTCATGAATAAGTACTGACAGGTAACATCTTGTTTGCATATTCTCGTGTTTTTAATTGATGCAAAGATAGCATAAACCCTTCGAAAATCAAAATAAAATGAAAATTTATTTCTGAAATTGAACCCTTTCCACTAACTTTGTATGCAATTATGACACGACAAGATTATGTAAATGAGGCTGTTGAGTTGCTGAAAGCACTCATTGCAACGCCATCAGTGAGCAGGAATGAGGACAAAGCTGCCGATGTAATGGAAGGATTCCTCCGTGGATATGGACTGGATTATCAACGGGAGGGCAATAATATTTGGTGCATGGGCCCCCATCGTCAGGAGGGTCTCCCTACCCTTCTCCTCAATGCGCATATCGATACGGTCAAGCCTGTGGATAGCTGGAGCCGCCCACCATTTATCCCAACACAAGAAGGGGATATGCTCTATGGATTGGGTAGCAACGACTGTGGTGGAGGACTAGTCTCCTTATTGCAAGTTTTCCGCTATCTGATCACTCGGCAACAGCTCTATCAAGTCATCTACTTGGCTTCCGCCGAGGAAGAGGTATCGGGAAAGGATGGCATCTCCCGTATTCTTCCACTACTCCCCAAGATTGATGTGGCTGTGGTAGGAGAGCCAACGGGCATGCAACCCGCCATTGCAGAAAAAGGATTGATGGTATTGGATGTCGTTGCCCATGGGAAGAGTGGGCACGCTGCCCGAAACGAAGGAATCAATGCGATCTATCAAGCCTTGGAAGACATGCGCTGGTTCCGTGACTACCGGTTTAAGAAAGTAAGTGATTTCTTAGGCCCGACCCAAATGAGCCTCACGGTCATCAAGGCTGGCACCCAACATAATGTCATCCCCGACCGATGCGAGATGACCGTAGATGTAAGGACCAATGAGTTCTATACTAACCAAGAAGTACTGGACTTTATCAAGACACAGGTCAAGAGTGAGGTCACCGCAAGATCCACCAGACTCAGCTCTTCCCATATAGACCCACAGCATCCGTTAGTCAGGAAATGCATGGCAATGGGGATGAAGCCTTTCGGGTCTCCCACGCTCAGCGACCAAGCACTCATGCCCTTTCCCTCGTTCAAACTCGGTCCGGGACAATCATCCAGGTCGCATTCAGCCGATGAGTTCATCCGCATCTCTGAAATAGCAGATGCCATCTCTACGTATATCACCTTGTTTGACGGCACGAAACTGTGACCGCAACCCTGTTTGGCAGGAGACAGGAGATCCCTACCTTCCCAACCAGGATTCAGGATTGAGCTTTGCCGTTTCTTTCCGCAACTGGAATTGCAGGATATTATCCGGTCCTACAGCGCCTAATGCCTGTCGGGTCGAAACCTTTTGCCCTTGCCGGACACTTACAGACTTTAGATTGCAATAGACGCTGATATATACACCGTGCCGAACCATAACGTTCCACGAGCCCGCATATCCAAAAACAGCACTCACTTCACCGTCATAGATGCTTCTTGCCATGCATCCCGCCTGCCCTAAGATATTAATACCCTTATTATCTAAGGTCACGCCCTTCAATCCTTCCACATTATACTGTCCGAAATGACTGACAATACGGTAGCTGCCCGTGATCGGCATAGGCAGTCGCCCCTTATTGGCTTCGAACCCTCCGCTCATCATCCGGTCGACCGTGCTGACGGTCTTTGCCTCTTCCACGTCCTTCTTTGCCTCGGCGACAGCCCTTTCATTCCGCTCGGCATCCGCCTTTGCTTTTAGCTCTGCCGCTTGCCGGGCAGCCTCAGCCTCTCTTGCCTGTTGCTCAGCGCGGACCTGCGCAGCCCTTGCTGCGGCAGCTGCCTCGGCAGCACGCTGTTGTTCTTTTTTCTTTGCATCCGCAGCAGCCTGCTCCTGTTGCGCCCTCTGGGCAGCAAGTGCAGCCTGCCGAGCCGCCTCCGCCTGAGCCTTTG
>ERZ779941.845-NODE-845-length-11366-cov-3.923437_pt1 | contig 11366 bp, 13 predicted proteins | sample MGYA00511952_ERZ779941 | MGnify/ENA primary metagenome ERZ779941 (study PRJEB29588, sample SAMEA2142846) | human gut metagenome | biome: human gut; feature: human-associated habitat; material: faeces | place: Denmark | collected 2008/2010 ...
TGTTACTCAGGTTAGGCAGGAGGCCACGACAACTAATAATGTCGTTACTTATGAGGTGGTAATTAGTGCTCCTAATAAGGACTTAAAGTTAAAGCCTGGTCTTACTGCCAATGTTACAATTTATACACTTGAGAAATCTAATGTGTTGAGTGTCCCGAATAAGGCATTAAGGTTTACTCCTACAAAGGAACTGATAGGAGATGCTGTAATAAAAGATTGTAAAGGCAGTAAAAAAGTTTGGACATTTAGTAATAATGTTTTTGAGGCTCATCCTGTAACTGTTGGAATCAGTGATGGAATTAATACAGAGTTGCTTGGTGGTATCAAAAAAGGTGCAAAAATAATAACAGAGATAAAAGTCGGTATGGGCAATGGGGGCAATGCTGTTCCGCCATCTGAAGCTTCAGTGCAGGAGTCTAGTCCGTTTGCTCCTAAAGGGCCTGGTCAAAACAAGAAAAAATAATTAGTAAGGAAATGTCAGATATTAATTCAGATAATCGTAAGGTAGTCATTGAACTTCAGAATGTGTTTCGTGATTTTCATGTTGGTGATGAGACTGTACATGCCCTGCGAGGTGTATCTTTTAAAATATATGAAGGAGAATTCGTTACAGCGTCGGAATCGGCCAGCGCCTGCGCAACGGCGATCGTGCCCTTGGCAAGCGTCGGGTTCTCGAACACGCCCATCGGCCCGTTCCAGACGACGGTCTTTGCGCTCTTGACCGCGTCTGCAAACAGCGCGCGGGTCTTCTCGCCGATGTCCAGACCTTCCTTGTCAGCCGGGATCGCGGTCACGTCGACGGTTTCGACCTCGACAGGTGCGTCGATGGGGTTCGGGAAATCAGCCGCGACGACGGTATCGATCGGGAGCAGGAGCTTGACGCCCTTCTCCTCGGCCTTTTTCATCATATCCTTGCAGTAGTCGACCTTCTCCGCGTCAAACAGGCTCTTGCCGATGCCGTAGCCCTTGGCCGCGACGAAGGTATAGGCCATGCCGCCGCCGATGATGAGCGTGTCGACCTTCTCAAGCAGGTTATTGATGACGTTCAGCTTGTCGGAGACCTTCGCGCCGCCGAGAATCGCGACAAACGGACGCTCCGGATCGGCAAGGGCCTTGCCCATGATGGAGACTTCCTTCTGCACCAGATAGCCGCAGACGGCGGGCAGATAATCTGCAACACCGGCCGTGGAGGCGTGCGCGCGGTGCGCGGTGCCGAAGGCGTCGTTGACAAAAATATCAGCCATGGAGGCAAGCTTCTTGGAAAGCTCGGGGTCGTTCTTCGTCTCGCCCTTTTCAAAGCGGGTGTTCTCAAGCAGCATGACCTCGCCGTCCTTTAAGGAAGCGGCCAGCGACTGTGCGCTCTCGCCTACAACGTCCTTTGCCATCTTGACCGGCTGGCCCAGAAGCTCGGACAGGCGCTCGGCCACGACCTGCAGGCTCAGCTCAGGCTTGACCTCGCCCTTGGGCTTGCCCATGTGAGAGCAGAGGATGACGCGGGCGCCGTGCTTCACAAGATACTGGATCGTCGGCAGCGCGGCGACGATGCGCTTGTCGCTCGTGATCCTGCCGTCCTTGGTGGGGACGTTAAAGTCGCAGCGGCAGAGCACGCGCTTGCCGACGACGTCGATATCTTCAACAGACTTTTTGTTGTAGTTCATAGTAGTTCCTCCTTATTTGATCGCGGGTGTGGCCCGCTTTGTTTACAGGTTCCAGTCTGCCATTTTTCCTTCGGTCTTCAGATGCGGGAAATCCTGCTGCCGCAGCGCCTCAAACACGCCGACGGCGGCGGAATTGCTGAGGTTGAGGCTCCGCGCCTCCGCACGGATGGGGATGCGGACGCAGCTGTCGTAATGCGCAGCCAGAAACTCCTCCGGCAGGCCCTTCGTTTCCTTTCCGAAGAACAGATACGTCCCGTCAGGGTAATCGGCCTCGTCGTAGCGGCGGGGAGCCTTGGTCGAGAACAGGCGCATACAGGCAGGCTGGTTCTTTGCGAAGAACTCCTCCAGATCCTCATACACGCGCACGTCGACCAGATGCCAGTAATCAAGCCCGGCACGCTTCACGGCCTTGTCCGAAATATCGAAGCCCAGCGGCTTTACCAGATGCAGGACGCTGCCCGTCGCGGCGCAGGTACGCGCGATATTCCCGGTGTTGGCCGGAATTTCAGGTTCTACCAGTACAATATGCAGCATACGAAAAAACTCCCTGTCCGCCGCTTTGCGGCAGGCAAGCATATTCTATGACAGAACATCGCAGATTTCAACTGTTTTTCAGAAAAAAATAAGGTTTTTTACGAAAAAAATTTCTTTTTGCTGCGCATAAAATTTGGCTGATTTGCCGTCCTTATGGCTGCCAGTCGATCTGCTTCTGACCGTGCTGCGCGAGAAACGCATTGATCTGCGAAAACGGCCTGCTGCCGAAAAAGCCCCGATAGGCGCTCAGGGGGCTTGGGTGCGGGGCCTGCAGGACGAGGCGCGGATAGGGGCTGCGGGCCGCGATGGCGGCTTTTTTCTGCGCGTGCGCGCCCCAGAGGACGAACGCGACGGGCTGCGGCAGCGCGGCCAGTCTCTGCACGACCGCGTCTGTAAACGTCTGCCAGCCGAAATCCTTATGGCTTGCGGCCTTTCCTGCCTCCACGCTCAGACTGCTGTTGAGCAGGAACACGCCCTGCTTTGCCCACGTGGTCAGATCGCCGCTGTCCGGCGGCGTGATATCGCAGTCTGATTGCAGCTCCGCAAAAATATTGCGCAGCGACGGCGGCAGCTTCACGCCCGGATTCACGGAGAACGCCAGCCCGTTGGCCTGCCCCGGCTCGTGATACGGGTCCTGCCCCAGAATCACGGCCCGTACCGCCTCCGGCGGCGTGAGCCGGAAGGCTGCAAACAGCGCCTCGCGCGGCGGATAGACCGCCGACGCGGCGTAGGCCGTGTCCACCCGCTCCGAGAGCGTCTGCCAGTACGGCTTTTCGAATTCCTCCTGCAAAAGCGCCTGCCATGCGCCGAGTTCTTCCGGTTTCATGGTACATACTCCTTAGTATTTCCGATTTTTCCGCAATATTGCTATGCAAAAGCATAGCAATATTCAGAAATGTGCCATTTCCTCGCCCCTGCGGGGCAACCGGAAATGATGCACAAAAACTTCATGCACCGCATCTGCACATTTTCGCGGTGCCCATACATGAAGTTTTATACCATATAAAATACCGGAACACAAGCGCGGCCCGGCGCATAGGGTTTTGCGAGGTGATCGTGTGCAGATCTATGTGGTAAAGCCCGGTGATACGCTGTATTCCATCGGCCGGGCGCTTTCTCTCGCGCCGGGGTTCCTTGCGCGCTATAACGGCCTGCGGGAGCCGTACCGGCTGGCCGTGGGGCAGAGTTTGCTTGTCCTGTACCCGGAACAGACTGTGACCGTCCGGGCGGGGGATGCGCTGTCGTCCATCGCGGCCTCGTCCGGGACGGATGTGCTGTCGCTATTCCGGATGAACCCGAACCTGTCCGGCTCCGACCAGCTCTATCCGGGGCAGGTTCTCGTGACGCAGCTGGAGCAGAGCCGGACGCGCAGCGCGTTTGTCGGCGGGTACGCGTATCCGTATGTGCAGGAATCCGTTTTGCGCGGCATTCTGCCGTTTGCCGGGGCGCTGATGCCGTTTACCTACGGCTTCACGCCGGAGGGCGCGCTCATGCCGATGGACGACGAGCGGCTGCTTGCGCTGGCAGGGGAGTACGGCGTGCGGCCGTTTCTGCACCTGTCGACGCTGACGGCAGCCGGAACCTTTTCCGCCGCGCAGGCGGCGGTCGTGCTGCGAAGCGAAGCGCTTCAGCAGACGCTTGCCGAGGCGGTGCTGCAAAAGATGCAGGAAAAGGGCTATATGGGCCTGGACGTGGACTTTGAATATCTGGGCCGGGAGCTGGCAGAGGCATACGCGCAGTTCCTCTCGCGTCTGCACGGGCTGCTTGCGCCCTACGGCCTGCCGCTCATCGCCGCCCTTGCGCCCAAAACCTCCGCCGATCAGCCCGGCACCCTCTACGAGGGCTACGACTACGCCGCTGTCGCCTCCGCCTGCGACGCAGTTCTGCTGATGACTTATGAATGGATACAGTTAGCACACACGCCGAAAAACCTTGAAAATCAAGGAGAAAATGAGAAGCAGTGTTTGCAAAGCGTTCTCATGGACAAGCCTGGTAAACCTGAATATTACGAAGAGTAGAAAATCTATAAAAATAATGATTTTTAGACATTTTCAGCACTTTCTGCTCGGAAATCAATGCTTTTTACACATCTTATTTCCACTGTTTCCGTCTGCTCGTTTCGCCGTGTGGGTCAGCGTGTGGGTCAAGGGGAAAATAGCCCACTCAAAAACTGCGCCGCAGTAATCAAAGATTACTGGTCGCAGTCATCCGCAAGAAAACCGTACAGCGAACCGACAATTATAACTCGAAGTGCAGCTGAATACAAACTGCTAACTTGATGCCATTGTCCGTTTGGACGGTGGCTATTTTTATGCCGTCGAAAAAATTTTCAAAACAGGCTGTTCAAAACACAATTTTCTGTCGGATTAAATAGGAGGACTTTTGAGGAAGCCTCTGGCGAGGCAGAAGTAAATATTTTGTGAACTTTTGTGAAAAGGGGTCTAAAAAGCGCGTTCTTACTGCCTACCACATGAGGAGACTTTTTCGGAGGGACGCGAACAGGCAGCGTAGGTTCGGAAATGTAAATGATCTGTGAATTTTCTCGAAAGGGCTTCTAAAAATCGCGTTCCCGTGGCCTATGCAGTGAGGGGATTTTTTTCGAAGGGACACCGCTCAAAACGTAAATTCCTGTCGGATCAAATAGGGAGGGTTATTGATGGACGTAAAATATCTTCTCCCCTGAATTAAAAAAATTGCAGAGGAGGGTGTCAAAAACGGCTTTTAGCGTCGGATTAAATAGGGGGATGTTTTGAACGGCGAAAAAATTTCTGAATTTTTTGAAAACAGGCTGTCAAAACTGCGATTTTTATCCCTACTAGTAATGAGAGGCTTTTTTTCGACAACCAAATTTTTTTCGTACAAACGCCGCAAAAGTTGTGCAACTAAAAGTGAGGGCAAATTTTTTTGAAAAAAGTTTGGTACAAAAGCCCTCTGAATACGGATAAAGGGTAGGAGGCGTTTTTTCGGACAGACAAAATACAGACAGGAGAAATGAACACGAACAAAGGAGGACAACATGAAAGAATCAAACTACAAAAGCTATGACGAACTGCCGCTGTTCCTGAACGCGGCGACAGTAGCAAAAGTGCTGGGCATTGCGCCATCCAGCAGCTACGAACTGATGCACGAAAAAGATTTCCCCGCGCTGCGAATCGGGAATCGGATCGTCGTTCCGAAAGAAGCGTTCATCCGCTGGGTAGAGCAGCACACGGGAGGGGCAGAGTGAAGCGCAGTCTCTGGCCGGCACGCGATCCGATCAGGGACTACTACCCACTGCCGAAGGAGATTTTCTCACTGGGTCTGAACGCAGCGGAAATCGCGATCTACGCCTTCCTTCTGTTCTGCGAAGATCGGCAGACTTTCCAATGCTGGCCGAGCTATCGGAAAATCGGTGATGCGGTTGGGTTGAGTCCGAACACGATTCGCAAACACATCCGGTCGCTCGAAGAACGCGGTCTGCTCGTCACAGAACCGACGATGGTTACGACGAAGGATGGTCGCAAGCGAAATGGCAATCTACGCTTCACCATCCGACCAATTCAAGCGGCGCTCCAGCAGGACTATGATCGCCAAATGCAGAGACTAGACGAGGACACGACAAGGAGAAAATATGCCGATTTTATTGAAAACACAGATTGAACACACAGCCAAAACGCCAGTCACAGCCCGTCGCGCCCGTGTCGGCGGTTTGTGCGGCTTTCGCCGCGCAGCCGAGCGTGTACCCATCCAGCAGCAGAAAACCAGACGTTGCGCCGACGTGCGGGAGCGTTGCGGGAATGCCAAGCGCAGAAGAAGAACGCCTCCGGGCGGGTTTCAGCAGAGGGAGAAGCCGTAAGCGGCGAAGCAGGAGAAAGGCCTGACGCTTTTCTGCGTCTGGCCGTCCACTTCTGCCCGCAGTGCGGGCAGTTTCGGGGGATGAAAATGGCGCTTTTTTGCGGCTGTCAAAAGTGGAATGACGCTATTATTGCCCAAAAGTCGCAAAACGCCAGCAAAATCAAGGACAATTTTGACGCTATTATGATTTTTGGAGGTTTTGAACATGAAAACAGAAGAACGAAGCCGCCACACAGTCTGGATGGAAGATACGGTTTGGCAGCGGGTGCAGGAACACTACAAAAGCGACGGATGCAGCACACAGAACGAGTTTATTGCAAAGGCAATTCTGTTCTACTGCGGCTATTTGCAGAGCGAATATGCCGGAGACTTTCTGCCGAAGATCCTCGGAGAAACGCTCGAAGCCATCCTCAGTATGTTTGGGGATCGCATCGGCAAGCTGCTTTTGAAGCAAGCTGTTGAGCAAAACATCTGTAATCATATCATTGCGTCGGATACAGATATCGACGCAGATACGTACCAAAAATGCGCGGCATGAGTTATCAGGAGGTACTGCAAACGAACGGTCAGATCTCGTTCCCGGAGGTGCTCCGTCAGCAGAAACGGCTCTGAGGTTGCAGCAAAAGGCAGCTTGCAAGCTCAAAAACTTGCAAGCTGCCTTCTAAAAAATCTACGCTTTACTGCACCCGAGATTCAGCCGGAATCAGCCGGACGATCATCTGCCGAAATAATATAGATACAGATCCTCCATATTGGGTGCTGTTGGTACTGCGTCGGGTCGAGGGGCGCTTTCGCTGAGCAGGCGGAGCACACTGTTTCCGTCTGTGTGCATGACATTGCTGCAGACATATTGCTTTGTGAGTGCCGCTTCGTCCGCAGCAGGAACTGTAACGAGCCAGACTTGCCCGTTCAGCTGCTCCAGCAACGAAGCGGGCTTTTGCATTTCGAGGACAACACCTTTCCGGAGCAGAATGATTTCGTTTGCGACTGCTTCGAGATCCGATACAATATGAGTCGACAGCAAAACGAGCTTTTGCTGGGAAAGATCACTGATGATACCGCGGAACCGGATCCGTTCTTCCGGGTCAAGCCCAGCCGTCGGCTCGTCCAGCACCAGAATTTCGGGATCTCCAAGCAGTGCCTGTGCGATTCCCACACGCTGCCGCTGTCCGCCGGAGAAACCTTTCAGCTTTTTCTGCTTTTTGTCCTCCAGACCGACCATATGCAGAAGACCGTCTGTCTGCCGCTTGGCCTCAAATTTTGACAAGCCCTTTAGCCTTGCGATATAGAGCAGAAACTGCTCCGCTGTGAAATTCGGATAAACGCCGAAATCCTGCGGCAGATAGCCGAGCTTTTTCCGGAACGCAGCACCCATGACCGCAATGTCCTGCCCATCCAGCAAGACACGCCCGGTCGATGGGACGAGCAGATCCGTCATGATCCGCATCAGCGTCGTTTTCCCGGCTCCGTTTGGACCGAGCAAGCCATAGACGCCCGGCCCCAGCGTCAGGTCGATCTGCTGCAGCGCGGCTGTATCGCCGTAGAGCTTGCTGATATGTTCGAAGGAAAGCTTCATAATTCCTTGCGCTCCTTTCTTTGATGGATGGCGGCCAATAGTAACCCACCCAATAACAGTGCGTACCAGACAAACCAGACTCCCGGAGCCACGCCGATCCGCCGTCCGCGCATCCATTCTGCAAAAAATCCATACCGGACAAACCAGAAGAATCCAAACTTCTTCAGCACAGCGACATTGATAAAATAGCTGAGCGCAAAGGGGATACCGCAGATGCACATGGCCGCCGGCTGATTCTTCAGACTGTCACAGACAAAAGCTGCAAAGAGAAAAAATCCAATTGTTCCGATGAGAACGATCGCCGTGCTGCGGAACCATGCATGATTCCAACCATCCGGTTGGGGAAGCCTGCCGGAAATGAGAATTGACAGCGCATAATTTCCGGCTGCTAACAGCACAGCACCAGCCGAAGCGGCAATGCTCCCAGCAATCAACCGGTTCCGGAACAGCGTGATTCGACCATAGGCGGTGCTGTTGATGACGGGAAAGACTCCTGTTTCACGATCCGCGGAAAACAGACGGATCAGAACGAGCAGAACCAGAAAACCGAGTGTTACGGAGCCTATCTTATTCCAGAATTCTGCGGATAAGGACCAGAACGCATCGCTGCGGGTCTGGAAATCGAAATAGGCGAGGACGACCCGGACGGATAGCCCAGCACACAAAACGAGCCAGTAGAGCGGATTCCGGAAACAGCGGATCAAATCATCTTTCATGCTTTCATTTTCCTCCTCCATATCCTCCAAAAGAGGAAAAACTCCAGAAGGATCATGCCAATCCCCAGCAGGACCGGTTTCCATACGTCCGACCACAAATATGGAAAGACCCACGAATAGCTCTCCTGCAGCAGATACCCACCGAAGCCGAACCGATAGAGCGCGTCGAGCGGCACGCGAAGGAACTCCGGCAGCTGAAACCCGACAGCGGAATACGCGAAAAACAGCAGATAGCTTCCGCCGCAGAGGAACAGACTGAGCGCCGTCCGCCGCGTCAGCGCAGCGACGATCAGAATAAACCCGGCGAAGTATAACGCGCCCAGAAGCAGAAATCCATACTGGAGCGCACAGTACGCAAGATTGGACATCGGCGGCAGCGCCGTATCCGCAAAATACACGCATCTGGCAACAGGGGAGAGGGCACCTTCGAACCCAAACGCGCCGCCGTTTACCAGCAGACTGGCTGCGCCGACGATGAAAACAACGGCCGCGCAATAGAGGACTGTAAACGCTGTTTTCGCCCTCCATGTGTACCGGTGGCCAAGCGCTGCCGTCCCGACAAGATCGTCCGTCCGGTACTCCTTTTCGCAGCAGACCAGCCGCGGCAATCCGACCGCAAGCAGAAACGCCGTCAGCGTCGCGCCATAGGAGCGGATATTCTGCTGAACAAACCACCACTTTTGCTGTGCATCATAGCGCACACTGTAATTCTGGTCCGAAATTTCCGTGTATAGACCCAGCAGCAGATACAGACCGCCGAGGAGATACGCGACCCAGACCTCGCGGAACGCCCGGTGCTTTCTGGCTTCATCTGATATAAGCCATGTCATAATGCTTCCTCCTTCGTTGAACGTTGTGCACAAGTATGCCGTATAAAATCAGCCCGATGACCGCCAGAGCTGCGTAGGCGGCGGTGGAGCAGAGCTGCAAAAGCCGGTCAAACGGAAGCACCGTCACGAGGAAGCAGAGCGCCGCCCAGAAGACGAGCGCAAGCAGGGATAGCCCTTCCGGATTACGGAGTCTGGCAGACAGAAACAGCAGCAGCGTGCATAAATAGATGCCCGGTACCGCGCCGCAGAGCGCCAGCCGCAAAAACGCCTCACCCGCAGAAACGTGCAGCGTCACGGAAAGCAGCAGCAGCGCACCGAACATGCAGCATGAGATTACGACGGACCGCGCAGCTAACATTTCCGGATAGGAATACGGAAACGTAGCTTCCAGTTCGCGCATACGCTCGCTGCAGGCGAGCACGTACCGATGAAACAGCAGGAGCATCGGCATGGGCGCGGTACAGAAAATCGTCAGCATCGGCATGGACAAAGCCCTGACGCTGAGCAGACCGAAAATCAATGCACCCGCGAAAAGCCCGAGCAGCAGGCCCGCGTTTATTTCACCTGCGGCGATCCGCAGCAGCGTGAAGACCGGCGTCTGCCGGTCCCTCGGCTCCGGCATGGACGCTTGCAGCCGCAAAATGGTGCGGCGGATTTCCTGTTCCATTCGATCGTTCATTCGAAGTCCTCCCGCAGTTTATCTGAGAGTGTATTTCTGGCGGCACGAAGCCGTGATTTGACCGTCGGCAGCGGTGTGTTCGTCATTCGCGCGATCTCGCTTGCGGTAAATTGATGGAAATAATGTAAGATTACTGCCTCCCGCTGTGCGGCAGGCAGCTTCTCCAGCGCGGCTTTTACGGACAGGGAGACCGCTGCCATATCTTCGAGCGAGGCAGCCGGATCGGGTCGGTCGAACATGGTGTCTTCCACCTGAACGATTTTCTGTCGAAAGCGAAAGTAGTCCATGCACTTGTTATGCGCGATCGTAAACAGCCAGCTGTCAAATTTCCTCCACGGCGTATAGCTGCCGATGCTCTGCATCATTGCGATAAAAACATCCTGCGTCAAGTCATAAGCGTCCTGCTCATGCCCGGTCAATTTGAAAACATATCCGTAAATTCGCGGATACCAGCGGCGAACCAAAAGCTCCAGTGCGCTCTTATCTCCGCCTTTGATCCCGCGCACCAGTTCATGATCGCTATATTCCACCGCCTCACCGCCTTTTCTGTCAGTATAACGAACGAGAGTGTCAAAAGGGATTAAAAATGCAAAAGAAATTTTATAAAATTATATCAGACCCTTGCGTGTGTTTCCAACTGCAATGTTTGATATTTTATATTTTGACGCTACTGAAAAGGTTAGGCCCCAAAAAAGAAAATGGACGCCCGCAGGCGTCCACTTAAAAGTCAGAAGCTATTTGCTGATTTCTCTTTTCTCAAAAAGCGTCCATTCGTTATCGATGAAAACAACAATCCCATCGGAGGTGTTTGCATAAGCAGCGCCTAGAATATCGAAGTTTGCCTGTCCGTCCTCCTCTGGCCATTGAGATAGTGGAACAGTAGATGTAATCTCTCCAATGATTGCGTCTTCGGCCACCTCACCGGGCATCTGCTTACCTGTGCTGCAATAAATCTCACCATTGTACATGATGGAGGGAAGAAGAGCATTCGGAGTGGATGGTTCTTTATGGCATCCAGATAAGGATAAAATGCTGATTAATAAAAGGATAACGGCAAATTGTCTTCTCATGGTACGCCTCCAAATCTCAAAGTCTGATTTATAAGAAAATAATACACCGCATGGCCGCCGATGTTCTGCATCATTGCGATAAATGCATCCAGCGTCAGGTCAAAAGCTCCAGTGCGCCCTTATCTTCGCCTTTGATCTCACGCACCAGTACATGATCGCTGTATTCCACCGCCTTTTCTGTCAGTATAACGAATGAGAGTACCCAAAGGGATGAAAAATGCAAAAGAAATTTTATAAAAATTATAACAGGCCCTTGCGTATGTCTCAAACTCCGCACTATTTGAGCGTTTTTATATTTTAGCGCTGGAGTGCAAAAACTGCGCCGCAGTAAACAAAGAATAGGGATTTCCGACGTGAGTGAAAGCAGCTAAAAAATATTCCGGTCTTCAGAAAAAATCAGTAGACTTTGTGCCGGTTCTGTGGTAGTTGTTTGTGCTACCAAAACGAAGGAGGCACAGACATGGCAAAG
>ERZ779941.852-NODE-852-length-11336-cov-2.145643_pt1 | contig 11336 bp, 10 predicted proteins | sample MGYA00511952_ERZ779941 | MGnify/ENA primary metagenome ERZ779941 (study PRJEB29588, sample SAMEA2142846) | human gut metagenome | biome: human gut; feature: human-associated habitat; material: faeces | place: Denmark | collected 2008/2010 ...
GGCAAGGAAATGAGCTTTGGCAAAGCCAAGATTAAGAATACAAACGATGAAAAGCGCAAGACAACATTTGATGATGTTGCAGGTGCCGATGAAGAAAAGGAAGAGCTTGCAGAGGTTGTTGAGTTCCTCAAGGCTCCTGAAAAGTATAACAAACTCGGCGCAAGAATACCAAAGGGCGTTCTCCTTGTAGGTCCTCCCGGTACAGGTAAAACATTGCTTGCAAGAGCTGTTGCAGGTGAGGCAGGTGTGCCGTTCTTCTCAATTTCAGGTTCAGACTTTGTTGAGATGTTTGTCGGTGTCGGTGCGTCCCGTGTTCGTGACCTCTTTGATCAGGCAAAGAAAAACTCACCTTGTATCATCTTTATTGATGAGATTGATGCCGTAGGTCGCCAGAGAGGCGCAGGTCTTGGCGGCGGCAACGATGAGCGTGAGCAGACTCTTAACCAGTTGCTTGTTGAAATGGACGGTTTCGGTGCTAACGAGGGTGTAATCCTTATTGCCGCAACTAACAGACCCGATGTTCTCGATCCGGCTCTTATGCGTCCGGGCAGATTTGACCGTCAGGTTGTTGTAAGCTATCCCGATGTAAACGGCCGTGAGGCTATCCTCAGGGTTCATGCAAGAAAGAAACCTCTTGCACCCGATGTAAATCTCAAGACTATTGCTAAAACAACAGCCGGATTTACAGGTGCAGACCTTGAAAATCTTCTTAATGAGGCCGCACTTCTTGCCGCAAGAAAAGATAAAAAAGCCATTACTATGGACGAAATCAAGGAGGCAACAGTCAAGGTTGTTGTCGGTGCAGAGAAAAAGAGCAAAGTAATGAGTGAGAAAGAGAAAAAGCTCACAGCCTATCATGAGGCAGGTCACGCAATTCTCTTTGATAAGCTCGAAACTCAGGATCCTGTTCACGAGATTTCAATTATCCCGACAGGTATGGCAGGCGGTTACACAATGCCGCTTCCGAGTGAGGACAAGTCATACAACTCACGCAGAGGTATGTATGAGGATATCGTTGTAAGTCTTGGCGGCCGAGTTGCCGAAGAACTTATTATGGATGACATCTCAACAGGTGCGTCAAACGATATTGAAAAGGCTACAAAAACAGCCCGTGCAATGGTTACAAAGTACGGTATGACTAAGGAACTCGGTTGTGTATGCTACGGCACAGACAACAATTCCGTATTCCTCGGCAGAGATATGGGCAGCAGAACTCAGGATTATTCCGAGGCTACCGCAGCTAAAATTGATCAGCTTGTTCTTGATATGGTCAACAAGGCATATGGCGACGCTACTAAGATTCTCAGCGATAATATGGATAAGCTCCACGATATTGCAAAATATCTTATCAAGCATGAGAAGATGGGCAGCGAGGACTTTACTGCCTAATGAACGGCACATATAAAGAACCCGAAGAAGTTGAGCAGGAAACTGCCGACAAAGAACCCTCAGCCGAAACAAAGGTTGACGAGTCCACAGAAGGTTAATATCAAATAAACATAGCCTCTCGCAATGAGAGGCTATGCGTGTATATGAATCAATATTTAAACGAATGTATGAAGTTGTGTCAGGTGTTTGACACAGTAAAGGGTAGATGAAATGGCACAGGATAAAATTATTGTGAGAGGTGCAAAAGAGCATAACCTCAAAAATGTAAATGTTGAAATTCCCCGTAACAAACTTGTCGTAATTACAGGACTTTCGGGTTCGGGCAAAAGCTCCCTTGCGTTTGACACAATCTATGCCGAGGGACAGAGAAGATATGTTGAAAGCCTTTCTTCCTATGCAAGAATGTTTCTCGGTCAGATGGACAAGCCTAATGTTGAAAGCATAGAGGGACTTTCGCCTGCAATATCAATCGATCAGAAAACTACTTCAAAGAATCCCCGTTCAACGGTCGGTACGGTTACGGAAATTTACGATTATCTCCGCCTTTTGTATGCAAGAATAGGTGTTCCGCATTGTACGGTTTGCGGAAGGGAAATCCGTCAGCAGACAGTTGACCAGATTGTCGATAAGATTATGACCTATGAAACGGGTACGAAAATTCAGGTTATGGCTCCCGTTGTAAGGGGCAGAAAGGGCGAACACGCAAAGGTTCTTGACAGTGCCGGAAAATCGGGTTATGTCCGTGCAAGAGTTGACGGGATCATCTATGATTTGTCGGAAAATATTCCGATTGAGAAAAATAAAAAGCATAATATAGAAATTATTGTTGACCGTCTTGTAATCAAGCCTGAAATAGCATCAAGACTTTCAGACAGCATCGAAACAGCGTCAAAGCTTGGCGGCGGTCTTGTTATGGTGAACTTCAACGGCGATGAGGATGTGACTTTTTCACAAAAATATGCCTGCCCCGAACACGGTGTGAGCATTGACGAGCTTTCACCGAGAATGTTTTCATTCAACAATCCGTTTGGTGCGTGCCCAAAGTGTACGGGACTCGGCGTATTCCTCAAAATTGATGAGAACAAAATTATTCCCGATATGTCAAAGAGTATCCGTGACGGCGGTATCAAGGGCAGCGGTTGGGCAATGGAAGGCAGTACAATTGCCGCAATGTATATGGAGGCTTTAGCGAAAAAGTACAATTTTTCGCTTGATGAACCGCTTGAAAATCTCCCGAAGGAAACTATCGACAAAATCCTCTATGGCACAGGTGATGATGAGCTGACAATCAATAAAAAATCGGTTTACGGAGGAGGTACTTATCAGCATAAATTTGAGGGTATAATCAACAACCTTGAACGCCGTTATCGTGACACAAGCAGTAACTGGATTAAGGATGAAATCCGTTCGTATATGGCAGAAATTCCGTGTGACCTTTGTCACGGTGACAGACTTTCAGCCGAAAGCCTTGCAGTAACAGTCGGCGGACTTAACATTGCCGATTTCTGCAAAATGTCGGTTATTGATGCACTCGACTTTGTAGGTCAGCTCAAACTTACAGAAAAAGAGCAGATTATCGGTGCTGAAATTATAAAAGAAATTAACGAAAGACTTAACTTCCTCAAGAGCGTAGGACTCGGCTACCTTACTCTTTCAAGAAGCTCGGGAACACTCAGCGGCGGTGAAAGTCAGCGAATCCGCCTTGCAACGCAAATCGGCAGTTCGCTTATGGGTGTGCTGTATATTCTTGACGAGCCGAGTATCGGACTTCATCAGCGTGACAATGAAAAACTTCTTGCAACCTTAAAGCGACTTCGTGATCTCGGAAATACTGTTATCGTTGTTGAACACGATGAGGACACTATGTATGCCGCAGATTGCATTGTGGATGTAGGCCCCGGGGCAGGTATTCACGGCGGTGAAATTGTCTGTGTCGGTGATGTTGAAAAGATTAAGCAATGTCCGAATTCAATCACAGGCAAGTATCTTTCGGGCGAACGCAAGGTTCCCGTTCCCGAAAAGCGCAGAAAAGGCAACGGACTTTTCCTTGAAGTCAGAGGAGCGGCTGAAAATAACCTTAAAAATATCAATGTTAAAATTCCGCTCGGTGAATTTGTCTGCGTAACAGGTGTTTCGGGTTCGGGCAAAAGCTCACTTGTAAACGAAATTCTCTACAAAGCCCTTGCCCGTGACCTTAATCGAGCAAAGATGATTCCCGGTAAGCACAAGGAAATCAAGGGTATGGAAAATCTTGATAAGGTAATTGCCATTGACCAAAGTCCTATCGGCAGAACTCCCCGTTCAAATCCTGCAACATACACAGGTGTGTTTACGGACATCAGAATGCTTTATGCCGCTACAACCGATGCGAAAATGCGTGGTTTTACACCAAGCAGATTTTCATTCAATGTAAAGGGCGGCAGATGTGAGGCTTGTCAGGGTGACGGTATTATCAAGATTGAAATGCACTTTTTGTCAGATGTTTATGTTCCGTGTGAGGTCTGCAAGGGCAAGAGATATAACCGTGAAACCCTCGAAGTAAAGTACAAGGGCAAGTCAATCAATGATGTTCTTGAAATGTCCGTTGAGGAGGGAATGGAGTTCTTCTCAAATATCCCTAAGATTTACAGAAAGCTGAAAACTCTGTATGAAGTAGGTCTTGGTTATATAAAGCTCGGTCAGCCTGCAACAACGCTTTCGGGCGGTGAGGCTCAGCGTGTAAAGCTTGCAACAGAGCTTTCAAAACGCAGTACGGGCAAGACAATTTATATTCTTGACGAGCCGACAACGGGCTTGCACATTGCCGATGTACACAGACTTGTTGATGTTCTTCAGCTTCTTGTTGACGGCGGAAACACGGTTGTTGTAATTGAACACAACCTTGACCTTATCAAGACAGCCGATTATCTTATCGACCTCGGTCCCGAGGGCGGTGACGGCGGCGGTACAATCGTTGCCAAAGGCACTCCCGAACAGGTTGCAAAGGTTGAAAAATCATTTACGGGACAGTATCTTAAACCGTTGTTATAATTCTTATAGAGAAAAAATAATCGTTTTAAAAAATAAATATAAAGAAATTTCGGAGAAATTGCATTGTTTAGTGCAATTTCTCCTTTTTTTGAGCCTGTAAGTGGGAGGTGATTTTTTTGACAGACCAAATTCTTATAGCGTTGATTTCATTTGCAGGAACTCTTGCCGGCTCACTTGCAGGCATTTTTACAGCGTCAAGATTATCAAATTATCGCATTGAACAGCTCGAAAAAAAGGTTGACAAGCATAATAATCTTGTTGAGCGTGTATATCTTATTGAGCAGCACGAGGCAGTTAATGACAACAAAATCAAAACAGCGGAACACAGAATAGCGGATTTGGAAAACGAACAAAACAAGGAAAGGAAAATATAATATAATGAGTAAAATAAAAATATGCTTAAAAAAGCCGTGTTTAAAAAGAGCGTTCAGAACATTTATTCAGACTGCTCTCGGTTATGTTATCACCAATGTAACGCTCGCTTTGGGCGGTCTTGATTTTAACGACGGTGATGTTGTAAAGAACGCTCTCATCGGTCTTGCTGTTGCGGCTGTTGCGGCAGGTGCATCGGCAGTAATGAATTTAAAAGAGGGAGAAGATAAAGACAATGAGTAAAAAAATATATCTCAGTCCGTCAAACCAAAACGGCAACACCTATGCAACGGGCGGTACGAATGAAATGGCTCAGTGCGACAAAATTGCCGCCGCAACAGCCAAAGCACTCAGGCGTTGCGGATTCAATGTTATGGTCGCAAAGTCGGGCACGCTTATGCAGACACGCTGTCCCGAGTCGGATAAGTTTGGAGCAGACATTCATATGCCGATTCACACTAATGCTTTTAACGGCAAATATACGGGCGGTACAAGGGTGTTTTGCCTGAACTCAAACGGCAGAAAGGCTGCCGAGGCGGTAAAGTCTGCCCTCGGAGCAATCTCACCGGGCAAGGACGATTCAGTCAGCTACAAAACCGATCTCTACGAAATCAATGTGCCGAAGGCATTAACCGTGTATGTTGAGTGCGAGTTTCACGACACTGTGACAGGCTCGGATTGGATACGCAGGAATACAGTTGCAATCGGAGAGGCAATCTGCAAGGGTATGTGCAATTATTTTGATGTGAAATACAAAACTGACTCTGCAGGCTCAGACAGTTCAAAAGCGAGTTCGGATAAAACTTTCAGGCGTTATATCGTGAGAATAACCTCGTCAAACGGTGTGAATATCCGTAAAGGTCCGGGTACAAATTACGATGTGAACGGTGCTGTTCCAAAGGGCGGAGCGTACACGATAGTCGAAGAAAAGTCGGGTGCAGGTGCAGCCAAGTGGGGCAAACTCAAAAGCGGTGCCGGATGGATAGCACTTGATTATACTGAAAAAATAAGATAAAGCAAAAAAGGAGTCGTGATTTTCACGGCTCCGATTTTTATGCAGAAATTATGTAATTATGAATTTTTTCCAAACGCAAAAAAGACCGTCAAATGACGATCCTTTTCGCGATTGTGTGTTTTATGAAAATGAATGTTTCAATAAAGAAGCAAACATTTTTGCCGAATATTTAATGAACAGGTAAGATTAAAGTTTTGAACTTTATCTTTGTTCATTGTCTTATATTATACCGATTTTTAGGGGTAAATTCAAGGTGAGAGGGTGCAATTCTAATATTCATACAGTCGAAAAGACAAACTGTACAAAAAATCAAGAAGATGTTTGTGCAGTATTTTTTTAGAATCTTAAATTACCCGACAAAAACGATGATTTTAATAATTGACTCTATACAAAATAAACAAAAAGTAAATCAATAAGAAATATTGTTTTTACTGTTAAACACCATTTTTAATTGGATTAATCTTTTTCCTGCGGATATTTGCCATAAAAACAAGTGCAACGATAAAGGCTACAGCTTCGCCGATCGGGAATGCAATCCAGATTATTGAAGATGCAAAATCAAAGCATGAAAAGATGTATGCAAGGGGCAGAGGAACAACAATAAGTCGTACAAGCGAAAGTATCAGCGAATGCACACCGTTGCCGAGTGCCTGAAAAATTCCCTGATACGCAATGTTAGCACCGACAAATATAAATCCGGGTGTGATAATTCTAATTGCAAGCATTGCAAGTTCGGTTGTCGATTCTGTAAGCGAGAATATTCCGAGTATCTGTTTTGCAAAAATTTGAAGAATTATAATTCCTGCACAAAGAATTGATACCGTGTAAATAAGTCCGTATTTAATGCTGTCGTTTACTCGCTTTTTATCCTGTTTGCCGTAGTTGAACGCTATAATCGGAATCATAGCATTGTTCATGCCGAATGCGGCAAAAAATACAAACTGCTGAATTTTGTAGTAAATACCGTAAGCCGTAACCGCATCCGTTGAAACTCTTACAAAAATAACATTAATGCTGTATGTCAAAATCGACATAAGCGCCTGCATAATAATAGCGGGGATACCAACCTGATAAATCTGCCTGATAATCCTGCCTTCGGGTTTCATATACTTTAATGATGTGTTGAAATGCTTTGAATTGCATCTGAAATAGAAATATGCGTCAATAAAGAATGAAATGAACTGACCTATAACTGTTGCGATAGCCGCACCGTCAATACCGAGCTTCGGGCAACCGCACCAACCGAAAATCATAATCGGATCGAGTATCATGTTCACAACCGCACCGACAATCTGCGCAACTGTTGTCTGCATTGTATATCCCGTTGCCTGTAACAGCTTTTCAAAAATCATGTACATACTAACGCCCAGTGAACTGTAGGTGCAGATTTTCAGATACGAAACAGCCATTGATGTGATAATAGGATCGCTTGTTTGTGAGGCTATGTATGCGTCAACTCCGAAAATTCCGAAAAGCACAAATACAACATAGGTGCAAAGTGCAAGAAAAATTGAGTTGCCCGAAATTTTACTGCACTTTTCTTTATTGCCCTCACCAAGACTTCTTGACAAAATCGAGTTGATGCCGACTCCCGTACCGACTCCGACCGCAACCATAAGCATCTGAACAGGAAATGCCAGCGTGAGTGCATTTACCGCATAATCACCGAGTGCGGGGATATTCGGATCTTTCATACAGCTTACAAAGTAGCTGTCAACGATATTGTACACAGCCTGTACAACCATTGAAATTATCATCGGAACACCCATAGTAAGCAAAAGCCTGCTTATTTTTTCAGTTCCCATTTTATTCATTTTTTGCGGTTTTTCCATTATATAACCTCCGATGTTTTTGACACAAAAATGTGCAGCATTGAAAATCCGGACTTATGCCATTCAATGCTGCACGATTACTCTTATTATACACTTTTTATTATGCTTTTGTAATTGATTTACACACCAAAATTTTGGTAAAAACGCAAAATCTTTTTGTTGATTATCCGAATTATATGTCATAAACAAAGAAATTTTGAAAAAACAGAGCATAGTCCGTACAAAGGGACAGTGAATGTATGTCACTTATAATATCGAACAAATGTTCTTGAATTTGTTCGATATGTTCTGTATAATGGAATTAGAAGGTTGAAAGCCCCGCCGACCTTCTAAATGAATAAAATCAAGGAAAGGATATCGGTATGGTTAATTATTTTGAATGGTCAATGGAATATAAAAATACTGCCGACAGCATTCAGGATGTTATCGACAGACTCAAAGCAGAAAAAAGAGGCAAATCGGAAATCAACAAAAAAGAACTTGATTTGAAAATTGCAAAATACAAGATTTATTATAATGAATGCATTCACATTTCAAATCATCTTATGGATAGATATTACGGAGTATGATAAAATGAAAAGAGAATTTATACATATTACAGACAACAACAAACACAGATTAATGTCGGATTCGGGATTTTGGCACGGCAGTACAAATAAAAACTCCCGTGATAAGATGAAGAAAATTCTTTCAATGGCTGTTCTGAACGAGCTTACCGAAAGACAGAGAATCTGTATTGTAGATTACTATCTCAACGGCAAAAAGGAAAAGGAGATTGCAAAAGAGTTGGGAGTCAACTCGTCAACGGTTTCTCGTCACATTATGAAGGCAAGGGATAAACTCAGACATATTGCGTCTTATTATGTAAATTAATCGTCAGCAATTTCAAAATCGGGAAGATACCACAGCAATGCTTCTTCGGCACTGTAGCCGTTTTTGCAAAGGTAATCAATTCCCGAAAGACTCACTCCGACACATTCGGCATTTGCGTCAAAATCGGTTTGGTAACAATCCCACGGAGATGCAACGCTGTGAATATACTTGTAATTTTCGTTTTTGTATGTAGTACCGTTTGAAGTTTCGGAATAGGGAACAAACAACGCTTCGCTGTTTTTGCGGAGCGTTTTGTTTTTTGCACTCTCAGCGGCTTTTTTTATTTCACCGTAAACATCCTTTATACTTCCCGATGCGTTTTCTTCATACAGAAAATCGTTTGCCTTGAAAGAATCAGGATTAGCTTTGTAATTTGTGTTCATAAGAATTGCAATTGCCTTTAGTGTTTCGGCAGAGTAGCTGTCTTTATACAATCCTGCCGTCAATGCACAGAGAATTTCACCCGAATCTTTTGGCTTTTCGGGGGTGTCGGATGTTGAAACTGTCGGTTTTGCAAAAGACCGTTCAGAACATTTTGAAACTGCAATGGGGAGGATTGCCGTGAGAATCAACAGAAGGACAATTGCAATTAATTTTTCCTTCATTACCATGCTCCTTTATTTCGCACAAAAAAATAAATAATACTATTGTATTTTGTGACTTATTTTTTCTTGACATAACGGTTATGTTGGCTTAAAATAATATATGATTGATTCGAAATAATAATTACTTACAATTCATTTTGTATTTGTTTTTGCTGTTTGATTTTTCGGCGGCATATCAATAATCGTGTAACAAAGTCGTTTTTTAAAATTGTCTTGTTACGGTACAGAAACGGAGATTTTTATGAAAACCAAATATTCAGTTATACCATTTATTCCGGCTGCAATAGCTGCTATAGGTCTTAAAATTATGAGTATGTTCGCAGTTGACGGCAACGGATTGTTGTTCGGCATGAACAAGTCGGGCATTAACTATTTCATAATTGAAATCATACTCGGGCTTTTTGCGGTTTGTGTTTTAATTAACCTTTTTGACAGAAAGACGGCTCCCGTATATCCCGTTAAAAAGAATTTTGTTTCGGGTGCGTTTGCAGTAATTTCGGGTATTGCGATTGTCGGTTCGTCATTTTTGGCTTTGATTAACGCAACTCCGGGTAACACGGATAATTATCTTTTGAGCATCATTGCGGCTCTGTTCTCAATTCCTGCGGCTATTGCTATGATTATGATCGGCAAGGTGCATTTTTCAGGCAAATCAATCGTATCAAATGTGTCGATGTTCTTTGTTTTTCCGGCACTTTGGGGATGCAGTGAACTCGTTACGGAATTTCTCGCCGCAACAAAGGTTTCAATCTCAGCAAGCGATATGACGCCGCTCTTCTGCTACATTTTCATCACACTTTACCTTTTCTCAAGTTCAATGGTTGTTTCAAGGGTAAAGGGCAGAAACCCTGTTAAGGCCTGCTTTATTTACGGTATGCCCGCTGCCGCTGTTTCACTTTCATACGGTGTCGGTGCTGTTTTGACATCATCCGTTGAAAACACAGGCATCAGTGCTCTTGTGAACGGAGTTATGTTTATTGTTCTCGGCATTTATATTGTTTCGTTTTCTGTTGAAATGTTCGCAGGCTGCCTTACAAAGGCGGAGGTTGAGATTATCGAAAGCCTTCCCGAAGATGATGATACATACGAAAACAGCTATATCAGCTCAGGCGGTTACGATGAGCTTGTTGCTTCCGATAGAAAAGAAGATGATGTTCCTGCAAGCGATGACAGCTACGAGGCAGTTGCACAGGGACTTTCCGATTTTGTAATGGGCTACGATGAGGAAAAATATGACGATACAACAATCAAAAACGAAAATATAAATGACGGTCTTGTTCTCGGCTACGACAATGAAAATCAGACTCAGCTTGCAGAAGAAATTGCCACCGAGCCTGAGAAGGCGAAGACTGCAGAGCCTGTTAAAGAAAATCCCGTAAAGCCTGTTGAAAAAAATACAGCGAAGCCTGTTAAAAAGAGTCCTGCAAAGTCTGTTGAAAAAATTACAGCAAAGCCTGCTGAAGAAATTCTTGCAAGGTCAGTAAAAAATATTTCGGCAGAGCCTGAAATTCCCGAAGAACCCGTGTACGCAAAGCGTCTTGATGTTTCAGAGAAAAAAACCGAGCCTGTAAAGGCAGAAGCTCCTGTTAAAGCCCCTGTTAAAGCCCCTGTTGAAGACACAGAGGTTTCAGACGACAGAATGAGCGAAATCGACAGACTTCTCAAGGAACTTGAAGATAAAAAATAATTAAGAACATCGAATTAGGTGTTGACATTCAGGTTTTAAAGTGGTACCATACAAATGAAAAGAAAATTGATTTTTGATGAGGACATGATTTGCAGTCCTGCTTTTTCCAGAGAGCGAAATTATTTGCTGTGATATTTCGCAAAAAGCATTGCAAGTTACCACCTTTAAGACTGTGCAGGAAATGGCACGGCGTTTGGTTGCGTTAAAACCGTCAAGAGGGCTTTCAGCCGAACTTGGGTGGAACCACGATTTATTCGTCCCAATATTCCGTTTTTGGAATATTGGGATTTTTTGTTTTCATCACATATTAAAAAGGAGAATGGTTATGATTAATGTTGAATTAAAAGGCGGAGCAGTCAAGGAATTTGAAAACGGTACAACTCCTGCCGAAATTGCAAAATCAATCGGTGCAGGCTTGTACAAGTCTGTTTGCTGTGCAAAGGTTGACGGCGACCTTTGTGACCTCAGAACACCGCTTGAAAAAGATTGTAAGGTTGAACTTCTCACATTCGATAATGTTGACGGTCAGAAAA
>ERZ779941.859-NODE-859-length-11245-cov-7.937444_pt1 | contig 11245 bp, 7 predicted proteins | sample MGYA00511952_ERZ779941 | MGnify/ENA primary metagenome ERZ779941 (study PRJEB29588, sample SAMEA2142846) | human gut metagenome | biome: human gut; feature: human-associated habitat; material: faeces | place: Denmark | collected 2008/2010 ...
GCCACTCAAGCCCAAATCGGCGGTAACCCAGTCCCAAACGACCGAGCCAGACCCACTCCAGTGAGTAGGCGACAAGGACCACCAATAAGTTGATACTTCAGTTCCTACACTATTACTTTGAAACCATGCATATGGAGTGTTCATTTTTGTATATGCAACTCCTCCAGCAAACACTATTTCATCTGCTGTCATTAACGATATTGGATAATCTAATTTTGCACTTGTATTATCTACGCTGAATGCGTCTCTTATGTCTGTGCAATTATATGATGGATTTGCTTTTGCTCCTTTTGTATCATAATCCATTCTATAGTATGATGCGAAGTTGAACTTTGAACTTGTACTATATGTTTGGCCTGTTCCTAAACTTCTATCATTACAATATACTGCACTTGTACTTAAGTATTTTGTATAGTTTATTAAGTTATCTTTATACCATGTATCTATGTGTGTTTTAATATTACTATCTGTTGTATTGTTTCTTATTGTATCAAGCGATGTATCTTCTCCATATTTATATCCTACATATTTTGGACTTTTGTCTGGATTATTAAATGTACTTGATACTATATAACTATATGTTGTATCAGGACTTATTCCTACATAAAGTAATCTTATACTTCCATCATGATTTGTTCTTATTATTCTCCAGTAGAATCCTGCAAACTTAACCCAGTTATTTGTTGTATTTCCAGCATAATAATATACTTCTTTTGGTGAGTCTGTTATTCCTGTAATACTTTCTGTTGAAGTAAATAATGTTCCTGTTGTAGTTGCAGTTAAAGGTGTTGCAAAGTCATTTGTTCCATTATTATTGTTACTTCTTGTACTTCTTGTTATATTATCACCCATTATTTGATAACCTAAAGTACCTTTTTCATATCCCGCGTATATCGCAGTATCTATTGTACCCTCAGTAATAAATAACTTTCCACTTAAAGTTTTACCCATATCGTCACTTTGGTCTACACTCTCATCATTTTTATATATGAATTCAACTGTATAACTTTGTGTTACTCCTACATCTATACTTGCACTATAAGCTAGTATTGTATCTGTTGCTGTTTCACTCTTTGGTACATCTTTAAACTCAGTCATATTGTATCCACCATTGGTACTAGTTATTTTGTATTGTAAGTATCCATTAGTTACAAATGTGTTAACTAAGTCTTGTATAACTATATTATATTTGTAAGTTTCATTACTTTTATTTTCTATAGTAAATGTTTTAGTTACATTCCACTTACCTGGTTCTATATTAGTACCATTTATACTTCCATCACTATCAGTAAATATTATTTTTAAGTCAGCACTATTGATGGTAACATTTTTCCCCTTTCCTATTATTTGCGCTGTAAAGTACGCTAGTGTTACACTTAATACTACTACTAGTAAACTAGCAACTACTAATATTGTTTGTTTTTTCTGCATAAACATTAACTCCTTTCATTATACAACAAAAAATGGGTAGACCTAACCTATCCATTTATTTCATGCAAAAAACTATTTACTTTCAAGTTAGTTAGAAGATAACGCCTCATGTTTAGTACTTTATTTTGTACTATTGGTGAAGACATATAAGCTAATTTATTTACATAATTATTAGTCATATTACATATCCTCCTTCTATCTTAACTAGTTTAATTTTATCAAAAAAGAGTACTCTTTTCAAGTACCCTATTTAAATAATTTTTTTAATCTAGTCCAAAATGTTGTTTTAGTTTCTACTTTTGTGTCATTATTACTCTTACTTATATCTTTTACACTATCTAATAAATATATAAATTTAGTTTCTCCTTCACCATTATTACCAGCAAATGAAACATAATTTCTTCCTAGATCTAATGTAGAAGATAATCTACTTTCAAAATCTTTACCATCATTAATAAATACTTGATATAACTTAGTTATTCCTTCACTATTATACTCACTAATTCCATCACTTAAAGAAACTAATCCATTACTAAGTTTATCAATATTTACATATAATTCATTTAAACTAGTTTTTGTTTCATTAATTAAGTTTTCAGTAATACTATTAGCTAACTTTTCACTCAAGTTACTTGCAACACTAATTGCAGTTTCTTTACTAACACTTACACTAACTTCTTTACTAACTTTTTCTGCTACATAACTACTTACCATATTAGTTAAACTATCAAAGTATTTAAGTGCCTTATCATTTTTAATTACATTACAACTATTAATTTGTTCAGGAGTCATACTACCACCTTGACCTAGCACAGTTTTACCAATTTCACAAGAAATATAATCATCATACTCATTAACTTCTTTTAAATAACTAACTAATTCTTGAGTAACCTTTTCTTCTAAAGTCTCATCCCCATTTTCTAAAGAAACTTTAACTTCATTCCAAACTTTTTCACTCAACATTTTATTATATTCACTTGTATAAATAGAACTTACTTCTTTAATACTATTACTTTTAATATAATTAATTTTATCTTCATCTAAAACATTATCTACACTTAAATTATCTATATTACTCTTTAAAACACTTTTTAATGTAACACTACCGTCACTTAATAATTTAGAATTTTCTTCTATTAAATCCATATTCTCCTTCAAATTATTTAACTTACTATATAAACTACTTAAATTAAATTTATTAATTTTACTCTTAGATATACTTATTGGACTACTTACAACATATAAACTATTTAATTCAAACTTTTCTGTACTAAAAGATATAATAGTTTCATTAAAGCTTTCATCACTTACATTTAAAGATTTATTAATATATGGAAGAGCTACGCCTGTTACAAAAGTTTTATTACCATTTATTATAGTTTTACCATTACTTATAGTAATATTTTTATTTACAGTATTATCTAAATATGTAGCAGTTACTACTATAAATGGTGTATAAATATACTCATTCTTACCATTAATATTTTTTAAATACTTTGAATTATTAGTATAATTAATAATAATATCTACTTTACCACTTTTACCAATTATACTATTTAAATCTTTAACTTCTCCATTTAACTTATAAGTTATTTTAAAACTAATAGGTTGTTCACTATCTAAAGTACCCTTATATAAAACATTATTCTTTTTAGTACTCCAAGTTAAATAATTATTTTCTTTTACATAACTAGTTTGACTATTTAAATTAGTTATATTACTAAGTAATGTATAATCTTCTATACTTTCTAATTCATTATTATTTATTATACTTTCATTAACTATTACTTCTTTAGTACTTCCATCACTATTAAGTTTAGTAAATACTGTCTCATCTTTAGTTAATGCAAATAAACTTGTTGGTAAACATATTAAACTTAATAATACTACACTTGCTAATTTAACTTTTTTATTCATTTTAACACCACTCTCTTTCTTAGTTATCAATTTATCAAATATTAATAATATTGAAGGCAATACAGTTAATACTACTATCATACTAATAATAGCACCTCTACTAATTAAAGTACATAAACTACCTACCATCTCTAAATCACTATATAATCCTACTCCAAATGTTGCTGCAAAGAAACACATTCCACTAACAATTATTGAAGTACTTGCATATTTTAAAGTCTCCTTAATAGCAGGTATCTTATCCATATTCTTTCTATTTCTTATATATGTTGTTGTTAAAAGTATTGCATAATCTATTGTAGCACCAAGTTGTATTGTACCTAATGTAATAGGCGCTACGAAAGGTAAAACATTTCCACCAAAGTATGAAATACTTAAATTTGCAAATATTGCAAACTCTATTGCTAGAACTAATAATATTGGAAGAATTAATCCCTTTAAAATTATTACTAATATAAGTAAGATACTTATTACACTCCAAGTATTAACATTTTTAAAGTCATTATCACTTATTTTAATTAAATCTTTCATAAGTGCCCCTTCTCCAGCAACTATACTATCTTTATCATACTTTTTAACTATATCATTAACAATAGGAATTTGATTATTTAATTCATCACTTGCTACTTCATATATAGAATTAAGAAGTATTAATTTATATTTATCACTTTCCATAATATTTAATAAATCTTCTGGAATTACTTCTACTGGAACACCTAAACTATTTACATCATTTATACTAAGTACTAAATTAATCCCTTTAACACGTTTTATGGAATTAGTTAAATCATTTAATTCATTATTAGAAATATTCTTATTAACTAATATCATTTCAGGACTAACTATATTAAATTTATCTTTTATTATTTCATTAGTCTTAATACTCTCTAAAGTTTTAGGAAGAGACTCATCCATCTTATAATATACTTCTACTTTAGAGTTTGCTTTATATAAAGGAAATAATAATACTAAGAATATTATAAATATTACTTTATAATGTTTTACTACAAAGTCATTTACTTTTGTTAATGGCTTAATAACTATTTTATGAGAAGTTTTTTCTAATAACTTATCAAATGTTAGTAAAAGTGCTGGAAATAATGTTAACACTGTAATAAGTCCTAACAATACACCCTTAGCCATTACTATACCTAAATCTTTTCCTAAAGTAAGTTCCATTAAACAAAGTACTAAAAATCCTGCAATTGTTGTTAAAGAACTTCCTATTACTGAAGAAAATGTTTCACTTATAGCACTCTCCATTGCAAGAGTTTTATCCATAGTTCGTTTTTTATTTTCATATGAATGATATAAGAAAATAGAAAAATCTGTTGTAACACCTAGTTGTAAAACTGCAACTAAAGCCTTAGTTATATAACTTATTTCTCCTAAAAATATATTAGTTCCTAAATTATATAATATAGCAACACCAATATTTAATAGAAGTAATATAGGTACAATATAAGAATCCAAACTAATTGATAAAACTATAATACATAATATTACTGCTATTACTATATAGATAGCAATTTCACTATTAGATAAATTCATTGTATCTAATACCATACTACTCATTCCACCAACATTCATATCATCAGATAAATTTCTTATTTCATTTACTGCATCAATTGTTTCTTCACTACTAGTACTACCACTAAATGTAACAAGAAGTAAATTTGATTTATCACTATTTAAATGACTTGTTATATCACTTGGTAACATTTCAATTGGAATTGTACTACCTACTACATCATATAAACTTACTACTTTATTAACACCACTTACATTTCTTATTTTATCTTCAAGTTTTAAAATACTCTCTCCACTCATGTTGTCCGCTACTACCATTGCATAAGCACCCATTTTAAAATCTTCTGTAAGTATATCTTGTCCTTTCATAGTTTCTATATCACCTGGTAAATAAACTAAAATATCATAGTTAACTTTAGTTAATTTAATACCAATAAGTGATAATAAAAGTAATATACTTGAAATAATTAATACTACACTTTTATTTTTACAAATAAATTCACTAAATTTTTTCATTTTCACCACCCAGTATTGAATTTTATTATATTATTAATAAAAAATGAATATCATAAGAAATATTATGTATGTTATCAAACACTTTTATATTTTTTGTATTAGTAAATAATGTACAGATGTCTTTTATCTTTACAAGTGTATTAATAAATTGTATAATAAACTTGGTGAATTTATGAAAGAAGATCTAAGAATTACTAAAACTAAAAAATTACTTTATGAAACATTAATTAGTTTAATGGAAGAAAAAAGTTTTGAAGAAATTAAAGTAAGTGATATATGTAAAAAAGCACTTATTAACAGAAGTACTTTTTATAGTCATTATAGTGATAAATATGAATTATTTATGGAATTAATTAATACTTTAAAACTAAGTTTATTTAATAGTTTAAATACTAATATAAATAATGTTAATACTAGAGAATATTTTATAGAACTTATTAGTATTTTACTTAATCATATAGATGACAAAAAGAATATTTATTATTCTATATTAATTAATAATAGAAATAGCATAATTACTGATATTATATTAGATGTTGTTAGTAAAGATATTAACAGTAGAATTACTAATGATAAAATAAGCACTAATAATATTCCTACTGAAATAGTTTCTAAATTTTATTTGGGTGCAGTTATATCTATTGGTATAGAATATTTAGAAAGTAAAAATAAATACTCTAAAGAAGATATGATAAAGTATATAGATAAATTAATTCCAAGTAATATAAATCTATAAATAGTTGTTTTATATTAGTTATTATGGTATAACGTATAAATTATAACAAAATATATAAGTTAAATTAACAAAAAAACAAATATTTTTTCGCATACAAAAACACTTAATTTTAAATTAAGTGTTTTTAATTTAAACATATTTTTCTATATCTTTTGGTACCTTATCACTAATTACCATATTAACTATTTTATCTTCTTTTTCTTTACTTACTTCTTTTCCAGTAAGTTCACTTATCTCACCAATAATATTCCTTAAAGTATTCTCATTTTTAATGTCCCCCTCTTGAAGTTCTTTAGCAAGTCTAATAATAGTATCTTTACTAACATTAGTCTTTTTTTCTATCCTTTCAAATAAATCTTCCTTACCCATTTAAATCACCTAATCTATTATATGTAAAAAGGTGAACTTTGTTATTCACTTTTATTTTTAAAATTAAGTATTATTGGAGTACCACTAAAATCTATATTACTTCTTATCTTATTTTCTAAATATCTTTCATAACTAAAATGTATTAATCCTTTAGAATTTACTTCAATATCAAACTTTGGTGGTTTAGTTCCACTTTGATGTGCAAAATATATTTTAAGTCTTCTACCCTTATAAGATGGTGGTGGTGTTTCAATAAATGCATCTAAAACAATTTCATTAATAACACTAGTTTTTACTTCTTTTGTAGCATTAGCATAACTTTCAAGTACTAAAGGCATAAGTGTACTTATTCTTTTTCTAGTTTTAGCACTTAAAAAACATACTTTAACATATGACATAAATTGAAAATTATCTTTTATTTTCTTTTTCCATATTTTCATTTCTTCATCTTTATTATCTACTGTATCCCATTTATTAACTACAAGTACTAAAGCCTTACCTGCTTCAATAGCATAACCAGCAATATGTTTATCATGTTCAATTATTCCTTCTTCAGCATTAATCACAAGAATACACACGTCACTTCTATCAATTGCTTTCATACTTCTTAATAAACTATACTTTTCTACACTTTCATATATCTTACCTTTTTTTCTAAGTCCAGCAGTATCAATTAAAACATACTCATTTTTATCATAAGTTAAAATTGTATCAATTGCGTCTCTTGTAGTACCAGCAACATCACTTACTATTACTCTCTCTTCATTTAACAAGGCATTAACTAAACTAGATTTACCAACATTAGGTCTACCTATTACACTAAATTTAAGTCTATCATCAACTTTATCTTCCTCTAAATTAAAATCTTTAGTAGAAGTATCTAATAAATTACTTATTCCAATATTATGTTCAGCAGAAATAGTTATATATTCATCAAATCCAAGAGTATAAAAGTCATACTGATTTTCCAAAGTTAACTTATTATCTGATTTATTAATAGCCACAATTACTCTTTTATTAGATTTTCTTAACATATCCCTAATTAATAAATCATTAGAAGTAACTCCTTCTTTACCATCTACTACAAATATAATAACATCACTTTCATCTATTCCAAGCATTACTTGTGCTTTTATTTCTTCATTAAAGTCACCATCACTATAGTCAAGTCCTCCAGTATCTATTAAATAAAATGATGTATCTTTATAACTTGCTTTACTATATATTCTATCTCTTGTAACTCCAGGAGTATCTTCAATTATAGAAACTTTTTTACCAACTATTCTATTAAATAAAGTACTCTTTCCTACATTAGGTTTACCTACTAAACATATTGTTTTCATAAATTTTCCCCTTTCCAAAATTAATTGTTCTTTATTTTACCACAAAACTAATAAAATTAAAAGTGCAAATTTTGCACTTTAACATCCTACCTCCCAGGTAACTCCATCATCTGATATCATTTTTGCTACTTCTTTTCCATCTATTTTATATACACCAAGTACTCTCCACATGATACCACTATAATATAAATAGTTATTAGGATCATCATCTTTTTGTCCATCTTCTTCTAAACTATACACACATTTTCCATTTTCTACTTTTTTGTTATCATCTGTACAATCTAACATCTTTTTAATAATAGGTACTAATTCTTTAGGATCAACATTAGTAACACTATCATCACTCTTCCATATAGCAATAACACCATTTCCTGTTACTCTTATTAGTATTTCTTCATTATTTAGTCCACTATCTCTAGTGCTATCAGTTGGATCGGACACACACCCTTTACTAGTATTTTCTCCAGTACAACCACTACTTCCATGATCTGTATCTTTCTTTATATATTTTTCATCTAATAATTCATAAACCTTTATAATAGTATCCTGTTCAAACTTCTTATCACTACCATATAACTGAGCAGCCACTAATATTTCATCTTTCTTCTCATTTAAAAGTCTTATATTAATTCTTTTTCTTACAAGTGTTATACTAGGTATTGCTATAGCAATTACTACTCCAATAAGCGCTATTACAACTAACATTTCTACTAAAGTAAAACCTTTCTTATTCTTCATAATAACACACTCCTTACTCTAAAATAAGTATATAATAAATAAGTTATTTTGTCAAACAAAAGATATAAAAAAAATAGTTGAAAAATCAACTATTTAACATGTACTCCATTTAAACTAAAACTTTTAGCCTCAGTTATCTTAACATTAACTATTTCTCCAATTATATCTATATCACTTTCTATATTAACTAATTTCATATTTTCAGTATAACCCATATATTTAGAATTATCCTTTTCACTAACTGAAGTTACTAAACATTTAACTACTTTATTTAAGATAGCCTGATTACTTAAATTACTATATTTATTTACTAGTTCATTTAACTTGTGAAGTCTACTTTCTTTTTCTTCTTTTGGTGTATTATCAGGTAGTTTTGAAGCAGGAGTACCTACTCTCGGACTAAATATAAATGTAAATGCTCCATCAAACTTACAAGTATTAACTATATCAAGTGTTTCTTCAAAATCACTTTCAGTTTCTCCAGGAAAACCTACAATTATATCTGTAGTAATACTAACATCTTTAACTTTATTTCTAATTTTATTATATAAAGTAATATATTCTTCTTTAGTATATCTTCTTCCCATAAGTTTTAGTATTCTATCACTTCCACTTTGAATAGGTAAATGTACATAAGGCATTACATTATCACACTTACTTATTACATCTATCATTTCATCTGTAAAATCCCAAGGATGACTTGTAACAAATCTAATTCTCTCTATATTAGTTTTACTAACATCTTCTAATAAATTAGCAAGAGTATAATTTTCATATAAATCTTTTCCATAAGCATTAACGTTTTGTCCTAAAAGTGTTACTTCTTTATATCCTTCATTTTTAAGACTCTCTACTTCTTTAATAATACTCTCTTTCTTTCTACTTCTTTGAGTACCCCTAGTATATGGAACTATACAATAAGTACAGAATTTATCACAACCTAATTGTATATCAACCCATGCAGAATACTTACTTTCTCTTTTTTCAGGAATACCTTCACAAATATTACCAAGTATGCTATAAACTTCCACATTTTGTTTACCACTATTAATTCTTTCATTTATAACATTTATCATATTATCTAAGTTATGTGTTCCAAACACAAAATCAACATATTTATACTTACTCATAAGTTCATTTACAACACTTTCTTCTTGAGCCATACATCCACATATTCCTAAAAGAATATTATGAGTTTCTTTTAACTTTTTAACTAACCCTAAAAATCCAAATACTTTATCATGAGCATTCTCTCTAATAGCGCATGTATTTAAAATAGCCACACTTGCTTCATTTAAATCATCTGTTTCTATCATACCTTGACTACTTAAAACACCCTTAATTCTCTCTCCATCATGCACATTCATTTGACATCCATAAGTTCTAACATAATACTTTTTACCAACTAAACTTTCATCTAGTTTAACTTCTTTATAATTATAATTTTCTATCAAAGCATTCTTATCTCTTTTTTTAGCCTCTAACATATTAGGTACTTGCATACACACACTTCCTCTCACAAAAAGATTATATACTACCCTACAAAAAAAAGCAAGCAATATCTGCTTGCTTAGCATCCACTTGAAGTTTCCTCAATTGTATATGGGTTAATTGCTGAGCCGTTTCCACTAGAGTATTTTACACAAGAATTAAGAGAAATTACTGGACGCACAGCTTCCGATTTGGCCACATCGAGTTGGTTCAAGCCACCAGGGAGACCATTACCAAGGACGAACCAAACGCGCGAGCCGGAGTCATCCCAGAAGCTAGGGGAAAGAGCCCACCAAGATGTACTCCCTGTAATATTTTTTCCATTTGCATTTGTATAATACCATGCATATGGTGCAGTTAATCTTGTATAATATTTTCCTCCAGCATATACTATTTCATCTGCTGTCATTAATCCCATTGGGTATGTTAATTTTGCTTCACTATTACTTCCTGAAAATGCATCTTTGATGTTTGTACAATTATATGTTGGTGTATTATTAGTGCTCAGTCTTCCATATGGTGCATAGTAGAAAGTTGTGTTACCTGTATTATAAGTTGCACCCGATGCTAATTCTCTATCATTACAATATACGGCTTCTGTACTTATATATTTTGAGTAACTTGATAAGTTATTATTATACCAGTTATCTATATATTTTTTTATTGTACTATTATTTGTATTAGTTCTATTTGAAGCAAGTGCGCCACTTGTTCCAAACATATATCCTACATACATTGGATCATTAGATGTACTATTGAATGCACTTGTTCCTATATAACCAGCAGTTGTATCTGGGCTAGTTCCTGAATACAAGAGTCTTATACTTCCATCATAATTAGTTCTTATTATTCTCCAGTAGAACCCTGCAAACTTAACCCAGTTGTTTTTTGCATCTCCTGCAAAATAGTATACATCTTTAGGAGTATTACCTGCTATACTCTCGGTTGCTTTATATAAAATTCCAGTATTTGTTTTAGTAAATGTTGTATTAAAGTCTGTTCTTGTGTTTCTTGTAGGATTATCTTTTAATATTTGACTAAGTATTGTTGGTGTTGAATAAACTTGACAAAACTCATTCTTTTGTACATTACTTATAGTAAGAGTATTACCACTTACTATAGGTACTGTCCCACTTAAACAAGTAATATTTAACTTATCAAGTGTAACTGATGT
>ERZ779941.863-NODE-863-length-11200-cov-2.313055_pt1 | contig 11200 bp, 11 predicted proteins | sample MGYA00511952_ERZ779941 | MGnify/ENA primary metagenome ERZ779941 (study PRJEB29588, sample SAMEA2142846) | human gut metagenome | biome: human gut; feature: human-associated habitat; material: faeces | place: Denmark | collected 2008/2010 ...
GACGTCGTCGACTCGAAAAAAAGTCCGCCGCCGTCGTCGACGATTTATTTTTTTATTTTGGTTTTTATTTTTTTGTCTTCATGCCCAAGCCAAGGGAGGCGCCTCGGGGCGTGACCCGTGGAATCAATATTTACAAAAGGTTACCTTTTAACGCGTGTAAGGCCATCTTTTGGCGCGTAAAAGGCCATCTCCCGAGAGGCAAAAGGTTACCTCCTACAACTCAGGTGATGATGACCTAAGGAATCACCCTTAGGAGAGGTCTTGAAGAGATTTTATCTCTTGCATCCAAGCAAAAAACCTAAAAGAGTATAATTTTATCCTGACACATTTACAATATCAGATATTATTCGTATCTTTGCAAGGAATTTTGAAGCAAGAAACACTATAACATACATTTATGAGTAAACAAGTAGAGAAGATTAAAGAGTTGATCGCCAAGCGCGAACAGGCTCGTCTCGGTGGTGGTCAGAAAGCCATCGACAAACAGCATGCACGTGGCAAGTACACCGCGCGTGAGCGTATTGACATGCTGGTCGATGAAGGCAGTTTCGAAGAGTATGACATGTTCAAGCTGCATCGCTGCCACAACTTCGGTATGGACAAGAAGCAATATCTCGGCGATGGTGTCGTAGCCGGCTCCGCTACCATTGACGGACGATTGGTATATGTCTATGCCCAGGACTTCACCGTCAACGGCGGTTCCCTGAGTGAGACCATGTCGCAGAAAATATGCAAGATCATGGACATGGCAATGACGAACGGCGCGCCGGTCATCTGCATGAACGACTCTGGCGGTGCCCGTATCCAGGAAGGCATCTGTGCCCTTGCCGGATACGGAGAGATCTTCGAGCGCAATATCTTAGCCAGCGGGGTGATCCCACAGATCTCAGCCATCATGGGCCCATGCGCCGGTGGTGCCGTGTATTCCCCTGCCCTCACCGACTTCATTCTTATGACTGAGGGTACCAGCTACATGTTCCTCACAGGTCCGAAAGTCGTCAAGACCGTGACCGGAGAGGACATCGACTCTGAGCACTTAGGAGGTGCCAGCGTCCACGCCAGCAAGAGCGGCGTGACCAGCTTTACCGCCAAGACCGAGGAAGAGGCGATGGCAGTGATCAAGAAACTGCTGAGCTACCTTCCCTCTAACAATACGGAAGAGGCTCCCCGCGTGGAATGCAACGACCCGATCGACCGCAAGGATGACTTGTTGAACGAGATCCTGCCCGATGATCCGAACAAGGCCTATGACATGTATAAGGTGATCACCGCGATCACGGATAACGGGGAATTCTTCGAGGTACAGCCGAAGTTTGCCAAGAACATCATCACGGGCTTTGCGCATTTCAACGGCCAGAGCGTAGGTATCGTTGCCAACCAGCCCATGGCGTATGCAGGTGTCCTCGACGTGAATGCCAGTCGGAAGGGCGCACGCTTCGTCCGCTTCTGCGATGCCTTCAATATCCCAATCGTATCCCTCGTCGATGTCCCGGGATTCCTGCCGGGCACAGGCCAGGAATACAATGCTGTCATCCTGCATGGAGCGCAGTTGCTGTATGCTTACGGTGAGGCAACGGTTCCTAAGATCACCATCAACATCCGCAAGAGCTATGGTGGAAGCCACATCGTGATGGGCTGCAAGCAGTTACGTTCCGACCTTAACTTTGCTTGGCCAACAGCAGAGATTGCCGTCATGGGCGCCAGCGGTGCTGTTGCCGTTCTCTGTGGAAAAGAGGCAAAGGCCAAGAAAGAGGCAGGGGAAGACGTGAAAGCGTTCCTTGCCGAGAAAGAGGACGAGTACACGGAGATGTTTGCAAATCCTTATCAGGCTGCACAATACGGCTATATCGACGATGTCATCGAGCCACGCAACACCCGTTTCCGCATCTGTCGCGGACTGGCTCAGCTGCAATGCAAGCGCCAAAGCCTCCCCGCCAAGAAGCATGGATGCATGCCGATGTAATCCTCATATATGAAAGGAACATGAATATGGCAAAGAAAGATCCAAACATCTATGCTGCGATTGCCTTGGCTCTCCACGAGTTCAAGGGCAACAACGTACACGACAAGGAGTCGGGTATCATAACCATCAAACCGCGTCACACCCTGTGGAACGCCAAGTTCCTGTCGATGACGCCCAAACCAAGCAAAGCATGAAAGAGTACAAATATACAATCGACGGTAAGGAATACAAGGTCGAGATTGGCGACATCGAGAACAATGTAGCCAATGTGAAGGTGAACGGTGAGAACTTCAAGGTGGAAATGGAACCTGAAGAGGAACCGAAGAAGGAAAAGGTTGTCTTAGGTAAGCCAACCGCTGAGACGACAAATGACGACGCTCCCGTCGCCGCAGGCAACGTGAACGCAGCCAATGCGGTGAAAGCCCCACTGCCCGGCACGATCACAGGCATCAACGTGAAGGTGGGCGATGAGGTCAAAGCAGGTGACACTGTCGTCGTCTTGGAAGCCATGAAAATGGCCAATAACATCGAAACCGAGAAGGACGGAAAGGTAACTGCTATCTGCGTCAAGGTCGGTCAGAGCGTCATGGAGGAAGATCCTTTGGTCGTGATCGAATAAGTGAATGCGCAATATATACATTCCGACAAAGAAAAAGCTCAGGTCTCTGTGGCCTGAGCTTTTTCTTTCTGTTTATCTTACGATCTTATTGTCCTTGGGAAAGACCACTGTCGGATGGAAATGCCTTGCTTCCTCGAAGTCCATCAGGGCATAGGAAATGATAATGACGGTATCCCCCACCATCACCTTCCTGGCTGCGGCGCCGTTCAAACAAATGCAACCACTGCCCCGTTCGCCTTTAATAATATAGGTCTCGAACCGCTCTCCGTTATTATTATCGACGATCTGCACCTTCTCTCCCGCGATCATGTTCGCGGCATCCATCAGGTCCTCGTCGATGGTAATGCTGCCCATATAGTTCAGGTTGGCTTCCGTCACCTGCACGCAATGGAGCTTCGACTTCAAAACTTCGATCATCATTTGGCTTCTTTGTATTTAATATGGTCGATCAACCGGATAGGAGTCTTGCCACAATACACGGTGATGCAGCCCACAACATACGGACTGTCATCCCAATCGTTCACACGCAAGAGCGTGTTCCCGTCGACAATCTCAAAATACTCCACGTCAAGCCCATCCACGGCATTGATCTCTTGTACGACATGGTCGTGGGTTTCTTGCACGGTATGAGTCTTGGCATAGTCGACACTTGCTTGCAAGGCCTTGTAGATAGCAGGTGCAATCGCACGCTCATCTGCTGTCAGCAACATGTTACGACTACTCTTGGCAAGACCGTCAGCCTCCCGGACGATCGGGCATTCCACGATCTGGATGTCTGCCCCCATGAACTTCACCAGTGCCTTAACCACGGCGATCTGCTGCCAGTCCTTCTCGCCGAAGTAAGCACGATTGGGCTTGACGATGTCGAAGAGACGGCTTACCACCTGACAAACTCCATTGAAATGCCCGGGACGCTTGGCCCCTTCCATGACCGTAGTGACAGGAGGGAACTCAAAATGACGGGTATCCGGAGTTGGGTAGACCTCTTTGACAGACGGCGCGAACACAAAGGTCGCACCCATTTTCTCTGTTAGGCGGCAATCTGCATCAAGATTACGGGGATAACGCTCCAAGTCACCTTTATCATTAAACTGAGTAGGATTCAGGAATACAGACACGACAGTCACGTCATTGTCCTCCACGCTTTTCCTGATCAGCGACGCATGACCTTCATGAAGGGCACCCATAGTGGGGACGAGACCAACGCTCTGATCCTTTTGGCGGACCCTTGACAATTCGTCTTGTAAACCTTTAACTGTTGTAATTACTTTCATGATGCACTATAATTAACGGGCTGCAAAGTAACAACAAATTTCTTAAACAAGAAAGAATAATTATAAAAATATGCCAATAAAGTGTTTCAAAAGAGTAAAATAGTGTAATGAAAGTCGAAATGTGATTTTTTTTTTGTACCTTTGCAAAGGATTTATGGTGCCTGTAACACCATAGAAACATAAATAACAAAGTATGGCTAAGAAAGTATTATTCATCAACCAGGAGATTTCTCCTTATGTTCCCGAGTCGGAAATGTCAATCATGGGTCGTGATCTTCCGCAGAAGATGCAGGAAGTCGGTTTCGAAATTCGTACATTCATGCCGAAATGGGGGAACATCAACGAGCGTAGAGGACAGCTTCATGAGGTGATCCGTCTTTCTGGGATGAATCTTATTATCGATGAAACCGACCATCCTTTGATCATCAAGGTTGCCTCCATTCCTACGACACGCATCCAAGTCTACTTCATCGACAATGACGATTACTTCATGAAACGCCAGATGGCCGTCGACGAGACAGGCGAGGAATATCCGGACAATGGGGAACGCGCCATCTTCTTTGCACGTGGCGTGTTAGAGACTGTCAAGAAACTACGCTGGGTGCCAGATATTATCCAGTGCCAGGGATGGATGAGCGCGGTCATCCCCTTGTATATCAAGACTGCATATCACGAAGAGCCGTCTTTCGCCAACACGAAAGTCGTTACCTCGCTCTTCCAAAACCAGCTGAAGAACGACCTTGGGGAGAACTTCAAGCGGTGCGTGGAATTCCGGGAGGCTCGTGCAGCACTCCTGAGCAAATACAATGAGAAATTCGACTTCATGGAACTTGGCAAGTTGGCCATCGACTATTCCGATGGCATCGTCGAGGCAGGAAAGGACGTGAATGCTGACTTGCTGAAATATGCCAAGGACTCAGGTCGCCCAGTATTGGACTATCCAGGAGAGGACTTTGCCGATGCATACAAGTCGTTCTACGACCAGATCTGTCCAGACACGGGGAAATAAACCATTCAATTGTCATTTTATCATTAAAAGATGGAATTAAAATACTTAGCGGGCATTGCCCTTGCTACTCTCGCTTTCGCTTCTTGCGATGACAACACAGACGGAATAGGAACCAGCGTGGTGAACAACATGGACCACCTGGAAGTATCAGCAGATACCTTTACGGTCGCATCACGATCCATCATCGTCGACTCTGTCCTATCACGTAACACCATTGGTTACCTTGGAAAGATCCGCGACCCGGAGACTGGGGCTTATATTACAGGCGACTATATGACGCAATTCCATACGCTGGAAGACTATACGTTCCCTTCCGAGGATAGTATCGTCAATAGGATCAATGGGAAATTCATTGCCGATTCTTGCGAGATCCGCTTATTCTATACGAATTTCTATGGCGACAGCCTGAACCCCATGAAACTAAAGGCTTATGAACTGGATCATCCGATGCTGGAAAACAAGAATTACTATTCCAACTTCGACCCGATGAGCCAAGGTTATGTCCGTACCGACGGGAAGGGAATCCAAGAAGATAAGATGTACACCCTGACCGACCTGAACACGGACAAATCCTCACGAGAGAGTTCTGATTACACCCCGAACATCGTGATCCCCCTGAACAAGGAATATACCGACAAGAACGGGAAAAAGTATCATAACTACGGTACTTATATCATGCAGATGTATTATGACCATCCTGAATATTTCAAGAACTCATACCAGTTCATCAAGAATGTGGTGCCTGGCTTCTATTTCAAGTATCAGAGTGGTTTGGGCTCAATGGCATACGTCAGCAATAGCCAGTTGAACATTTACTTCAAGTACCATACGTTGAACGACAGCTTGCGCGATACCGTTTATGTCGGGACAACCTCTTTCTCGGGCACTGAAGAGGTGCTGCAGCATACAAAGGTGACCAACGATGGCAATACCATACAACGCTTGGCTGCAGACAATACCTGTACGTATCTGAAGACCCCGGCTGGCATCTTCACAGAGCTGACCTTGCCGGTCAACGAGATCTGCAATGGACACGAGAATGACTCCATCAATATCGCAAAAGTAACCCTGACAAGGTTGAACAGCGAGAGCCAAAGCATCTATAACTTAGATATCCCCCAAACGATCATGATGATCCCGAGGGACAGTTTGTACTCGTTCTTCGAGAATGCAGAGCTGCCTAACAACAAGAACTCTTATCTTGCTGCATATAGCTCTACAGCGAATACCTATACCTTCGCGAATATATCGGGCATGATTTCTGCCATGAACAAGAGCGACAAGACGTCTCCCAACTGGAATAAAGTGGTGATCATTCCGGTGACTGCTACCTATACGACCTCCAGTTCCTCATCCTATTACGGTACGTCCAGCAAGGTCTTGACCAAAGTGGTGCATGATATGTCGCTGACAAGTACGAAGTTAGTGGGGGGCAGTGAGAACCCGAACGATCCCATTCAGATCAGTGTCATCTATAGTAAGTACAAGTAATGGAAGACAATTATTTAGAATGGCACCGCGATGAATATGAAAAGAAAAAGGCAGCGTGGCTCAGAAAGAAAAGCCATCTGCCCCAAAAACATACATCGATTGACAAGCCTGAAGACGAAAGTCTTTAGGCTTGTTTCTTTAAGGGATCACGACAAGATATTGAACTTTGCGAATTTCAACAGTAATTGCTTGGTCCCTGTATTCTTGAATTGGACGGTAGCCTTGGCGTTCTCACCCGTTCCCTCTACCTTGAGGACGGTACCGATCCCAAACCGTTGATGCTCTATGACGTCTCCTTCCTTAACGGATCCTGCAGCAGATAGTGCCGATGACGATGCCGAGAGAGTCCTCCCTCCTTGGGTCATCGCATGGGTAATCCTTCGGAGATTACCACCATGTTGTGCCAAAGTGCGCTTGAACGACTCTGAGAAGGGATCGACAGCCTGCTCCGGTCGGCGCGGGGCAGTGATCTTCGGTTTAGGATCCGCGCGGGACTGACTCGCCACGGGTCGGGAATTCTGCATGCGGTTGCTCAACTGGGCATATTCTGGTCCCCAAGGATGACTACCGGTATAAGGACGATCAATATCCTCATCGCAAGGAGATGTATCCCGATACCGCGACAGGTGGCCTGCACTTTCCGCGCCGAAATACCTACCCGACCGATCATCGGGATCTGTCTCGTTCTCAATGACGACATACCGAGAGTCGATATCCTTAATAAACCGGCTGGGCACGAAATATTCCGGTTTCCCATACCGATACCTATTCCGCGCGCACGTTAGGATACAACGCTTCTCTGCACGCGTGATCGCCACGTACAACAGCCTACGCTCCTCTTCCATCCCACGGAGATTGTCCATGGACATCTGACTGGGAAAGATGTTTTCATCCATACCCACAATAAACACATACGGGAACTCCAGTCCTTTGGCAGCATGGACAGTCATCAACGAAACCTTGCTGTCGGAATCGTCGTCACTGTCAAGATCGGTCATCAACGCCACATCCTGCAGGTAGTCATTCAAGAAGACATGATCCTCATCACCAGATTCTCTCTTTTCTGCCACGAAGTCACTCATCCCATTCAACAGCTCTTGCAAATTCTCTTGGCGTGAAATGCTCTCCGTATCAATGCCATTGAAGATATCACTGCTGATACCACTGGTCTTGATGATGTCCTGTCCCAACGTATAGACATCCACAGAAGACACCTCCATCAGATAATGGCTGATGAGCTCCTTAAACAGATTCAACTTAGCCAAGGTGCCCTTGTTCACATCCAAGTGATAGGAGACAGGATCAGCGATCACCCTCCATAGGCTCACCCCATGCTCCCGAGCACAGGCAGCGACCTTGGATACCGTTGTATTGCCAATCCCACGGGCTGGGTAATTGATAATCCTAAGGAAAGCCGTCTCATCAGCTGGATTGGCAACCAACCTGAGATAAGCAATCACATCCTTGATTTCTTTCCGCTGATAGAAGCTCAACCCGCCAAAGATCCGGTACGGGATGTCCACATGAGGTTTACGCATCAACTCCTCAAACTTCCTGCTCTGCGCATTGGTACGATAGAGAATAGCGAAATCATCGTAGGAGGCATGCTCCTCACGCATGATCTTCTTGATATCATTACAAACGATCGTGGCTTCCTCATCATCACTGTATGACTCCTTCACCACCAACTTCTCACCTTCCTCGTTCTCACTATACAACTCCTTGGGAATCTGGTCCCTATTTCTCTTGATCAGGCTATTTGCTGCCAAGACAATGCGCTTTGTGGAACGATAGTTCTGCTCCAGTTTAAAAAGTCGGCAAGAAGGATAGATCTTCTGGAAATTCAGGATATTATCAATGCGCGCGCCCCGGAAGGCATAAATGCTCTGGGCATCATCCCCTACCACGCAAACGTGCTGGTTTTCCCTCGTCAACTGCAAGACGATTTTCTGCTGCACGAAGTTCGTATCCTGGTACTCATCCACCAAGACATAAAGGAAATGACTGGCATACTTTTGGCAAATCTCCGGGAACTGCTGGAAGAGTTGGAAGGTTTTGACTAACAAGTCATCGAAGTCCATGGCATTAGCCTGCTGACAACGCTGGCAATAAGTCGCATAGACCTTATACAATTCTGGCATCCGCGCCAAGGCATCCCTTCTCAAAGCCTCATGGTCCATGGCATATTGCGCGGGCAACACCAACATGTTCTTGGCATTGGAAATGGCTGAATGGACGACAGCAGGCTTATAAGTCTTATCGTCCAATCCCATCTCCTTCAGGATGTTCTTAATCAGAGACCGAGAATCAGCCTCGTCATAAATGGTGAACGAGGGCTGGTAGCCCAAATGGACAGCCTCCGACCGCAAGATCCTGGAAAAGACAGAATGGAAAGTGCCCATATGCAACTGCCTTGCCAAGGACTCACCTACAAGCTTCCCGATCCGTTCTTTCATCTCCCGCGCGGCCTTATTCGTAAAGGTAAGCGCCAAGATATTCCACGGAGAGATGCCTTTCTCCAAAATATAAGCGATCTTATAAGTCAACACGCGCGTCTTCCCTGATCCCGCACCGGCAATGACCAGCTGCGGACCATCCATGTATTCGACAGCAGCACGCTGACTGTCATTGAGTTCTTTCTGTAAATCCATGTTATCTCTTATGACGGTAAACACCACCTGCGGCGGTATGAGGGTCGTAGTCCTCGCCTTCCTTGGGGAAGGATGGGATGAATTTCATGTTCTGTTCGATCTGCCGTTGCCGTAAACGCATATAGGCACTGGGGTACTTGCTACTGAACTTCCTCGGGTTAGGCAAGGTGGCAGCGATCAGCGCACAGTCTGCCCTTGACAGGTCGGCGGCTGTCTTGTTGAAATGATATTCCGCACAGGCGTCCGCCCCATAGATACCATCTCCCATCTCTATAGAGTTCAGATAGACCTCCATAATACGCTGTTTACTCCACATCAGTTCTATCAATGCCGTGAAATACACTTCAAAGCCCTTTCTCGTCCAACTGCGCCCCGGCCAGAGGAACACATTCTTTGCCGTTTGCTGGGAAATGGTACTTGCCCCATGCTTCTTGCCACCTTTCATATTATGCTTGGCGGCCTTTTCTATGGCATCATAGTCGAAGCCATGATGCAGTAGAAACCGTTGGTCTTCGCTTGCCATTACGGCAACGGGAAGATGTGGGGAGATACGATCCAAGGATACCCAGTGATGGTGCAGTTTAATGCTTTCGCCCTCACCGACCTGTTGAAAGCACCGGATCACCATTAAAGGAGTCAGGTAGACAGGCAAGAAACGATAGGCCACTACAGCTAAGATTGAAGTGCTGAAGAACAAGGCCAAGCACCATTTGAAAATCTTTGCAACTAATTTCATCGTGTCTGTAAACGAGCAAAAGGACAGATATTCGGATGGAATACCTGCCCTTTCATCAATCCATAGTTTGTATTATTTCAATGTTCCATTATTGGCAGCATCCACCATTGCCTGGGATGCATAGAGATAAACCTCCACGCGACGATTCTGCTGGCGACCAGCCTTCGTTGAATTGTCAGCAACAGGCTCAGAACTGCCTTTGCCTTCGATCTTCTGAATCTGGGAAGCAGGAACGCCACAGCTCTCAAGATAGCTGACAACAGACTGCGCGCGGTTCTGGCTCAACGGGATATTGATGCCATCGTTACCTGTAGAGTCGGTATGTCCATATACATCCACATAGCAGGTACTGTTGTTCTTCATGACCTGCGAGAACTTAGACAAGCTGTTTTTAGAGGCCGTGTTCAACGTTGCTTTATTGGTGGCAAACAAAATTCCACTGTCGAAGGTCACCTTCACCGCCTTCAGACCATTGGCATCCGTTACCTCTTCCACTTTCGCATTCTGGACTTGCCTTGCCTCTTCAGCAACCTTGTCCATGTGCTTGCCAATGATGGCACCAGCACCGGCTCCTACAGCACCGCCTATCGCAGCGCCTACAGCCGTGTTACCAGCTATCTTACCAATAATGCCACCCAGCAGCGCACCACCGCCTGTTCCAATGAGGGCACCTGTACCTGTCTTGGTAGAACAACTGCCAAAGACCAAAGCGAGACACATGACGAGTGTCATAAAGTTGTACTTCTTCATAATCTTTATACTTTAAATGTTAAATACGATTCTTTCTTTATGCAAAGATAATTCTTTTTTTCTGTATACCTCTTATTTATTTCATCTATTTGATGATTTATTTCACTCCTTTTCACTAACTTTGCAGCAAAATTACAGAATACTTGGATTCTGTGGCAGGGAAATCTCCTATCATGAGATAGGATTTTCCCTATAAAGAAAATTAAAACATACAATACATAACTATGGCAAAAGAACTAAAAGAACTCACCAAACGTGCTGACAACTATAGTCAGTGGTACAATGATTTGGTGGTAAAGGCTGACCTGGCAGAACAATCAGCCGTGCGTGGCTGTATGGTCATTAAGCCGTATGGATACGCAATCTGGGAAAAGATGCAACAGCAATTAGACAAAATGTTCAAGGAAACAGGAGTGCAAAATGCCTATTTCCCGCTGTTGATCCCTAAGTCGTTCCTGTCCCGTGAGGCTGAACACGTCAAGGGATTCGCCAAGGAATGCGCCGTTGTCACCCATTACCGCCTGAAGACAAGCGAGGATGGCAAGAGCGTGGTTGTCGACCCAGAGGCGAAATTAGACGAGGAACTGATCATCCGTCCTACGTCAGAAACCATTATCTGGAACACTTATCGCAACTGGATCCATAGTTGGCGCGACCTGCCACTGATGTGCAACCACGCCCGGTTCGAACACCTCTTCCAGCTGCGC
>ERZ779941.872-NODE-872-length-11146-cov-2.716707_pt1 | contig 11146 bp, 7 predicted proteins | sample MGYA00511952_ERZ779941 | MGnify/ENA primary metagenome ERZ779941 (study PRJEB29588, sample SAMEA2142846) | human gut metagenome | biome: human gut; feature: human-associated habitat; material: faeces | place: Denmark | collected 2008/2010 ...
CGACGGGGGCGAATCCGATATCCGTAATGGCTGTCGTCTCCCATTTGATATTCCTGTTGGCATAAGCCGTCTGGGCATATCCCACGACCGTTCCATCAGAAGATTTGGAGAAAGGATAGTCTGCAACGCTTGCAATCACAGCCTGATAAGGGTACAAGCCGATATTCTGGTTACCCAGCTCTCCCCAAGAACCTCTCAGTTTGAAGTCGTCTAACCATTTCCAGTTCAATTTCTGGAAGAACGGCTCCTGTGTGATTCGCCATGCACCAGAGAAAGAGGGGAAGAAACCCCACCTGTTGTCGCTGGCAATACGGGATGTGCCATCATAACGTGCATTTGCCTCAAACAAGTAACGTTCACGATAGTTGTAGTTCAGTCGACCGAAATAAGACTGGATCGCCCAATCTTCCTCACCGCCACTGTTCGACCAGTTTGCGGTTGATCCCGCATTGATCACTGGCAATGGGAAAGCATATTCCTTCCTGTAAGCGCCCAATGTCTCGTACTTCTCGTCCTCACGGTTGTAACCCAACATCAGTTCTACGTTATGGGCACCATCCATGAATGCCTGCTGGAATTTCAAATAAGAATACAGGTTCTTATAGAACCGACGACCATCATTGACGGTCAAGCCCATCGTTCCCGTATCAAGCGTCCTGGTCTGCTCTCCCGTATGATAGTTATAAAGCGGGAATGTGCCACTGATAAATGTCTTATCCTTAGAATCTATCAGACGGGCAGCTCCCTTGGTGTACCATTCCAGGTTTTTCAGCAAATGGACAGAGACCCAGAGGTTGGCATTCAGGTCAAAACTTTTGTTCTTATTATTGACACCATAAGCAATAATAGCGGGCATATTCTTGTTGTAACTCTCAAAAGAATAGGCACTGCTCGTATAGCGTCGTGTCCCTGATCCATCATCTGGCAGCCACGGCATATAGGTGGGAGCCTGTGACATGGATGACAAGAAGGCATCAGCTTGTCCGCTCTTGGGGGCCAGTCGGTCACCATACATCATTTCCGAATAGAAGCCGACCTTGATGAAATCGTTCAACTTCGCCGTCAGATTAGCCGTGACATTATACTTCTTATATTCGAATCCTCGCAATGTACCAGGTTGATCGACATAATTTAGGGAGATATTATAGCTCGTCTTCTGGCCGGACCCGGCTACAGACAAGTTATGAGTCCATACAGTGGCCGTGTTGAACATATAGTCGAGCCAGTCGAAACTGGGATATTCGACACCCCTCTTGTTTGTATAGGCATCGATCTGATCTTGTGTATAGGCAAGACCAGAACCTGAATTCGCCCATGCTAAGTTAGACAATTTCATATAGGTAGGAGAGTCCGTCACCAGGTCATACATCCGGGTAGGCGTATGGAAGCCGACATTCCCATTGTAAGAGAAGACGACTTTATCGGGTACACCGGAGCCTTCTTTCGTCGTCACGAGGATGACACCATTAGCAGCACGGGCACCATAGATGGCAGCCGAAGCCGCATCCTTCAAGACGGAAACGCTCTCAATGACGCTTGGGTCAAGATTTGACAAAGAGCCAGGCACTCCGTTAATCAAGATCAACGGATCGGATCCTGCACTGGAGAAAGTTCCTTGGCCACGAATACGCATGGATACAGATTCATTACCCGGCTGTCCAACACTTTGGTTGACACGCAGTCCGGGGATGACACCTTGCAATAAGACGGCTGAATTGGCAACTGGGCGCTTACTGATCTCATCACCAGAGACTGCCGCAACGGATCCGGTCAGGTTGGCTTTTTTCTGGGTACCATATCCCACAACAACCACTTCGTCTAACGACTTGGTATCATCGGATAGCACAATCTGGCTATTCGTACCTGCCTTAATCTGCTGGGGTTCAAATCCGATGAAAGAGATCTCCAATTCGCATCCTAAAGGAGCTTCCAAGGAGTATCGCCCATCGACATCTGTTACCGTACCGTTCTGGGTACCTTTCTGCATGACTGTGGCACCAATGACAGGCTCTCCGTTCTTGTCGACAACGCGACCTGTCACCGTTACCTTTCCTTTTTGGTTTCCATTCTGCGGAGTCTGCGGATAGCTTGAGAACGCACCGGCTCCGGAGTAGTTTGACTTGACTATCGAGGATGATAGTCGGGCAGCATGGTTTTCGGCGGAAGCATAAGACGGAAATCCTATGCAAGCCCCAAGGGATGCTACCAAAATAACATGTTTGTTTAAATAACTCATCATAGGTTTTTTATGGTTTTAATAATAAATGTGGAATTATTCATGATGTGATGTTCGGTTTTCATCTATTTTCCATTCATCAGGGTATGATCTTCTCATCTTCATACTCTTCATTTTCATTCTGATAGAGTCCATCCAAGTAATAAGATGACCCATGCAAAGAAGAGAGAATTTGCAACAGTTCTGCTTTCGATGCTGTCTTTGCCAAAGGGTAGTTATAGTTGAAGACCTTGTCATTGATGTCCTTTTGATACCCTGACACGAATATCCTTCCTACTCCTGCAGCCTGGAGCAAGGACAGGTTCTTCTGTAAATTCTCGCGGTCTGCTGCAAGCATTGACAGAGACACGGCATAGACGAAGTTGTCTTTGTTGACATCCCTGACCACTTTCAGCGATCCCTCCACGTCACTATGCACAGTACCCGAGAGCGGACGGAAGACAACCGTAATGCCTTCTTCCTTGGCCAGATCAGCCAATTTCTGGTATGTTTCGATGAGTGAGGCATCAAATTTCTCTGAAGTGAAGTTATTCTCAATCGGCCGCATGGACGATATCAACAACTCATCTGCCCCTAAGAACTTCATCTTCGCTATGATAGACTGGATCCTGTGGATACTGGCTTCATAGACGGACGGATCATTATTGACGATGCGCAGGTCGGGAAACAGGTTAATGCCCGACGCCAAGTCTACAGAGATACCCACGTGCTGCCGTTTCAGCCAGTCGCCCTCTTCCCTCAATCGCGCGGTATCCCTGCGATCAATGTATTTCCAGTCGACCACCGCGCGGTTATAATGCTGGAAGAAGGTCGGGCGCAACAGGATCTCTTTTTGCAGATCGCTCGTCTCTCTCATGCTCAAGGCACAATGACGAGTAAGGGGATTGCCTACCGATTGACCTAACATCTTTACATTCTCTCCTGTAGTGCGAATGCTGAATATCCTGACCCCGCCTCCTGCAATGTCTGTCTTGGTATGGGTTCCTAAATGGGTTCCCCGCATGACCTTTGGGACATATCCAGCTGAGTTAGATGACTCATCTGGGATCTGCAGCTCCTTGATGGATAGGATCTTCCCCACATTCGACTTTAAGTTCATGGGGACTTGCTTCCACTGACTGTTGGTAAGTATGACCGTGTAATGGGTAGGATCCTTCACGCAGGTCACCATGCTCAACTCGGGATTCGCGCTAAACAGGGACTGACTGCCAAAGAGATGTCCCAAATATGCCTTCACATGTTTCAATAGGGGATAAGGAGTGGGCAAGGGACGATCCTCCTTGACCTTTACTGTGCCAACTCTTGGAGTCTGTCCTACCCCAAAGGGAACGGTGATGACCGTCACCTGCCCTTCCCCAGCAGCCTTTTCCACGATGGTTGGTCGCCCTTGACAGTTGGCGAGAACCGTACAACCACTTCCTTCCAACAATGCGTCAACTTGGAAGCTGTCTGTTTCCTGATAGCTGTCCTGCAAGTAGCTGACGGACGATGGCGGACAAGTCTGCGAACTGCCGGCTACCTGTATTCCACACAGACCGTGCTCAAAATTACGCAAAGACCCAGAGGTAATGACGAGGTGTCCTCCTGCCTGTACATAAGCTTCCAGCTTATCACGCAGTTCATGACTGTTCCTGACCTCATCTGCCACCACGATCACAGGATATCGTTTCATGAGCCAAAGTGGGGCATCACTCAACAGGCAATCGGCAATATCTCCATACGGTGTTGGTGCCAAGAAACCCCGTTCATCATGATAGTAGGAAGCATCCTGATAGCCCGGATAAATCACATCCAAGATCCCATCTGTCATATAGTCAGATGTCTCGTACGGCAAGCTTCCCCATACCCTATAAGCATTCCCAGTATACAAATGGCGTGGGAATGTCCATCCAGAGAAAAAGTCATTCAACAATGCCACAGGGGTGTACATGACACCAGGAAGACCATTCTTATGGATCCACTTGACCGCATTCTGCTGGATCCTACCGATCGGACTCAACGTGTCTCCATTGGCATACAGTGAGCCTTCAAATCCTGCCATGATACAGTTATAGAAGAAATGATTGTATATCAATCGTTTCAACAGGCTCAATGAGGTTCCCTTCCACGGACTACCTGCATTATAATCATTGTCATCATCCTTGATGGTCTTGGGATTATAGTCCTTATAGCCCCATCGATTCCATACAGATGCATTGCCAAACCAGCTGACACCATATTGCTTGCCCGCGCCTCGGATAAAGGAGTAATAGATCTGTGTGTTCGGGAGTCCCTGCGCAGTCTCTGCCCCAATCAAAGCGTAAGTACCTTCTTTCAGGTAATAATGGCCGTAGTTGAGAGAGACAAGGGTAGAGAGATGATTTCCTAAGATATCCGACATCTCTTGGAAATGGTGCTGGAATTTCAGGTATTGTTGCTTCCTGTCCATCCCTCCGGGATACTGGCGAGAGGCAAAGCTACCAATATATCGCCCGTCCTGCTCCCCATTATCCATTCCAAGCCATCGGTTTCCCAATTTTGCCTGGAACATGTCCAACACCTTACGGGGAGCAGTGAACTGCTTCCATGGGCCACCTGGCCCTGAGCCAGGAACAAATCCCCAAAGATCAAAAAGGTATAGGTTACGGGATGCGAGATAATCCGTGATCTCGCTGACATTCTTTTCGAACATAAAAGAATAATTCGGCCAGATCACATTACCTAATCGGTCTCTGTCCACATATTGCCGGATATCCGCCCGATAGTTGCCAGTCAGGTTTCTTAGGGATGTAAAAGCAATCATTCCGTTAAACAAAGAGAGGTCTGGGCTCTTAACGGAATGGCGGTTATAATCTGGGTTCTCCTTAGGAATCATATAATAAGGATACACCTTTTTTGTCACTTGCGCTTGTGCTGGCATCGTCTTAAAAGACATGAGCATCAACACAACGATGGCGATGGTTTGTATAAAGTGTCTCATGATACATGTTTTTACCACAGTTTGCAAAGATATAGAAAATAATAAAAACGTTATGGGGGGGGACTAAAAAATGATCGTAACCGATTACGTAAAGAAACTCTACAAAGAATCACTTATGCCCGAAGAAAGACAAAGGATCACTACTTAGAAAGACAAAAGTGCCCTATCCTGACAAGAAAAGTCCCTCACAAGAGAATCTTGCAGGATAAGACACCTTGCAACTTGATTATTTCTGCCGATAATATCTCACATAATCAATGTCCATCTTCACCACTTCTTGGGGTTTGAGGCTAACCTCTCCAACCCATTGTCCACCCAATTGGGCACTGAGAATGACGTAGTAATCATAATGGTCGAATGGGAATTGTTTCTCAACAACAGGCTTGATGCGCGGATAGGTATAGGAGGCAGCCCCTCCATTCACCGAATAGACGACACTATCTGGATAGACCTCCACGCTATAGACATTGAATCCATCGCGATCAATGGGTGGCATATAGTGATTCTTAGGATTGGTCTTGTTGACAAGATTAGTGTACTCGGTATGAGCTGTCTGGTAAGCGTAGTTATCAAAATTGAGATGCTCCATCATGTCTAATTCCCCATGGTCACTATAACGGTTGGACTCTTCCTGTGGGAGCAGCCAGATCGCGGGCCAGAATCCCTTTGCGCAAGAGAAGCGGGCACGTACCTCGATTTTCCCCAACATGAAGGCGCGTTTGTCTTTCCCCCAAAGGCCACCAGTCAGATACTTGGAAGTGTCATTCGGAAGAATGGTATTTGCCATGCCCTTCAAGGTTAACAACCCATCCTTCATCTCAAAAAGGCGGTCGTCATCGGTCATGTCATCACACCAGTTGCCACGGTCCCTGGGCACTTTCGACCATACCCGCCAATCAGGCTGAGTGCCATTGAACTCATCACTCCAGATAATTTTCCATTTTCCACCTGCCTGTTCTTCACGCGGGACAAAGTCGCTAAGGACGACCTTGTACTGCTCCGTGCGTTTCTTCTGCTTTAAAGTGAAGGTCACCTCTTTTGGCCACTTGCCAATCAACGTCTTCGGGTTCGGCGTAATGGTAGCACCTTCTGCCAATTGGTAGTTCACGCCCGTGACCAGACTGCCATCAGCGATATGCCTAATGATAGCCGTATGACCATCGGAGGAGAGTTCCGCTGGAGACACATCATCCCACACTTCCAACAAAAAGGATTTCATTAAACTCTGAGGATTACCCGCTGCACGGGCCGTTGCGCATAGGCATAAAGCAAGAGCGCATGCAAAAATCATTCTTTTCATCATCATGGTAATAATACAATTTGGTTTCGTCATATAAGTTTTCGGTCGCAAATATAAAGTATTTCTTGCTTCCATGCAATACTTTAGCACAAAAATATGATCAAAAAGTGATCATTTTGTATGAGTAAGCATAAAAATTGCATGAGTAAGCATAAAAAAAGGCGGGAGGTTTACGCCTTCCGCCTTTCTTATAGACCGCAATCGTTATGCGACTTCGATCTTCTTTACGTTCTTGTCTTCCTCAGCCTTTGACAGTTTCGGCATCTCAATTGTCAAGACACCATCATTGACCTTTGCTGCGACTTTATCCTTATCGACATTCTCTGGGAGCTCATAGCTCTGCTCAAAGCTGCTATAAGAGAACTCACGACGCAGATAATGCTCTTTCTTGTTCTCATCCTTCTTGTCTGTCTTGTGCTCGAAGGAAACATTCAAGCAACCATCTTTATCGATGTTCATCTTTACCTCATCCTTCTTCAAGCCAGGAGCTGCAATGTCCATAATATAAGCTTTCTCGTTCTCTTTTACGTTCACTGCTGGTGCTGTGGCATTCATGCGAGGCATCAAATCAGTATCAAAGAAACTATCATCAAACCAATTGTTTAACCAATTATCATTATTTCTACGAGCTAACAACATCATTAAAACCTCCAATTATTTGTTTTTGATCTCCAAATCTTATCAGATTTTTCAATCGATTATCCACAAGCGATGTGTTCGTGGATGCTTACCTCCGACCAACCTCCGTTAGGCTCTTTCGAGCTTCCCTTTAGCCTTGTCCTCAACGGCTTGCACTGATCCTTATGCAAGGAATGTGCCAAGGGGAGGGTCCTGCCATTCCTGACATGAAAAGATGACGATCTGGCATCAATTCTTAAAATATTTTCAACTTTACTGACAACTTTCGACTATCCCTTCTTCGTGCTGTCTCTCACTTGAAGCAAGGAAGGGATCACCAATTGCCGGACTTTCTGCTTGCCCTGGATCTTCTCCAGCAACAACTCAAAGGCGGCACGCCCCATCTTCTGTGGCTGCAGGCAAACGGAAGTCAACTTTGGGAAGACATAGTTGGAATGGAGTTCATCCGTATATCCAATCAAGGAGATATCCTCTGGTATCTTCAACTGATGGCGGCGGATCACCTCCATGGCTGAGAAGGCAAGCGTATCGTTCATGGCGAGGATGCCATCAGGCGGATTATCTAAAGCCAACAACTGCTCCGTTGCCTGGCAACCGGACTCAAACTCGAGCTTCTGGCAAACGACGAGGGAGCGGTCAATGGGGATATGATGAGACCGCAATGCTTCCAGGTACCCGTGTTTCCGACGCTTAACGATATCCAGATAGTTCTCGCCTCCGATAAAGGCTACGCGCTTGCAGCCATGGTCAAGAAGGTAATTCGTGGCTTTCTCAGCTGATACGTCCCCGTCAGCGATGACCGAGGAAAACTCATGAGTCAGGCAAGTACGGTCGAAAAAGACAAGGGGAATATTCAATGATTGCATAGAAAGGAAATGCGAATAGTCCGTTGTCTCCTGAGACAAGCAGGCAAGGATGCCCTCTACTCTCATTCCGGCAAGATTGTTCAGGTTGGACTTCTCCTTTTCCTCATTCTCATCAGAAGAGGTGATAATGACGAAATATCCTTTTTCCGTAGCCGCATCTTCAATTCCCTTGAGGATAGCAGAATAGAAATAGGTGACAATATCCGGTACAACGACCCCTATGGTACGAGGGGCGTTGTAGCGCAAGCTGATCGCAAACGGATTCGGGCGATATCCCATCTGGCGGGCTGTCTTCTGCACCTTCTTGCAAAGCTCCTCGGAAATCTCCCTACTATTCTTCAAGGCACGGGAGACCGTCGCCACTGAGACATCCAACCGCCGGGCTATATCCCGCATGGACACGTATCGTTTATTTTCCATCATGCACTCCTTTTCTTACGTAACGCATTACGTTCAGTTTTTAGTATTTGGGAATACTACTTTAACCATTGTCTCGTACTTTTGCAAAGGAATTTCAAGCTACGAAGATCAATGGAATATAGAACATTAGGACATACTGGAATGAAGGTCTCCTCCCTCTCCTTCGGTGCCTCATCTTTAGGCGGAGTCTTCCACGACCTCAAGGAAAAGGAAGGCATCCAGGCCGTCCATACGGCAGTTGAGAACGGTATTAATTTTATCGATGTCTCACCTTATTATGGTTATTATAAGGCTGAGACCGTGTTGGGCAAAGCACTCAGGGAGATCGAGCGCGACCGCTATTACCTTTCTACGAAGGTGGGGAGGTATGGAAAGGACGGCCATAACACATGGGACTACTCTGCCAAGCGCGTCACAGAAAGCGTCTACGAAAGCATGGAACGCCTGAATGTCGACTACCTCGACCTCATCAACGTACATGACATCGAGTTCGCCGACCTGCATCAGGTCGTCGACGAGACGCTGCCTGCCCTTGTAGAACTCAGGGATAAGGGAGTGGTCAAGCATGTGGGCATCACCGACCTGCAGTTGGAGAATCTGAAATGGGTGATCGAACAGGTACCTGAGGGCACCGTTGAGACCATTCTGAACTTTTGCCATTACTGCCTCTGCGATGACAAGCTGATAGACTTCCTCGATTTCTTTGAGCATCATCATATTGGGGTGATCAACGCATCGCCATTCTCTATGGGACTGCTCACGGAGCGAGGCGTTCCCGATTGGCATCCGGCACCCAAACCTTTGGTGGAGGCTTGCCAAAGAGCTGCTCAATATTGCCACGAGCAGCACTATCCCATCGAGAAGCTCGCCATCCAATATTCCACCCAGAACCCGCGCATTACCACCACCTTGTTCAGTACAACCCGCCCAAAGAACGTATTGGAGAACATCCAGGCTGTGGGCGAACCTGCACCGCAAGAGCTCGTCATCAAGGTGAAAGAGATGATTGGCGAGCAGCAACGCGTATCCTGGGCAAATACTTAATTCCATCTTGCCATGCATAACTATTATCCGATCATCGATGCCCATGCCCACCTCTGGCTGAAGCAAGACACTGTGGTGGACGGGAAACGGATTCGGACCTTGCACAACGGAAGGTCGGAATTCATGGGCGAAGAACGCCAGATGCTCCCGCCGTTTATGACGGACGGTAGGAATACTGCTGAGGTTTTCTTGTCGAACATGGACTATGCCCAGGTCTCGGCTGCGGTCATCGTACAGGAATTTATCGATGGGATGCAGAATGACTACTTAGCAGAAGTGTGGTCACGCTATCCCCATCGCTTGAAGGTGACGGGGCTGCTCCCCTATCTTCAATCTGTCAATACCACAAAGGTGGAAGAGCTACTCAGCCAAGGATTCTGTGGTATGACCATTCCCGGTCACCGATTGAGGCGCGAGGATGGCAGTAGACTGGCACTGAACGACCCAAATATGATGCAGATGTACCAGGTCATGAATGCACATCATGCGATCCTGTCCCTTGCCCTTGAACCTGGTACGGGACAGATTGCCGAAGTAGAAGATATCATCCATACCTTTCCTGGCCTAAAAATAGCCATTGCCCATTTCGGGATGGTAGGCAGCGAGGGATGGATGGAGCAAATCCGACTGGCAAGACATAAGAATGTCATGATAGAGTCTGGCGGCATCACCTGGCTATTCAATGACGAGTTCTATCCTTTCCCCGGCGCCATCCGCGCCATCCGCAAAGCCGCTGATGAGGTAGGAATAGAGAAGTTGATGTGGGGCTCGGACTATCCACGCACCATTACCGCCATCACCTATCGCATGTCATACGACTTTTTCACGAAAAGCGCGGCATTCAATGATGAGGAGAAGCGTCTTTTCTTAGGAGAGAACGCACGGCGATTCTACCAGTTCGAGGATCCCGTCCATCTACCTTATATTAAGAATATGTCAGAATAAAAAAGATATCTGATCGATTAAAACAGCTATAAACAATGAAAGCCATACAAATAGCAGACCTTCAGGATTTGAGGGTCGTTGATGTGGAAAAGCCCCAGCCACGAGCTGGAGAGGTATTATTGAAAATCCATTATGTAGGATTCTGCGGTTCCGACCTCAATACTTATTTAGGTCGCAATCCCATGGTCAGGATGCCTGTCATCCCTGGTCATGAGGTAGGAGCCGTCATTGAGGCATGCGGGGAGGGCGTAACTGCCGACCTGCAAGAGGGCATGACCGTTACTCTAAATCCTTATACCAACTGCGGGCACTGTGCTTCCTGCCGCAATGGGCGTGTCAATGCCTGTGAGCACAATGAGACCTTAGGCGTACAGCGTAATGGCGTGATGCAGGAATATGCCGTGATCGCAGCGGAGCCACCAGACTGTCAGATGTGGAAATCAGATGCATTTTCTTTCGAATAACGCTCCCGTAAACAATAACACATTTGATTAAAAACTGCAATATTTTATAGTATGTTTGAAAATAAATACAGGATATAGAGGTGTTTCTATATCCTGCAAAAAATATTGATTATGAGATTTAGCGTTCCATCATGCTGATGGATTCAATTCCAACGCTTCCACCGCGAACCACTTCAATTCTGTGGAATTCTTCCTTGATCAGTTTAACAACTGCATCATTCTTGGTGGCTGTCTGGACAAATTCCAGAAGCAGACTGTCTTTGCCATAGTCAA
>ERZ779941.876-NODE-876-length-11099-cov-3.124774_pt1 | contig 11099 bp, 10 predicted proteins | sample MGYA00511952_ERZ779941 | MGnify/ENA primary metagenome ERZ779941 (study PRJEB29588, sample SAMEA2142846) | human gut metagenome | biome: human gut; feature: human-associated habitat; material: faeces | place: Denmark | collected 2008/2010 ...
CTGTATTTCAATTAATTCAAAGAGCGATTAGTCCACTTTAACGGGACAGTAGTGAAATAGAATATTTCTAAAAAAATAAGGCTATTTGGGCGCACCCGACAAACCCTGTGGAGGCGGATGTGGCCTGCTAACCTAAAAACCGTCGACAGACGATACATAAAATAAAAAATAGTAGTACCTTTGTGTCATGACCCATAAGAATCGAATAAACATGTATGAAGGATTGGCATCGTACTTCCTTCCCCCAGGTGTCCTTGAATATTTTGAAGTGACTGACTTTGCAGAAGAGACGGTTTCTTCAAAGGATTTACTTTACTCCACCATTCTTCACATCTATCTTGACGAGCGCGACAACCGCACTCCGGACATGACGGGTTCCGTAAGCAATGGCTTTAGTGAGGAGTCCTGTCTGAAGGACTTCCCAGCCCGTGACAAGAAGACGGTGCTCCATGTCCGCCGCCGTCGCTGGACTATGCCGGACGGAACAACAAAGTTCGTTGATTTAAGCAACAAGATACAACTGAGATACCAGTGTACGCGATATTCGGAAGATTTCGCGCTTTTTTTAAACAAGGCGGATGGAAAATGAGACCGTTACGGCTCGTTCCATAGGCTACACGTACATGATAAACAGCTCCACGTTTGCCAAGAGATATAAGGACACATTGAGTAACTACGAGGGCTGGAACCAGAAGAAGCATGCCGCAGATTGGATTTTGCTCCCCCAGGACGCAGGCACGGAATACGGAATAGACGAGACATCATTGCAAGGCGAACTCTATACCATTCTCCACAACAATGACGGGCATGGGGGCAAGGGGTCAGTCGTAGCGGTGTCAAGGGTACAACCCCGTGCGATGTACTTAAAGTTCTAATGCAGTTGCCTGGGAGTGAGCGCAATAAGGTCAAAAGCGTTACGATGGACCTCTCGGACAGCATGCGTGCAATAGTCAAGGGTGCGTTTCACAAGGCAATGGCAATACGCGACTGCTTTCATGTGGTTAGACGCGGCGGAGAAGCATGCGAGGAGATCCGGCTGCGCTTGAAAAGAGATGCCGTCAGGAAACTGAAAAAGGAAAAGGCCGAGTTCCGCAAACGTCTCGAGCGTCTTGCCGCGCAAAGAAAGGCATACCGTGAAAGGATGAGGGCAAAGCATGGAAAGAATTGGAGGAAAAGCAAACGTGGGAAAAAGCCACAGCGACTCAACACCCGTTTCATTCCATCACGACTTGACAATGGCGAGACACTCGTAGAAGCGCTTACACGTTGCAGTAAGCAACTTACTATGAGCCGTGATAAATGGAGCAAGTCACAAGAGAGAAGGGTGAAAATACTGTTCAGCCTTTATCCAAAACTTGAGGAGGCATACAATCTTATCAATTCTCTCAGGGCTATCTTCCGCAACGACCAACTGGACAAGGAAAGCGCAAAGGTCAAGTTTAAAAAGTGGTACGACAAGGTAGCCGAATGCACACTGCGCGAAGTGAAGTCTGTTCGTGACACAATCAAGTTCTATGAGGACGAGATACTCAACTATTTTATTGAAAGACAGACTAACGCTTCAGCAGAATCGCTCAACTCCAAGATTAAATGCTTCCGTGCACAAGTGAAAGGTGTCAGCGACATACCTTTCTTCATGTATCGTCTGTCGACGGTTTTTTGGATTAGCAGGCCACCCGCCTCCACAGGGTTTGTCGGGTGCGCCACTAACCGTGCAAATAACAGACCAGAAAATCTTCGATGGGTTACCAAGTTGGAAAATGCATTGAATAATCCAATCACCCGTGCAAAAATTATATATATCTGTGGTAGCATAGAAAACTTTCTGAAAGATCCGACGGTTCTATATATGACACCTGTTTCAGACAAGAACTTTGGTTGGATGCGTACGGTTTCTAAAGAAGAGGCTAAAATTTCTAAAGAGAGATTAGAAGAGTGGGCAAAAGAGACCCCTGAAGAACTTCATGTAAAGGCAGAAAGGACAGGTGAGCCTATAGATGAATGGATTTTTTCACCTATAGGAAAAAGACATGGCATATTCGAAGATGATGAAAAGCCGTTCGACTTTTCTAAGTTGCCTAAAGTGCAAGTTAAAGATAATGATTTAAAGGAAACTGCAATTACTAAGCAAATTCAAAAGATAAAATCTTCTAATGCAGAGGTTTCTGAAGTGAAAACGGTTAATGACTATTATCAAAGCCCTTCACAGCCGCAAACTTCAGATTTAGATGTTATTCAACCTGAACATATAATTACGGATTCTCTAACTCCTAATGCCAAGCAAGACTATTGGTTTACACCTACTGAGTTTCCTTTCTGTCCTAAGGATATGTCTATCGAGGAATATTTTAATAACATCAAAATAGGAGGCATTTTTAGTAAGAATACTAGGAAAATAGGGATCGTAGTAGACAAAGAATGGATAAAAGAAGGCGAAGTATTTGTAGTTCTCGCCAAAGATGAAAATGCATTTAATCCATGGATGCCATCTCCTATATACATTAAAGATGGCTTCTTCGTTCATAGAAATGGAGGAGCATATTATTTGGAAAGTATTGCAAGAAAAGTTATCAAAGAAATGAAAGGGGAAAAAGTCGAATATGACGATATAGAAGAAGCTTTTATGTAGGAAAAGTATTCATAATAAAAGAAATTCATTAAGTCTTTTGACTCACAAATAGCTATGGGCCAAAGGACTTTTTTCATTCAAATAAGACAGTCCAAGGCTCGCCTACACGGTTGACAATCGCACGTGGTAGGAACAATCCCAATTCGTCTTGTCACCATGAGTAGCCTTCAGCACGGGCAACAGCCCTGCCGTCTTATGCTGGGCCATGGCCTTAAACAAGTTCTTTCTTCAACTCATAGTTGACATGGGGCTTTTTTGCAGTATTCCTCTTTTTTGTCAACGCGTAATTATAATAACTATTCATAAAAGCTCTTTATTATTTTCCTAATCCATGCTGGCATCAGCTTATAATCAGCCTCAATGCTCTTCTCGTTGATGGCAGAGAATACCTTTTGGAGTTGTTTCAAATGTTCCTCATTGACATTGGTCTCGCCTATCTCCTTCAATGCAAATGTAGCCAGTTGGGCTGTCTTGCTCACGAATGCAAGGTTCTTTGGGACTGTATGCTTGAACGTTATGATTCTGTTGTTACCGAGCTTAATCTTTCTTGGTGATCCGTCTGTCAGGAAGACCACATTCATAGGCACCTGGGTAGATAGTCCGAGAAGGTTCATGGCATAAGCACCAGTCGGTGCAATATGTGCCTTGTCTCTCTTTGCTACCTGTAAGGCAACTTCTTCGACAGAAGGATATAACACGCCGAGTCCAAGTTCCTTGTCTATCTTCGGATATAAGTAAATGCCGTTGGCAAGTCTTATGATAACAGCATCGTTGGTCAACAGCTCCAAAGATTTGGAGACAGACTTGATGTCACCATAGGACACAAAGCTGTTCGGAAAGAATATAGATCCCCTTCCGCACTTCTTTAAATTGTTAACAATCCGTTTACCAATGTTCTCCTCCATATATCAAACACTATTTTGTCGCAAATTTACGATATTTTTTCGACCACAACAAATATTACATTAGTTTTTCCGGCTGCAGTTGACTGGAATTTCAACCATAATGATGATCCGGATCCTGTGTATCCTTATAAATGTGCCTATTGTCACAAATTTCATATAGTTCATCATGGGTATTACCGATATTTCTAAGGTATACCTGTTGTGCAATTAGAGATAAATATAAAGCGGATTAAACCGCAGATAGGCCACAAGTTAAAATAAAAATAATCAATAGAATATTTGGTGCTTTCAAAATATTAGGTTATCTTTGTCGCTGTAAATATCAACATTATGATATTTGTAGTATATATAAGGTATAAATATCATTAAGATGAAAGTTATTTGCTTATGGCAGATCTATACGAATATTCAACACCGGAACTGGTCCGGCTACTTGGAAGCAGGTTCAGAGAATACAGGATGCGCTGCAATCTCACTCAAAGGGAAGTTGCAGAGAAGAGCGGCATCGGCTTGACCACCATTCACAAATTTGAGAGCGGATGTGCCAACAACATCTCGCTTGGAACATTCCTGTTGCTGTTGAAGGTGGTCGGCCGTATCAATGCCTTGGAGGAGTTGCTGCCCGACTTACCGCCATCTCCCTATCTCATGCAAGGGAATGGAAAGCAGACACAACGCATAAGACACTCAAAAGACTCTACGTTATGATTACAATACTTAAGGTGATATTATGGGATGAAGAGATAGGCAGGCTTGTTTGGGATGCCCGGCGAGGGCTTTCATACTTCAACTATAACCCTCGCTTCATAAGAAAAGGTCTTGACATTGCCCCGCTCACTGCTCCACTCAAGACGTACGCAAACATGCCCATATGGGGAGAAGATGGAAAGATCTATCAACGGCTCCCATCTTTTATCGCTGACTCCCTGCCTGATTCTTGGGGTAATCAGCTCTTTGACCTTTGGCGGCAGCAGCACCATCTATCCAATGCTGACATAACTCCGCTTGACAAGCTGTCGTTTATCGGCAAACGAGGTATGGGAGCCTTGGAATTTCAGCCACAGGCATCTAGAGAACGAAGTCCAAAGAAAATAGATATGGCCTCATTGACCGATCTCGCCGAGCGCATCTTCTCAGAAAGAGAGAACGCACGCATCATGCCCGGAGAGTCTATCACCATGCAGTCGTTGCTAACCGTCGGCACCTCCGCGGGAGGAAGACAGCCCAAGGCAATCATTGCAATCAACAGAAACAGCGGAGAGATACGCAGTGGTCAGATAGCGGGGCTGGAGGATTACGACTATTATCTGTTGAAGTTCGGCAATACAGAATACAGCTCGGCAGAGCTTGAGATGACCTATTATGAACTCGCAAGGAAAGCTGGGATTGACATGATGCCGTCACGTCTGTATTCCGTTAATGGCAATAGTCATTTTATGACCATGCGCTTTGACCGCAGAAACGGAAAGAAAGTCTTTACACAGACTCTTGCAGCCTTGTGTCCTGATGCGGACAGCTATGAGAAGTTGCTGGCTGTTTGTAGAAGGCTCCGCCTGCCCGAGTCGGACTGTCAGGAGGTGTTCCGACGTATGGTGTTCAATATCCTTGCCAACAATACTGATGACCATAACAAGAATTTCACTTTCATCATGAGTGAAGACGGGACATGGCAACTCGCTCCTGCATACGACCTCACCTATGTACTGGACTTGGGAGGCAACCTTCCTAATGAAAACCATTGCCTGTTCATGCGTGCCAAACTCAGCAGTTTCAGCAGGGAGGATGCCGTGGCTTTTGCACATGACAACGGCATACAAAGGCCCGATGCAATTATAAGGGAAGTGGCTGAAGCCTTGAAGCAATTTCGTCCGACAGCAAAGAAAAACGGCGTAGGCGCAAGATGGGTCGGTCGTGTGGAGTCTACCATCCTCGATCATCTGAGTGCATGGGGTGAGTATGATAAGCCTACAGAATCTATTTCCACAGAGGTCAATGGCCACAGGATTTCAGATATTAGAATCGAGCAGACGTATAAAGGCAACTATCATCTGGTGGCTAATATCGATGGTGCGCAACGTAAGTTCGTCATTGGCAAGAGCAAAAAGGAGTATGCTGAAATAGAAAGGACGGGTATTGCTAATATCACTTCCGACCGGCTCTTTGACTTGGCAAAAAAATACTTTGCGTCTACATTGGACAAGAAAAGACATAACGATTGAAGGGCTAGTAATATCTCATTTAGATTATTTGCTGTTATAGGAAAATATGTGGTTTGCCACAGAAATTTGCTACAGTATGATATTGCTAACATAACTCACAACAGTAACACAGACCTTTTGTCTTACTTTATGCAGGATTACCAGATTTTGTACGTAACTTACAGAAAATTAGACGATCCCCATATAATAAATTATATACTATAACTTAAGCCTATAGTGTTGTCATCCTCCAAATGCAGGTGCAACACTATAGGCATTCGCAAATTTATTAGATTACAGAATTCATTCTTCTCCTCTCAGGACGTCAGACTGCCATTATCATAGTCCTAGTTTTTTGAGCCTGCCACCATACTTGTCCATGTCATCAAGCACCTTCTTGTTGGTCATCTGGGCATAGATCTGGGTGTATCTCGTGCTGCTGTGTCCAAGCATTACGGCAATCGTCTCCTCGGGGACGCCATTCATCAGCGCCAGCGTCGCGAAAGTATAACGGGCTACTCTGAATGTGAGATTCTTGTTGATTCCGCACACGCCGGCAATTTCTTTCAGATATTCATTTGTCTTTGTGGATGACTTCAACGGGAAAAGGCTGCCATCATCCTGCTTGCTGCGCATCCTTCTGTATTTTCGGATGAGCTTCAGCGGCTTGTCCAGAAGTGGGACGAATACGGGCTGTCCGTTTTTCTTTCTGTGGGTGTTTATCCATTTCTTGCCACAGCTTTCAACTACGTCATCGTCCTTCAGGCGGCTGATCTCACAATAATACATGCCCGTATAGCATGCGAACACAAATACGTCGCGCACCCGTTCAAGCCGCTTGGTGCCGAGCCTCTTAACTATGACGGCGTGCAGCTCACGGTCCGTAAGGTAAGTGCGCTTCACCGGGTCCAAGTGATGGACAATACCAATATACGGATCACTGACTATCACGCCGAGCCTGATTCCGAACAAGATGATGCTCCTAAAAGTCTTGAGGGACTTGCAGGCTGTGTTGTTGTTCTGCCCCTTGAAGTTCTTCAGATATTGGAAGTAGTCCTCGATGATTACGGGTGACAGCCTGTACAGCCCAATGTCTTCCTTTCCGTACCTTGACCGGAGCATATCCAGGAAGCGTCTTTCTGCAAGCATGTACTTATACTTCGTGGTCTTGCCGGTCTTACCATTCTGGCCATTGAACTTGAAGCTGTTGAACTTTTCAAGAAGTTTCTTGACGGTCGTTATGTCACCGTCACAACGCTTGTACTGGGCCTTTATATCCCCAATTGTAATCTGGTGATGCTGCCCGATCTGGTAATATACCGAGTACAGAGAATGCGCTATTCTGTCCAGCTCCTCGTTGGACCTTGCAGCCTGTTCGTCATCACCGCGCACTCTGCCTGTAAGTCCGTTCCAATGTCCTGGCATTACCTTTACACCCGTGCTGCCGATGCTCAGGCGTTTGCCGTCAAGGTTGATTCGGGAAATGACAGGTTCCATGCCATCCCTGTTTGAATAATTGCTTCTGACGTAGAAGCTTACTGAGAATTTATGTACCATGTCTTTAATTTTTATGACCGCCCCATGAGACTTGTCTGCCGCATAAAGGACGGTCGGTTAAACTTCCGGTACAATATAATGTTTGTGCGGAAACGATGGCTACTGAACTCAAAGAAAATTCAGGTCATAGATTAAACAAATTAAATTAATATTATTTTACCATGGAGGCAGGCATCCCGTGATTTTCTGGCTACAAATAATAATAGTTTACAAAAAATGTAGCCGAATTGTAGCCGCTATAACATTCGTTAAGAGTTAAGGACTGATTTTCTGTTGAATAAATTAAAATCTTCAGAAAAGCAAAAATCCTGTAACTTGTTGAAAGTCACAGGATTTATACTGTTTTGTTATTCTGTCTTAATTCTACGTTTTTAAGACAATTTAACAAAGCGGAGAGAGAGGGATTCGAACCCCCGGTACCTCTCGGTACGACGGTTTTCAAGACCGTTGTAATCGACCACTCTACCATCTCTCCTTTGCTTTTGATGTCCTATGGTCGGAAAGCGAGTGCAAAGGTAATGGCTTTTTTTGACTCTGCCAAATTTTTACTCTACTTTTTTCGGACTTGATGGAAAGAAGTCCTACTTTCGGCCTTAGGATTTCATCATGAGGGTGTCCTGACCGTCCTTAAAAATATTGAAAAGCCTCTTAATAATATTTGCTTTTTATTCGGAATACCAGAAATATGTCTATATTTGCCGAAAGTTAGTTTTAGGTATGAAGATTTTATAGGAAGAAATTAAAAAATGGAGGTTTAATATGAATACGAAGATAGTTTTGGCTTTGGCAGGGATTGCGACGATGGCTGTCGCCGTTGGGGTTTCTATTTCCAATCGGAGAGATCGGGTTACGCGTTATATCCGTACCCACTCCAGGTGGCCTTATCGTTGTGCGAAAGTCATGTAGTTGTTTTTTTTGCTTGATGATTTGATCGGTTTTATCATTTTTATTCTTATCTTTGTCGTTGAATACCAAAAAGACAACAATTTGAGGGGAATGGAAATGATAAAGCTTGATAACATGGTAGAGAATGTCTTGGGCTTTTTTACGGAAAAGCCCAAAAGGGACGTGGCATTGGTGCTTTCCACAGGAGGAGCAAGGGGGCTTGCCCATATTGGTGCCATTTACGAATTGATGGAGGAAGGTTTCCATATCACGTCGATAGCCGGGACTTCCATGGGGGCATTGATCGGAGGAATGTATGCTGCAGGAAGGCTTGATGATTACAAAGAGTGGATGAAAACCATTGACAAGCGGAAGATCCGTTCCTTAATTGATATCAAGTTGGGTAGGAACTCGTTCGTAAAGGGCGACCGTATCATCAACGCGATGAAGGAAATTGTGCCGGATGTGAGGATCGAGGATATGCAGATTCCTTATCGTGCGGTTGCTACAGATGTGATAACGGGCAAGGAAGTGATCTTTACCAAGGGCTCCTTGTATGAAGCCATACGTGCGTCCATTTCCATGCCAGGCTTTTATGAGCCAGTCAGGTATGACAACAAGGTCTTGGTTGATGGTGGACTTTCTAATCCTTTGCCTTTGAATCGCGTGAAGCGGAGTAAGAAAGACCTTTTAGTGGCTGTGGATGTGAGTGGACATAATTATCAGGCTCAGTTACAGTTTCAGCATGAAGTGCGGAAGCTGGAACGGGAGAAGATTCCCCTGATGTCCCTTATCGGCAAATTAGGCTTGTCGTCGGATGAAGATGAGATGAACTTAATTTCCCTTCTCAACCGTTCCTTTTCCATTTCCATCCATCACAATGCCTTGACGATGCTGAAACTCCTGCCGCCAGATATTTACGTCGGCATCCCGATGACTCGTTATACCACCTTCGACTTTGATAAGGCTGAGCGGTTGGAAGCGATTGGCAGGAACTATATGCGGAAAGCGATTGAGAAGTATCGGGACCAATAAAGCGTCTCCCTACAGCCTTTCTTTTTTCCTCGTCGTGCATTCATTTACCAAATAGGCGATGTTGAGATATGGTATCCCAGCATGATATTGAAGTCCTATCTCGCAAGTACGGCTATTTGAATAGCCTATCTCAATGTTTTCCTTCTCGATCTGTGGGCGGAGTTTCCGCAAGGCATACTTGTTGAGTTCTGGGAAGGTGAATCCCCGGTCACCCGCGAATCCACAGCAGCCAACCCCTTCTGGGAGCAGCACATGGGGTGTACACAACCTGGCGAGGTTGAGCATCATCGCTGTCAGTCCCAACTCGCGTGTGGAGCAGGTCACATGGATGGCGATCCTCCGGTCGATGGGATGAAAGTCCAGGCGGTCCTTCAGAAATGTCATGATAAACTCTACCGGTTCGTAGAGCTTTAGCTTGTGCATGGTCTTGCGCATTCTGTGCAGACAAGGACTTTGGTCACAGAGGATCGGGTATTTCCCGTATTGGCTGGCTTCCCATAAAGCGTTTTCCAATTCCCCGCTTTTCTGGTCGGCGATGTCCATCATCCCCTTGCTTTCCCAGATCTGGCCGCAGCACATCTCCTGCATTCCTGTTGGGAAAATCACTTCATAACCCGCTTTATGGATCAACTGTACCATCTCGTCAACGACGGAGTTCTTGACGGGTGCGCCCTTAGAGAGTCCCATCGTTTGGTTGATACAGCTTGGGAAATATACCATTTTCAAGTCTGTTTCCGGCTGTCTTCCGAGGTCTTTCTGGCTGGGTTGTCTCCTGGCAGCAGGCATTGTAGGGATCCATTGAGGTATGCCGACCTTGTGAAGCATATTGCCGATGCGATATAGGTTCCTGGATCCAAGGATCTCTTGCCCCAGCCCAGCAATGCCGAGCACGCCTCTCAATCCTGATTTGAGGGATCCTAAGTGCTGTGCTGCCACTTTTCCGATCGCGTAACCTGTCTTGTCCTGCATCATGTCTAACTGCCGGATCAGGTGAGTGATCTCCCCGGTGTTGATTTTCATGGGACAGGAAGTGGAGCATAAGCCATCTGATGCGCATGTCTGGTTGCCTTGGTATCGATATTGTTTCCGTAATTCTTCAGCCTGTCTTCTGTTCCCGCCTTCTTGCTCCAACTCGCATATCTCTCGTTGAATGGCGATGCGCATCCTTGAAGACAAGGTCAGTCCGCAGGATACACAGTTCACCTCACAGAACCCACATTCTATACATTTGTTGGCTCTGTCCACGGCTTCCTTCATCATCTGTGTCGAGGAGACCTTTCCTTCTTCTAAAGGAAGGTACTTAGCCCCGTCTGGGATCTTGTCCATAGGGAAGGAGAGGACGGGAAGGTGCTTCAGGTTCTTGATGAAGCAGTCGGGATCATCGTTGAAGATCACGCCTGGGTTCAGGAGATGGCATGGGTCGAAAATGTCCTTGAGTCGTCTCATCACGTCAAAGGCCTCTTCGCCCCATTCGTATTTTACGAACGGAGCCATGTTGCGCCCGGTCCCATGCTCGGCTTTCAAGGATCCATGGTATTCTCCTATGACCAATTTGGCAACGTCCTTCATCATTCCTGCGTACCGGTTTACCTCTTCCTTGCTCTTGAAACTTTGGTTGAGGATGAAGTGATAGTTGCCCTCGAAGGCATGCCCATAGATGCAAGCATCCTTGTATCCATGTTCGGCAATGAGCCGTTGGAGCCTGACTGTGGCCTCGGGAAGGTCTTCGATGTGGAAGGCGACATCCTCGATCAGGCAAGAGGTACCAACCGGACGGGTGCCTCCTACTGAGGGGAAGATGCCCGACCTGATGGCCCAATACTGTTGGTAGACATGTGGATCGTCGGTGAAGGCAACAGGTCGGTAAAGGTCAAACTGGCTCATGCAGGC
>ERZ779941.880-NODE-880-length-11057-cov-2.364116_pt1 | contig 11057 bp, 9 predicted proteins | sample MGYA00511952_ERZ779941 | MGnify/ENA primary metagenome ERZ779941 (study PRJEB29588, sample SAMEA2142846) | human gut metagenome | biome: human gut; feature: human-associated habitat; material: faeces | place: Denmark | collected 2008/2010 ...
GATGTTTTCGGACAGGGGTTCGACTCCCCTCATCTCCACCAACCCAGTCACGATTGCATATGCAGTCGTGATTTTTTCTGTTTATGATAATTCCCATATCTATGTAGGTAACTTTGTTGTAATGGTTTGGTACAATGTTAAAAAACGATAAAAAGCAGAGAGCTTTCGGACTCTCTGCTTTTGTTTGTGTGTGGCTTGTATTTTTGTAGCAAAATGAATTTGTTGTTAATCGGTGTAAGTAACCTTTTTATCTAATCAAAAAAGTAGAAATTATATAGGGTTATTAAACACCCACAAAATATGGAAATAACATTGAATCTACAATAGTAGAAATTATATAGGGTTATTAAACTCTCATCTGATGATACATACGGATGTTGATCTACAATAGTAGAAATTATATAGGGTTATTAAACAGAAAAAAATATCGCAAATCGTTCAGAGATCTACAATAGTAGAAATTATATGGGGTTATTAAACTGTCTGATAAGCTCAAGCTGTACATCGGATCTACAATAGTAGAAATTATATAGGGTTATTAAACGTATATCGGGTCAATCACAACAGCTAATCTACAATAGTAGAAATTATATAGGGTTATTAAACTGTCTGCCAATGAGCAAGTTCATTCTATCTACAATAGTAGAAATTATATAGGGTTATTAAACTTGCCACATTCGCAGTAGCCGATGTATTATCTACAATAGTAGAAATTATATAGGGCTATTAAACCCTTACTTTGTATGATGTTACATAAATTTCAAAATAACTTAAATAACATATGTGAGATTGTAATAACTTTTTCATTGTTCAATAACCCCATATGGACAAAAATAAATATTAAGACTTGGGTTTGCAGAAGTTAGCCGACTATCAGTAAGGGGGAATCTTCATTCTTGGCAAAACCAAACTTTTTCTATGTATCCTCAGTCTGATTATATACTCTTTTATTATCTGTGTCAAATATCAAGCCTTGACAACGGTACTGTCGGAGTGATATTTAACGACAGTACCGTGTTAAAGAGTCGGAATTTAATTATTCGCCATATCATTCTCCTGAACAAATTTCAGCCATTGGTCATTGTGGATTACCGGTTCGACAGTTGAAACATTATCGGCTTTTTTGAATTGTTCAACAATCCACAAACCTTTGCGGGCAATGTTGTACGCACCGTTTGCATCGGCATCACACGGAAGCTTGCTCTTTTCGTCATATTTTGAACTGTCGTAAAAATTGCCGTTTTTGTCCTTGACGGGAGAAAGAATACGGTCCTCGCCTGTTTCAGGGTTACTGTTTCGCATCTGTAGGGTAAGTCTTAATAATTTGAAGAAATCCTCAAAAAATTTGCCCTTTGTCTGTGAAAGAATTTCAGCTTTCAAATCGTCAGAATCACGATAATTTATAGAATTGTTATCAAATAATTCTTTGAATTTTTCTGCAAGAATTATTGTACGATAACTCCATTCGTTATTGTTTGCGGGATTTCTGAAAGCTTCAATCCTTTCGCCGTTAGTACAGATTGTCCACTTTTTGCGATAGTCAGACGCAGTCTTTGGAAACTTATCGTAATCAATGTCAAATTCAAAAAAGTCCTCGCCGGCATTGTATCTTATATCGTCAAATCTTGAAATCATATCTTTGGCTTTGTCAATGTTTTCATATCGAGGATACAACAAATTTACAAAGCCGGTAACGGGATCAATTTTGCTTGTAAAATCAGGACGAACATAGAAAATAAAACCGCTTTGCGTACCAAGCTTATCAAAGCTCTCAAGCTTGTTCGTAAGCTGGTAGGCATGAAGTAAACCGCCTTCTTCATCGGGATTAAGCTTTTTGTCAACATAGTAATTCAGTTTGTCAATCAGCATTTTTTCAAATTTCTGATAAACCTGTTTTTCAAACTTTGTTCTGCCTCGTTTGAATCCGTCAGTCAGCTTTTCCATAACGATGATTGCATCGTACTTGACAACAAGCTGACATATAACATGCACAGCCTGACTGATATAGCCCTCTTTGAGTTCTTTTATACTCTCAATTGCTTTCCAGTTACGGCGCTGTTCCGTACGCTCTTTTTCTCTTGTTGCAAGTTTTTCTTGGTAGTTAGTTTCGTATGTTTTTCCTTTAAACTTGTTTCCGATAATATTGAGTGAGTGCTGATATATTATAGCACCGTTGCTGTCAATTACGCTGACATAAAGCAAGTTTCTTTCGCCTCTGTCAATTCCTATGATGAAATTGTTGTTGCAGGATTTCAGCAGATTTCTGACATCATCATTGATCATTGCCTTATCCGGAGCTTTAAAATTCATGGTAATAGGGAAGTGAAGTGAAAACTGCCATTTAGTGTAGCGTTTATCTTTAATTAAGTCATAAGGAAAAGTGCTTGCTTTTTTATCATTGAGTGTATTTTTATTTTTTATCGGTGTGTTTTTGGGATGAGTTGGTTTGTCATATTTTATACTTGCAGGACGATAAAACATTTCTGCCTCACCGTTAAGCTTGTACACCACATCTTCAAGATTTCTTTCATCAAACAACATTTTAAAATAAAGTGTATGCAGATTAGGAGTACCCTTGCTATGCGGTGAAAAGTCTTTGTTGTAGAGTTGGAAAAGATAGATTTTTCCTTCATCTACAAGTTTGTCAATAAATGTTGTCGGGATTTTCATTTTTGAAATATTATATCCCTGTAAAGCAACATCATTATAAAATTCGCTGATATCATTATATTCGTTTGTGTTTTTAAATTTAAAGTTATAAATTAACCAATTTGGGTACTTTTTGAATGATTCTTTGTAGAAATCAATTAACTTATGGCAATCATCAAGGCTGAACTTATCACCTTTTTTGAAAGTGCCGCTTTTATAAATTTTAAGTATTTCGTCTGACGGTGACAAAAGTTTCTTGCACTTTTCTGAAAAGAAAACTTTTGGAAGCATTTTATTTGGACCGGGGAGAAGCTTGTAAATTATCTTTTCATAACAATCGCTTTCATCGCAGTCTTGAAAATCAATATTTTCCAAAATACTATTATTGCTTTTATCTATGATTGCAAGATAATATTTTTCATCTTTACAAAGCCAAACGGCACCGCAGTCTTTTTCTTTGTTTCGATCCCAGCCGTTTAATAGCTGTGAATTGCCGAAGTTAAGCTTGATTTTATCGGTTGAAAACGGTTTTTGTGTAACATAGTTTCTGACCTTATCATATAATATGTCTATTCTGCTGATATTATCAAGTAATGGTGTAAACTGACTGTAAAACAAATCATTTTTCTCACCTGTAATATTAGTTTCGGACAAAGGCTTGATGAATTTTTCAATTTCTTTTATGGCATCAAGAAAATTTTTAATTAATGAAATAGATTTATCGTCATTTTTCAAACCTTTTTCATTATCGTAATTTTCACTGAACAGAGGTGCTGCTTCGTTGTATTTGTCTGATAAATTGTCGGTAAGTTGCATTAAAGAAGTCTTGTAGTAATCTACGATAGACTTTTTTCTGATTTCATCATTTCCAGAATTGGAAATCAAAACCTGTAAAAATGAAAGTGAAAGTTTCTTTTCTGCTTTGTATGCTTTTTTTCTTTTGTCTTCACGCTTTTGAATATCTTTGATTCTGCTGTTTGAATTAACGGAGTCATAATTTTTGTTCCATAAATCTTCTATTACTGACCAAGAACCGAACATACTGTTTGACAGATTTGTCACGGATCGGTCATTTTGAATGTAAATTCCATTAAGAGAGGAATTATCTAAATTGCCGAATAATAGCTTTGTTTCATCAATTGCTTTTTTTAATGGCATCCCGTCAAAGGTTTCGTCATTTGCGTAAAACTCTGAAACAGCCGATAAAAGTTCGTTGTCATCTTCAAACTTTGGCGGTATGAATGATACCTTTTCACTCTCACTTAAAATTTGTTTATACAAAATTTTAAGATTAGGAATTTTATCCCGTTTGGATACTTGTTGATTGTACAAATTTATATATTCGTTAATACCCTTAACTTTTGTACCGTCGCTTGTTGTGTAACCGCCGATGATTTTGTTATATTCGGTAATTCCGGATTGTGGAAGCAAAAAGTTAAAATAATCAACTGTAAAAACATCATACAAATTTGTACCGCATAAGCCGGAATAAGTGGCATCTAAATCATCAATTGCGTTTTTGGATAGTTTAGAAATTGCTTTTTCAAAGGCCTTGACATTGTCAAGATGCTTAGGCAAATTTTCGTTAATGCATCTATATGCAATTGCCGTGGATTCTTCTCCGTCCGAATACATATTTTTTCTGTTAGTGAAGAAACCTGTAAAGTATGTTGTGAAATTTTTAAATGAGGCTACAACTTCCTTTTCGTCCTCATTTTTAAGATGCTTGGGAAGAACTATCTCAATCATCTTTTTATTGAAGAGTTTGTTATACTCATCTCTATTCTTAAAATTTTTGACGATTTCTTTCCTTAATTCCGATGCACATTCATCAAGTCTTTTTCGGTCTGCATCCGTATTACAGTGATAGTAAATATCAGCATAATCTTTTAATTTATCTAACCCGGTTTTTGAAAGTACATCCTCATTTAAATTTCTGTAAAACCTGTCTGCTATTTCCTTGATTTTCTGATAGTCCTCTTTAAGCTTTTCATCATTCTCAAGAATTTGCTTTGCTTGAAAATAATCCATTGTTTTACCTACAGGATTCAGTTGCATCCTAATTGTTTTTTGAACTGAATTTCTGTGTGTAAGATGCGATATTTTTTTATGCTCTTGCATAAAATATTAGCTCTCCTTTCGTGTTTAAAGTTATTTTTTCTTGTCTACAATAAAACTAATAATCTACCAAAGTAGAAATTACAAAACTCACAGCACTCACAACATTAATTTTTATATTAGTTTATTGTAAGGGCATTTGTTTTGTTAATTGAATTTTACCACATTTAAACAATAAAATACAATTATAATTGCCTACAAACTTATTCATATTTCTTTGTACAATATAACAGATACATATGTAATTATAAACAAATAATAATAGTGTTTTTTATAATGCCTATTCTTACACTCTTTTTTGATTTATGCAAAAATGCACTCACAGACTTTTGATAAGAAAAAGGCTTTGACCTTTTACAGTCAAAGCCTCATACTGCCATGGCAAAGTCTTGGGTTTATTAAGTTTTATCATACTGCCTTATAAAACCTCGGCATATTCTGTGGCAGTATTTTTGTTTAAATTTCGTTTGGATTTTTACTTTATCATTTCAAAAAATTCCTGTTTTGTCAAAAGCTTTGCAAAGCCGTAGTCACGACATATTTTTTGGCAAATCCTTTTTGTTTCATCGTCCATACCGCAGTCAAGGCAAATTACACAGTCATTTCTTCCTCTGCTTATCCATTTTACCTTTGCGGCAGCACTTCGCAAAATATATTCGGCATTTTCACATTTTCCGCTGACGGGAGCAACAAACATAACGGTATTATTTTTTCTGTTACGAAAGAGAAAAAATGTTAATTCACGGACAAATGCACAAATTCCGATTACGGCAAAAACAACAAGAAAAACAGCCGATACAACATTCATGTAATTCACCTCAGTACATTTTATTGCAGATGTTTCAAAGTGTGCGGTATAAATCCGCAAAATGCAGAAACAATATAAAAAGCGGCTAATCCGCAAAAATGAATGAGGAGAATGAATACTATGGAAAACAATGCATATTGTAACCAAAGCATTATGTGCTCGGTAACAAACTGTAAGCATCACAACAGCACAAAGGACTACTGTTCGCTTGAAGCAATCAAGGTCGGAACTCACGAGGCAAATCCGACTGTTTGTCAGTGTACGGACTGCCAGAGCTTTGAAGCAAAGTGCAGCTGCAAGTAATTTGATTTGAAGCTTACACCCTCAGCCCCTCGGACTGGGGGTGTTTTGGCTTTAAAAGGGGATGAATTTGTGGAGATTTTTTCATCGGTGATTTTTCAGATTGCGGTTTTGTTTTCGTTTATATTTATCGGTTTTACAATCCGACAGGGCGGATTTTTGCCGGAAAATTCAGCCGAAATTTTTTCAAAGCTTGAGAACAGAATTCTTATGCCCGCCGTTGTAATTAACACATTCCGCACCAATTGTACAGTAAAAAACATAAGCGAAAAATGGGTGTTCATTGCCTACAGCACGGGGGTTCTGCTGTTTTGCATTGCAACGGGATTTGTTGCGTCAAGATTTCTTGGTAAGACGGAATATCTGAAAAAGGTGTACCGCTATTCAATTTCCGTTTCAAATTTCGGATTTGTCGGAACTGCAATGGTGTCGGGAATATACGGCGCAGAAAGCATGGAGCTTTTCGACTATCTTATGTTCACTTTACCGCTTAATCTGTTTACTTATTCAATAGGAATTGCGTGGCTTGTGCCGAACGGACACGGCAAATTTTCAATGAAAAATTTTGTCAATCCGATTTTTGTTTCAATTTTTATCGGAGCAATTCTCGGTTTATTGCCGATTCCAAAATTCAGACTTGTTACAACAATAATCAATTCAACCGCCGCCTGTATGTCTCCGATTGCAATGATTCTGACAGGTTTTGTAATAGGCGGCTACAGCTTTGCAAATCTTTTCGGCAAATGGCAGACCTATGTTGTTGCAGGAATCCGCCTTGTGTTTCTGCCAACGGTTTCGGTGCTTGTGTTAAAGCTTTTTAACGCACCTCAGGAGGCAGTTGTTGCAACACTTTGCGCAAATGCAATGCCGCTTGGACTTAACACGGTAATCATTCCGTCAGCCTACGGAAAAAGTCCCGATGACGGTGCAAGTATGGCGCTTGTGTCACAGCTTACGGCAGTTTTTACGATACCGATTTTGTTCTATATTCTGCTTTAACCCTTGATTAATTCCCACTCCATTGGTACAATATAGGTATAAAAATTTTGGAGGTTTGATTATGGAATTATCTGAGGCTTTAAATAACAGAAAAAGCACAAGACATTATATAGATAAAAAAGTTGACAAAAGCTTGCTTGACGAAATGCTGTCGGCGGCAAATCTTGCTCCTTCGTGGAAGAACTCGCAGACGCCGCGCTTTTATGTTGCAACAGGCGAGAAAAGTAAGAATGCCGTAAGAGAGGCACTCCCCGAATTTAACAGGAAAAATTCAGAAAATGCGTCTGCATATATCGTGACAACAGTTGTTCTCAACCGTTCGGGTTTTGACAAAGACGGTACTGCCGTGACTGAAATCGGCAACGGCTGGGGATATTACGATCTCGGTCTTAACAATATGGCACTTTTGCTAAAGGCAACCGAACTCGGCATTTCAACCCTTGTTATGGGTATCCGTGACGGTGAAAAGCTCAGAAAAGAATTTGACATTCCCGAAACAGAGGCTGTTGTCAGCGTTATCGCAGTTGGTTACACTGATTCCGAAATCGTAAGACCAAAGAGAAAATCTGTTGAGGATTTTGCAAAATTTTATGAGGACTGAGAGGTTTACATAATGAGTGAATTTATCGAAAAACTGAAATCAAGAAGAAGCGTTCGCAGCTTTAAGTCTGAAATGCCGCCAAAGGAAGTTATTGACGAAATCATTTCCGCAGGTCTGTATGCACCGTCAGGAATGAACAGACAGCCGGTTATTATCGTTGCCGTTACAAACAAAGAAATGCGTGACAAGCTTTCAGGAATGAATGCCGAAATTATGGGAAAAGATGTTGATCCGTTCTATAACGCTCCCGTTGTGCTGATTGTGCTTGCCGACAAAGCAGCTCCTACATATTTGTATGACGGTACTCTTGTAATGGAAAATCTTATGCTTGCCGCCCATGATGAGGGACTCGGAAGTTGTTGGATTCACCGCGCAAAAGAAGAATTTGAAAGCAAAGATGGCAAAGAAATTCTCGAATCACTCGGTATTGAGGGTGACTATGAGGGTATTGGTCACTGCGTTATCGGTTATGTGAACGGTGAATATCCCAAAACTTCACCGAGAAGAGAAAACCGTGTTTTTTATGTTGAATGAGGGAATTTGTTTTTGAAAGGATTGAACAAGGTTGACTTTGCAACAGTTGAAATATGTTGTCACCGTTGCCCGCACAGGCTCAATGAGTGAAGCGTCAAAAGAACTTTTTATTTCCCAACCGGGACTTACAACATCAATCCGTGAGTTGGAAACGGAAATGGGCATAAAGATTTTTACACGCACAAACAAGGGCGTTGTAACTTCAAACGAGGGTGAAAGATTTCTCGGCTATGCACGACAGGTTCTTGAACAGGCAAGTCTGCTTGAGGGAGTGTATAAGTCGGGAACAAAGATAAAGCAGCAGTTCTGCGTTTCAACCCAGCACTACTCGTTTGCAGTCAATGCATTTGTTGATCTTATCCGACGGTTTGCAGGCGAGGAGTATGATTTTTCACTTCGTGAAACCGAAACCTACGAAATTATTGACGATGTTGCAAAGATGAAAAGCGAAATCGGAATTCTTTATCTCAACAGCTTTAACAAAGATGCGCTGATGAAAATTATAAAATCAAAGTCGCTGACATTCACCGAGCTTTTTACGGCAAAGCCTCATGTGTTTGTATCAACCGACCATCCGCTTGCAGACAAAAAATCCGTTACAATGGAGGAGCTTGCCGATTATCCGTATCTCTCGTTTGAACAGGGTGAGCACAATTCTTTCTATTATTCGGAAGAAATTTTCAGCACGGTCGGGCGTACAAAAAATATCAGAGTGACAGACAGAGCAACCCTGTTCAACCTTTTAATCGGACTCAACGGCTACACAGTTTGCAGCGGTGTAATCGACAATGAGCTTAACGGTGATAATATAACCGCAATCCCCCTTGATGAAGAGGGCAATATGAAAATCGGTTATATCGAAAATAAAAAGATTCTGCACAGTAACCTTGCCGAGGCATATATTGAGGCTTTAAAAAAACATATTTGATATAAGAAAAACTAATAGCAAACGGCTGATAACAAGTATTTTACAAGTCTGTGAATTCATAATATAATTAACTCATCAAATTTCCACGGAGGTATTTAAGATGAGTAAACAGCACACACCATTTAGATTTGAAACAGTAGGCAGCTTTTTAAGACCCGATTATCTTAAAAAAGCAAGACTTGATTTTGAAAACGGTAAAATCACAAAAGAAGAGCTTACCGCAGTTGAGGACAAGGCTATTCTTGACCTTGTTGCAAAACAGAAAAAAGCCGGTATAAAAGCGATTACTGACGGTGAATTCCGCAGAGCAACATGGCATCTTGACTTCATGTGGGGATTTAACGGAGTTGAACACAAAAAAACCGAAAACGGTGTTACATTCCACGGCGAACAGGCTTTGATTGACGATACATGGCTTTCCGGCGAAATCTCGGTTGACAGTCATCCGTTTGTTGAACATTACAAATTTGTAAAGGCTCTTGAGGATGAAAACACAGTAGCCAAGCAGACAATTCCTGCTCCCGCACAGTTTTTCCAGCAGTTCATCATTCCTGCAAATATTGAAACGACAAGGAAGTTTTATTCGACAGATGAAGAACTTATCAACGATATTGCAAACGGATACAAAAAGGTAATCAAAGATCTTTACGATGCAGGTTGCAGAAATATCCAATTTGACGACTGCACATGGGGTGTTCTTGTTGCGGAGGGTAGCGTAAACCGCTATGGCGAGGATGCAGATTTTAAGAGTATCAGTGAGAAACTTCTCAAGGTAAACAACCTTGCAATTGAGGGTAAGCCCGATGACCTCGTAATCAATACTCATGTTTGCAGAGGTAACTATCATTCTGCATACTTCAGCAGCGGTGCATATGATCCTGTTGCAGAGAAACTTTTCGGTGAAGAAAATGTCAAACAATTTATTTGGATTCTGCAACAAAGCAAGCGAATAAATACTGAGTATAAGGCCATAAGGAGGAAGGATGAAAGGAGCCAAGGCAAGCCTATAAAACTCTTAACAAAAACTCGTCAACATTTCCAGTCATTCTAGAGGGAAGCGTGAGGTGAAAATCAAGGAAAAGTCTATAGATCGCAGTCTGCCATTGATGGCCACTTCCAAACTATCGGAACCAGCGTATTGACCCAATAAATTACAAGAGACAAGAGGCGCTAACATGAAAGATTATGGATTTATTTCGGCAGAATCATTAGCTACTTCTTCTGCAAACGCATCTAAGAACTCTGATGGCATCATTACTCTTACCTCTCCATCTTTGGGGAAATCTTTCACATTCCTTGTAACAATAACGTTGCAACCAGCAGAACACGCGGAACAATATTGCAGATTATCTTCAAAGTCCTTGTCATCCATCATAAATGCCCTTGCGAGTTCTTCTTCATCCATTGGTGCTGTGTTCAGGAAGTCATGAAACAGTTTTAGCTTCTTCAAAGCTTCAGATTTTCCCAATTCCTTTCTTCCTATGTACAAAGCATTAACAAAAGAAAGAGCTGTAGCATACAATGTTATCGCCCCGCTATCAGCTAACTGAAAAATATTAGAGCTTTGCGCTAAGAACTTCTTACGTCCGAGCAGGACGTCTATCATAATATTAGTATCAATGAATACTTTATCCATTACCATATTTTCTTTCAAGACTATCCATACGTGCTTTTCTACCATTTATATCATCTTCCGCCTCCTTACTTACATGTCCGGAGCCAATAAGACTCTGCACTCTTGGTGAAAGCTCATCAAAAGACTTAAGCTTAAATTTCTTTGAAGAGTGCTTGTCACGGTTAATGGTATTTATGATGATATTTTCAACGAATGATTCAAGACTTACGTTATGCATTTTCGTATAGCGCATCGCCTCTTGTTATATACTGTCTCTTAAGTTCACTATACCTGTAGCCATTGTTTCTACCTCCTATCAATATATTAATTATTCTCTATTGCAAAGATAGATTATTATTTTGAAAGTAGCAAGTTTTTGGGTCTATTTTCTAAACATAGCCGTGCGTATTCTATTATTCTATCTTTCATTTGACGGCACTTGTAACAACCAACTTCTTTTCCTTTTCATTTCACGCTCCCGCTCTCTAAGTCTAATTCACCTATG
>ERZ779941.881-NODE-881-length-11055-cov-3.587000_pt1 | contig 11055 bp, 8 predicted proteins | sample MGYA00511952_ERZ779941 | MGnify/ENA primary metagenome ERZ779941 (study PRJEB29588, sample SAMEA2142846) | human gut metagenome | biome: human gut; feature: human-associated habitat; material: faeces | place: Denmark | collected 2008/2010 ...
TGTTAACTCATTGTATACATTATTTAACATAACCATATTGCTCATCTCCTACTATCTAAATAGTAACACATAACTATTTACTTTTCAAGTATTATTCATCTAAATATTTTTTAATTACATTAAATATACTTATAAACTCTTTAATTAAATTATTAAAATTTTTATTTATATAATTTACATCATTATTTTTAGATTTTAATTGATGTTTATAAGCAATTCTTGCTTGTTTTTTTAAGCCTATTGCCTGAGCTTCTTCTTTAATAGTTTTAACTAAAGTATAATAATCACTCGTATTGTTATTATTTTTATATTCATATAATTTTTGAAATTCGCCTTCAATTCTATACAACCATTTTTTTAATACTTTATTGTACATATCAACATTACCAAACAAGTATATAGCATAGTCTACATTTATTCCATTTTCTTTTAAATAATTAAGATTAAATTTTTCTGAATTTTTTTCCTCACTATCAAATATTTTATTAATTTTTGTTCTTATTTGGTCTTTATTAAATGGTTTAGCAATGTAGTCTACAAATCCTTCTTTTAAGTATTTATCATATGCTCCTGCTATTGCATCAGCTGTTAAAGCAATAACTGGTGTTTGGATATTTTGTTTTCTAATTTCTTGTAAGGCGGTAACTCCGTCCATTAAAGGCATCATAATATCCATTAAAATTAAATCATATTTATTTGTTTTAAGTTTTTCTAGACATTCTACTCCATTATAACATTCATCAATTATTTTAAATTGTAATGGTTCAAGCGTTTTTTTAGCTACTTTTATGTTTAATTTATTGTCATCGACAACTAAAACTGTTTTATCATTATATGTTTTAAATTTGTCTTCATCTAATAAAACACTGTTATTAACAACCGGAGCTGAAATCATGCTTATTTTTTGAACTATTTCGGCAATAAAAGTAGAACCTTTTCCATATTCACTTTGAACTACTACCCTACCATTCATCATTTCGGCTAGTTTTTTAGTAATAGCAAGTCCTAACCCTGTTCCTTCTATTGCTGTATTTCCTCTTACATCTAGTCGTTCAAATTTAGTAAATAATTTGTTTATATCTTCTTTTTTAATACCTCTTCCTGTATCTTTAACAATTATATATAGTTTACATAAATCGTTTTGATTTATACATTTTATAATTAATTCTACTTTTCCTTTTTCAGTGTATTTAATGGCATTTGAAACTAAATTATTGATAATTTGTTTAACATATCCTTTATCGCCGATTAATTCGTATGGAACATCTTCTGCTATATTAATTGTATACTCGATTGGTTTATTTCCAATTCTTGCTCGATTAATCTTAGCTAATGAATTTATTTCTTCTTTAAAGTTATATGGCATTTCAACAATTTCCATTTTATTACTTTCTATTTTATTTATATCCATTATGTTTCCAACAATTTCTAATAAAGTTTTAGATGATGTTAGTATATCAGTTAAATCTTCTTTCAATTCTGGTGCACAGTTTTCTTTAGAGTTAATTGCTTCTGATAAGCCGACAATTGCATTTAATGGGGTTCTTATTTCGTGTGACATACTTGATAAGAAATCACTTTTTGCTCTATTTGCTTTTTCTGCATTTTCTTTAGCTATATTTAATTGTTCAATCAACTTTAAATCAGGATTTTCAATTGTATGATACATAAATACAACTAGAAACGAACAAAGCGAAGTTACTAACAACAATTCTGGGATTTTCATTTGTAGATATACTATAGGTACAGCAAAAATACTAAACATTATCATTGGTAATACTTTTCTTTTATCAATTGTTTTTCTTTTAATTATTATATAAACGAACCAAAAAATCATATTTATGAATGATACTCCATATAAAAAGTAACAATTCATACCATATACATAAATAACATTATCTTGTTTATAATAATCAAATGGTAATATAAAATTTAAAATAAAACATGCAAAATATAATACAACCATAAAGATAATTGCTTTATTTTTAGTTATTTTAGGATTGCTTTCATTTTTGTTTCCAACATATAAAACATAAATACTAATTAAAAATGAAAAAGTTAACAAATAAAGTAAATAAAGTTTGACAATCAACCATCTAATAAAACTAGTATCACTCAAATTCATATGAGCATATATTCCTAATATATCTAATACAACACCTATAATAGTTGATATTAATAAAATTAAATAGATTTTATTTTCAATAGTTTTCTTTTTTTCTTTCTTTAAAAATAAAACTAAAATCAAAATTAAATAAAATAGACTTGCTATTAAAAGTGGTATACTAAAATGCATAAATTTACCTCCAAAAAAAGTAAGATTACTCTTACTTAATTATACAAAATTTTTACAAATTTTAAAAGGTTTTTACTTTTATTTTTTCTAAATTATCTCTAACTTGCTTATTTTCTTCCAAACATTCTCTTTGAACTTTTAAAAAGTGTTCCATGGCTTCTTCTTTTGTTCCTACCACCTTAAAAGGTTTTCCAAAATTAATAATAACTTTAGAAGGAATATTTAATTCTTTAAGCCAAAGTGTTGTAATTGGTTGAATCCAAGCATCATTTTTCTTACCCAATATGATAAAAGAATCGTCAAATGTTCCAAAATCGTGACCTTTTTCTCTTCTTGTTGTTCCTTCAGCAAATATTCCAATACTCTGATTAACTTTTAAAAATCCATTCATATCTCTTATTGCTCTAATATTATTAGCATCTTTATTATCACTTTTTCTGTCGATTGGAAAATATTCTAATCTTTTAAATGTTTTTGATGTCAGTTTACACAACAATCTATTTTTATTGTTATTAAATATACTATCGTCAGCTTTAAAAAATCTAAGTAAAGCTGCCCAATGAATGTTTTTTAAAATGATACTTGTTATAACAACGGGATCAAGTGTACTTCTATGATTAGGAGCATATATAACAGGTTCATTTTCTACTGAAATTAAATTTTTTGAATTTATAATAATAGGTTTAAATTTTTGCATAACTAATGGACTTACCAATTTTGCTTTATTAAAAAATATATCCGACTTTGCTGCTCTTTCATAAAATTTAATTTTAGTTTTACCTATTACTTCTTCTATTTTATCATTTGCTTCACTAAACTCTTTAAATCTTATTGTATCTTTGTTTTCTAAGACATCTTGGTTGTAATTTTCATCGATAAATAGAACTTTTAATCCTTGTTTTCTTAATTCTTCAATTATTTCTTTTTTGTCATCAAATACAACATCTGGATTTCTACTTATTATTCCATTTATTTTACTTTCATCATCGGGATAAAAATAAATATCATTGTTTTTAATGTTCAAACCATTTAATTTGCATTGAAGAATTGTAAAACTTTTAGCAATAAAACCTACTAAACTATTATCACAAGTTTTAGCTCTTGACGTATGTATTTCAACGCTGTGGCCTTCTTTTATTTTTTTGTTTATGAAATCTCTTACTTCAGGTCTAAACTTATTTAACAGTGAAAACTTAACAAAATTAAACCCAACCCAAAATTCATCTAATGCTTCTTTTGCTAATTTTTTAGCTTTTTCTTTCGAGCAGTTGTACTTATTTATAAAAAAGTTTTCCATATCAAAAATATCTTCGACTTCTAATTCATTTGGCTTAACAACTACCATTCCTTTTTTTTCAAAAAATGGAATAGCAGTATTTTTTACAAATTCATTAAAATTAGTTAATGTACCATCTAAATCTACTACTATTTTCAAAGTACTTTCCCCCTCTAATTATATTTATCTTAACACAATTTGAGTAAACATTCAATTAACAAAGTGTAAAGTAATGTTAAATTTTTGATTTATAATAATCATAATTACCAATATATTTAGTAATTTTACAATTATTTAATTCTAATATGTTATTTGCTAATTTATTTATAAAGTATCTATCATGAGATACAAATAAAATTGTTCCATTAAATTCCATTAAAGCTTCTTCTAACATTTCTCTTGTGTCAATATCAATATGATTAGTTGGTTCATCTAATATTAAAAAATTATAAGAATCTTGAATCAAGCAAAATAATTTTAATCTAACTTTCTCACCACCAGATAAATATTTTATTTTTTTATAAATATTATCATTTACAAACAAATACTTAAATAAAGCACTCCTTAAATGTTCTTCTATACCTACAAAATATTTTCTTGCTTCTTCTAATACACTTAAATCTGAATTTTCAAAATTGATTTCTTGTGGTATATAACCAATTTTAACATTAGAACCTAATTTTATATTATCGTTTCCTTTTAATATTTCTTTAATTAAAGTTGTTTTCCCACTACCATTTACTCCAACTAGACAAGCCACATCTTTATAGTATAAATTCAAATTTAGATTTTTAAAAATAACTTTATTTGGATATTCTAAATTAAGGTTTTCTATTTTTAAGACTTCTTTTCCACTTCTGCCACTATTTTCAATATTTATATTTAACTTTTTATTAGTTTTTGGTTTATCTAGTTTTTCCATTTTTTCTAATCGTTTTTTTATACTATTTGCTCTTCTAAAAAATATATCTCCTCCATGCTCACCACATAATTTTCCAAATTCTTGAAGTTTTTTTATTGATTTTTTCATTGCTTCAATTTGTTTTTGCTGGTCTTTATAACTTTTAATTTCCAATAAAATTCTGTTTTCATTTTCTTTAATAAAATAACTATAATTTCCAAAATAAGTTTCAATTCCTCTTTTGGTTAATAAAAATATTTTGTTAACAACATTATCCATAAAATATCTATCATGTGATATTATAACAACTGTTTTATTGAAATTTTTAAGAAACCTCTCTAACCACTCAACTTTGTTTATATCTAAATGATTAGTCGGTTCATCTAATAACAATATATCTGGTTCTTGTAGTAATAATCTAACAAGAGATACTATAGTTTTTTCTCCTCCCGATAATGAATTATAATTTCTTTCTAACATATTATCAGTTATTTCAAAAGCAGGAAGTATTTTTTTTATTTTTGTGTCATATTCGTACCCACCCATATTTATAAACTTTTCTTGTAAATTTGTGTATTTCAAAATCGTTTTTAAATTTCCATTTATTAATTCTTGTTCGTATTTTTCTAATTGTTCTTTTACATTTAATATTTCTTCAAATGAACTATTAATATAATCTATAACTTTAACGTCACACACTTCTGGTATCTGACTTAAATAACCTATTTTTGTATTCTTTCTTACAGATATAGTACCACTATTAACATTTTCAATTCCAGTAATCAACTTTAAAATGGTACTTTTTCCACTCCCATTACTACCGATTAAACCAACTTTATCACCAAAGTTTATGGTTAAATCGATATTATTTAATACATTATTAAATCCGTATGATTTACATACTTTACTCAAATTTATATCTATCATTTTATCATCTCCCAAAATAAAAACTATATAGGCACCTATATAGTTTAAATATAGATGCAGGCACGATTAAAACTCACACCTGCATTTCATTTTTATTTAATGAGATGAAGGTGTGTTATTTAAAGTATACATGATTACTTTTCCAATATATTTTTTCATAAATAACACCTTCCTACTTAAATTATATATTATTTTTTTGATTTTGACAACAAATTTATAAAGCTTACTTTAAAAATTACTATTTAATTTTATAACTCTCATCTATAAACTTTGTGTGTAATAATTTTATTGCTTTACTGCTCATTGGATAATCTAAATAATTTTTATATAAATTTATTACATTTATATTTTCATATGAATATCTAATTTTTAAATCCGAATCATTCTTGTATAAAGAATTTATTCGTTTTAGCCTTACATCATCATCAAGAGGAATCGTAGTTTTAGGTTGTCCACCACCTGCTATACATCCTCCACGACAGGCCATTACCTCGATAAAAGCGTATTCATCTAACTTGTCGAATAATTTTCTAACATTTTTTATTTGCGACACACTAGCTATTTTAAATGGTTTTCCTAAAAGAGTAAATGAGGCTTCTTTTATACCATTTAATCCTCTAACTGGTTTAAAATCTAAAAATTCTTCTTTATTTTTACCAGTTACTATGTAATTAAGTGTTCTTAAAATTGCTTCACTTACGCCTCCTGTTGCGCCAAATATTAATCCCGCTCCACTTCCTTTATCCATGATGTTATCATAACTACTGTCTTCTAGAGAATTTAAATCGATATTTTCTTCTTTTAACCAAATAGCAAATTCTCGAGTTGTTATTACATAATCTATATCGTTATTTCTTTTAATTTCTTCTTTTTTTGCTGTACAAGGAGTTAAGGCAATACTTACTATATTTTCTTTTTTTATATTGTTAATACTACAAAAATAGTCTTTAATAATTGCTCCTTGGATGCCAATTGGACTTTTTGTCGTAGATAAATTAGGAATAAGTTCTGGTTTAAAAATCTCTACATATTTAACCCAAGCAGGACAACAACTTGTAAATAGTGGCAGTTTATTATTTTTAACTCTTTTTAGTAATTCACTTGCTTCTTCTAAAATTGTTAAATCTGCTCCAAATGTTGTATCAAAAACATAATCTGCTCCTAATATTCTTAAAGCCTTAATCATCTTTCCTTCAACAAAAAAACCAGCATCTAAACCAAATTCTTCTCCTAATGCTACTCTTACAGCAGGAGCAGTTTGAAAAATAAATATTTTATTTTTTTGTTTAATTTGTTTTTTTAATTTTATGTAATCGTAAACTTCATGTAAACTATTAGTAGGACACACTAATGTACATTGTCCACAATTAATACAAACTGGTTCTTTTTTTATTTCGTATTTTTCGTATACACAAGATGAATACTTACAAACCGACTTACATGTACCACATGAAATACACTTACTGATATCTCTAGTTATTGATATATTATCTTTATTTATTGGTACTCTTTTTACATCAAACATAACTTCTCCTAAAAAAGCAACTAGTAATTAGTTGCACGCATTTCAAAATATGATTTTGGATGAGAACATACTGGACATACTTCTGGAGCATATTTTCCATAATGAATGTGTCCACAATTACGGCAAATCCAATATACTTCATTTTCTTTTTCGAAAACTATTCCTTCCTCAATATTGGCAAGTAGTTTCAAATATCTCTCTTCGTGTTCTTTTTCAATTTTTCCTACTTCTTCAAATAGTCTTGCTATATCTAGAAAACCTTCCTCTTTTGCTTCTTTAGCAAAGTTAGCATACATATCTATCCATTCATAATTTTCGCCACTTGCTGCATCTTTCAAGTTCTCAATTGTACTTGGAACTTTACCACCTTTTAATATTTTAAACCACATTTTTGCATGTTCTTTTTCATTTCCTGCTGTTTCTTCAAAAATACTTGCTATTTGTTCATAACCATCTTTTTTAGCTTGTGAAGCATAGTAAGTATATTTGTTTCTCGCTTGACTTTCTCCTGCAAATGCAGCCATTAAATTTTGTTCTGTTTTACTTCCTTTTAATTTCATTTTTATCCTCCTCATTACAATTTAATATTACAATTTTAAATAAAATATGTCAATTACTTTTTAAAAGTTTCAATTATTTTTGCAAAATTAAATAAAATTTCATTACTTTGATTAATTGCAACACTTTTAAATGTTGCTTTTCCACCAATAGTTAGTGATGCTACCATAGCAGTTGTTATAAGAGAACATATAAAGATAGGTATATTAGTAGTATTAGATATAGATAAGGCAATTGTTGCTCCTACTGTACCTGATATAATACCACAAATATCTCCTATAACATCATTACAAAAACTCGAAACTTTATCAGCATTTTTCTTAAGTTTTACTGCTGTTTTTGCTCCTTTAATTTTTCTTGCACTCATTGAATGAAATGGTGCTTCGTCACTTGAAGTAACAGAAACTCCTATCATATCAAACAAAATACCAATTGATATAAATACCAATAGTATTACTACACTAAGTGGTAGATTAACATTAGCAATTATTCCTTCTGATAATCCTGAGAAAACTAAACTAATTAAAAATGATAATAAAGTTATTTTAACTATCCAGTTCCAATTAATATTGATTTTTTTTCTTTTTTCCATTTGTTTTTTGTATTCTTTTTTCATATTAATATTATATAATTAATTTAAAAATAGAGCAAGTAAAAATTGTATATTTAAGAATTTAAATTTCTTATTAATAATAAAACCCCATAAAGGGGTTTTGATTACATCATTTCATCTAACTTACAACTTGCTTTATTGATTGTTTTATCAACAACCTTTTCAAGTTCATTCATTGCAGTCTTACCATATTTTTGGTAAGCTAGTGTCCCTGTGACACCTAAGCCTATTAACATCATACTTTTAGCTATTTTCATTTATCTCACCTCACAGTTAGTAAAACGATGGTATGTAATAACATACATTAATAGTTTGTCATTAATTTAAAATTTTATTCATAAGTTTTTCTTTTAAACTAGTTTTTCTTGACATTTCACTATTATTTTTAACACTATAAATAAAAGCATCATCCTCACCAATTAAAATTAGTTTTCTTTTTGCTCTAGTTATACCAGTATAAATAAGTTTACGATATAACATTCTTTTATAACTTTTACATATTGGCATAACAACCATCTCAAATTCACTACCTTGTGATTTATGAATTGATATTATAAATCCATGTTTTATTTTAATTAAATCTTTAGGTAAAAATCTTACAACATTACCATCGAAATCAATATATATTTCAGTTCTTTTACTTTTTGTATTTTCAGTTAAAATGTATTTAATTACACCAATATCGCCGTTATAGATATTTTCTTCTGGCATATTTACTAATTGTAATATCTTATCATTCTCCCTAAAAATCACATCACCATATTTGATTTCTTTTTTAGTAGGAGCAGCCGGATTAAATACATTTTGAAGTTCACTATTTAAAACATCAATTCCATTTTCTCCTTTATACATAGGAGCCATTAATTGAACTCTTTTATAATCATAACCTTTACTTATTATTTGCTCGCATAAATTTATTAAATTTTGTTTTAAAGATAGACTATTACATCTTAAAAAAGTATAATCACTTCTCGTTTCCAAAAAGTTTTCACTTAAACTATCATTTTTTATTTCTTGAGCAAGTGTCGTAATATAAGAATTTTCATCTTGTCTATACAATAAATCCAAATAAACTATAGGTATTACATCACTTTCAATTAAATCTTTTAAAATTTGTCCCGGACCAACACTTGGCAATTGATTATGGTCGCCTACTAATATTACTTTTATATTATCATTTAAACCTTTAAATAAACTATCTAATAAAAGTGTATCAAGCATACTAACTTCATCAATTATAATTAACTTATGTACATTTTTATTATACTCATTTACAGCAAATTCATTCTTTTCTTGGTTCCATTTTAAAAACCTATGAATAGTATATGCTGGTAAATTTGTTGATTCACTTAACCTTTTACTTGCTCTTCCAGTAGGTGCGAGTAGCGCTATATTATTAACTGCATTATCAAAATCTAAATCATTTAATTCCATATACAATTGACAAATTGCCTTAACTATTGTTGTTTTTCCAGTTCCTGGACCACCTGTTATAATTAGTAAATTATCAATTAAAGCACTTTTAATTGCTTTTTTTTGATTTTCACTGTATTTTAAATTGTTTATCTCCTCAATATAATTAATTTTTTCATCTAAATTTTTATATTTTGTTTCATTTAAATTGGTTATAATTTTTATTTTATTGGCTATATTTTCTTCTGCTTCATACATTTCTTTCAAATAGTATCTGTCATCTTCAATTACAATTTTAAATTCTTGTTCTAATTCACTTAATAATCTATTAAATAAGTCATTATCTAAATTTAATCTCAAATATCCATAAACGCCGTTATAAATCTCATTATATTCTAAATACGTATCACTTTTTTCATAAACTAACTTATTCATAACATAAATTATAGCTGCTTTTATTCTTCTTTCATCATCTTCTTTTATATTGAATTTTTTTGCAACTTCATCTACTTTAACAAAGGAAATACCATTTATATCATCAATTAATTTGTATATATTATATTCAATGTTATTAATTGTTTGTTCTTTATAAGTATTATATATATTTAAGGAATCTTTCATATTAAATCCTAATTCTGTTAAGTAAATTATGACTTGATGAGATGATTCGTATTTGTTTAATGTTTCGTATATTTTATGAGCTTTTTTTATAGTTAGTTTTGGTATATCATATAAAATTTCTTCATTTTCTAATATTTTTTCAATAGCGTTTTCACCTAATTCATTTACAATATTAGTAGCAAGTGCTTCTCCAACTCCTTTAAATAAATCGCTTGATAAAAATTCTATTAAACCATCCTTATCTTTAGGCGTTAGTCTTTCATATTCAGTTACTTGAAATTGTAATCCATATCTCGGATGAAATATATCTTCACCATAAAAAACATATAAATCATCTTCATTTAGTTCATGGAAATATCCAGTAAATGTTATTGTTTTATTAACAAAATCAGCTAAATTTTCACTATTTGTTTCTCTTACCTTAAAAAGACCAATAACATATCCTTGGTCTGTTTTAAATATACTTTTTCTATAATTTCCTTTTATATAATGTTTCATATTTATATTTTATCAAATATAGTTTAATAAGTAAAATAAAAACTGATTTTTAATCAGTTTTATTCTGCTGTTAGAACAGCACGAGCCGAGCCGTAACTGTAGTCACCACCATTGGCGCCGTAGAAGTAGAACACTCCAGCATAAGTACCATCGTCATAGCGACCCCCGCGAATGAACCAAGAGAAGCTTGAGTTCGGGAAGTACGCGTAATCTGAATACCATCCGCCACCCAAAGTTTTTCCAAAAGTAGTTAAAGTCTCTTTCGTTGCATCTCCTAATTTTCCTCTTGCATGACTTGTATAAGATGTGTCGTATTTATAACTATCATAATACTTTGCATCTAGAGTAGTTGTAAATCCAGCATTACTTGAATAGAATGCGTTACTTGAGTTATTCATGTTACCCATTACATATTCCCATGCACCAC